>Ga0065712_10000419_pt1 | contig 11675 bp, 19 predicted proteins | sample MisRhiReplicate1_FD_59099 | JGI IMG/M metagenome (GOLD analysis project Ga0065712, IMG submission 59099) | Miscanthus rhizosphere microbial communities from Kellogg Biological Station, MSU, sample Rhizosphere Soil Replicate 1: eDNA_1 v3... | ecosystem: Host-associated > Plants > Roots >...
ACGTGTATAAAGGTATTTGCCAATTGTGTCAGCAACCCGTCAACGTACCATTTTCATACATGGGCAAGACATTCTCCGCGATTCAGGATACACGCTCGACAAAAGCGCACGTTGTGTCACAAAGAGACGGCGGCAAGTGGTCAAATGGAAACATCTTTGAAGCTCACATGTACTGCAACAATTTAATGGTGTCAGTTTGCGACATCGAGTGGGTCATTTCGACATTCTTTGCAGCCTATACCACGATTGCAACACTTCGCGCCAAACTGCACGAAGCTGATACACTTTACAGAAAAGTTCAAGAGGCATTGGATGGAAAGCGTACAGTCGATGCAGAAATCCTCGCCGTATTAAAACCAGTCGCCCACAGAATCCTGACTGACTCACAATCGAACATGGTCAAGCGTCTAACTCCGAACCGCCGCGAGACAATAGTGCGACTCGCGGCCTAAAATCGAACACTTGGGCGGTCAGATTGACCTGGCCGCCAACAGTGTAAATTTTACACAGACGCCACCCCTCGAATTGAAAATGCCGCTTGTACCCATGCTAGTGCCAAAATAGCAATTCCTTTCACTTATATAATGCTGTTCTGGCTTGATTTAACTTCAACAAATACAGTATCATACAGGAATGAATACTTATCTCAAAGCACTTGTGTTTACTATTGTGGTTGGTGCTCTGGTGCTGGCCTTCAGTCCTCCCCTCTTGTCTTTATTCCTAATTCCTGTTACTGTCATAGCGTATAAATATGGCTTGAAGCGGGCATTGATTCCGTTTGTGTTGTTGGTTGTTATTGGAACGGCAACAAGTGGCACAGGAATGAATAGTATCTATCGCAGAATTCCTTTGTTTATCTCTAGTATCGTTGTCGGGGCCGTAGTGTCGTATGGACGTAAGTTGAATAAGGATGTAAAGGCCGGAGAGACAAGATTCAAAGCTCTTTTCAAAGGAACTCCTGTTCCTGTCTTTACTTGGACCAGAGTTGGTGATGATTTTGTGTTGACGGAATACAACGATGCCGGATACGCAATTACGAATGGAAAAATAGAAGAAGTTTTGGGCCAGAAAGCGTCTGAATTTTACAAAGAAAATCCTGAAGTTCTATCTCACTTATATAAGGCGTATAGAACAAAAACTACCATAAGAAACGAGGGAAGATTTAAGTTCATTACTACGGGCAGAAATCTTTATATCGATGCCAGTTTTGTTTTCATCGCGCCCGATAAGGTGATGATTCATGCGGAAGACATTACCGAACGACGAGTCGCTGATGAGAAGTTTCGACTGGTGTTTGAGAATTCTCCCATAGCAAAAATCATCGCGGACACCAGTGGACACATAATTCTGTCAAACAACCAAGCTCGACTTTTGACAGGCTATCCAGTTTTGGAAAAAATGCCTTTGGAAGCCATTATGCCCGAGCGTTTTCGAGAATTGCATAGATTGGCATACTTCAAAGGTAGCCATTTTCGTCCGTTACACTTTGAAAGAGACCTTTTTGTACTTCGTAAGGACGGTTCCGAGGTTCCAGTTGAGATAGGACTTAATCCGATAACCATAAATGGTGAGGATTTCGTTCTTGGCACTCTGATTGACATTACGGAACGCCAAAGAGCGGTCAAAGAGAAGGAAAGACTGCTAGAACTGGAAACATCGGCAAAAGAGGAAGCTGAAAAGGCAAGTAAAGCAAAAGATGAGTTCTTGGCTATCGTCTCACATGAGTTGAAAACGCCTTTGTCGTCAATTCTTGGCTATTCGTCTCTGTTAACCTCTGGACGACTTGGTGCAAATACCGAAGCGGCTAAATTGGCTCTGAATACAATCGAAAGATCAGCAAGAAATCAAGCCTCTTTGATTGAAGACCTACTGGATATTTCTCGCATTGTGTCTGGACGCATGCAAGTCAAGAAACTAATTGTAGGTATTCCGGGAATTGTGCATCAGGCGTGTGAGTCTTTCGCGGTCTCCGCCGCCGAGAAGGGCATCAGTTTGAAGTGTGATGAATGCACTGACAAACTTTTTGTTGTCGGAGATCCTGGTCGTTTGCAGCAAATATTGTCCAATTTGGTTGACAATGCTGTTAAGTTCACTCCGAAAGGTGGTAATGTGCATGTGGGCATTGTCGCGGAGAAGCTACAAGTTCGCATTGTTGTCAAAGATAGCGGAGTCGGCATTGAACCTCAGTTTATGAAGGAACTTTTCCAGCGATTTAAGCAGGAATCGACCGGAATTAGACGACTTGGACAAGGATTGGGTCTTGGACTGTCGATTGCGAAGTCTTTGACCGAATTACACGGCGGCACCATCAAAGCCGAATCAGAAGGGCGTGGAAAAGGCGCAACTTTCACTGTAACACTGCCTTTAAGTTCCCCACCGCTGGAGGAATCAATAATTGACAGTTACAAACACGGCTCTAAGGAGACGACATTAGACGGATTGACCATTTTGGCTATTGATGATGACCGAGATACGCTCGAAATGCTTAAATTAGCATTGGAGCGTTACGGAGCCACTGTTTTGATTGCTGAATCTGCCGAAGAAGGTAGAGTGGTTGGAGAAAAAACAAAATTGGATGTCATTGTGTGTGATATAGGGCTTCCCGTTGTCTCGGGGTATGAATTTATACGATCACTTCGTTCGGAAAACATCACAACTCCCGCATTAGCCTTAACCGCATTTTCAGGGGATGAGTATGCAAAAATGGCAATGGAAGCTGGATTTGATCACTATTTAGCTAAACCAATAGAAGTTGGTACGCTAATAAACGGTATTACCTATGTTCTTGGTTTGCATTCTCCTTTGCAGTCATAACTACTTTCTCGCATAACGCCAAAAACTCGTTCTTTGTCCTATCATATTTGGCTTTATTTATAATCGAGCACACCCACTCAACATTATCTAGGTCTTCCGCTAATTCAGGAAACCTAGATACTGGAAATTTGTGGTCAAGTTCGGTGTTTGTTCCAAGAACTAGGTCTATGCCAGTGTAGGGGCATTTATAGTCTTGGTCCACCAGTTTATTTTTCAAAAGAGCAGCAACTTCGGTCGTACTTCTTCCCAAGCGGTCGTGCCCCAGCCGCATTAGATAATGCTTCTCACACAATACAACATTTTCTAGCTGAGGGTTATCACATTTGGCACATAATCCTTTTGCGAGCCTCGCATCTCGTCGTCGCTTATCTGATGCCCGACAACGAGGTTTGTTGTTCTTCTGCCAAGCACAGTTCTTATTGCTCCAACATTTCTTGCACCAACTATACCAGTACCTACCGTTCTTGTTAAATTCAGTGTACGGTTTTTCTTCTTTACAGTTCTTACAGATTTTTGTGATATTGGGTTTCATGTTTATATTATATCAAAACAAAGATTGTAAACTCAACTGTGCTTGATAGTTAGTGGTAAAATATGGTACAATACACCTACAACAGTTTGGAGGAATATTATGTCTGACAGAATAAAGCATGGATTTGGTAGATTAGCGGAGGCAGATGTTCGCATATTGCGTAAGACCCTACCAAAAGTTTCAGCAACTATAAGAACAACCAGCAAACGCAGAGAACGCCTGTGGTCAACTTTTTCTGCTTTAGATCAAGACACTACATCACAATGTGTTGTTTATGCTGGCATCCAATGGTTGATGGCCGCTCCAATTCAAAATAAGGTTGTTAAATGGTTTAATGATCCGAGCATTCTTTATAAACTCTGTCAGAAAAATGATGGCATTACACATGATAAAAATCCATCCGACGACGGGACAACTGTTGGTGGACTGTTCAAAGTATTAAAACAAGAAGGGTTTGTTAAAGAGTATCTTTACGCGGGAAACGAATTTGGACCTGATCAACAATATTACAAAGGTACTGAATTGGTGGATGCATGCATCTCTCACATACTCAAGAATGGCCCTGTCGTTGTTGGAACACCGTGGTTGGAAACTATGAATGACGATTTAATTAAAGATTTTCTACAAGTTGATCCTACATTTGGTAGTGTTGGAGGACACTCGTATGTATTACGCGGTGTGGACTTAGATAAAACTTGTCCTGATAAGTCTACGGGAGCATTCAGGATGATTAATTCTTGGGGACAAAAGTGGGGAGATAACGGTGAAGCTTGGATTAGTTTTAGAGACGCAGATGTGCTATTCAGCTTTTCTTCGGAGGTTGTTACGGCTGTTGAGTTGTTAAACAGTACAAGAATTGGATAGCATATTGACAATTAACTGTCGTATGTTATACTGAGTCTATGGGAGCAAACTCCATCTGCGGGTCGTGTAAAGAACTGATTGATGATGAGATTTGTTGGTGTGGTGACTTTATCGACTCGCATACTCCATTTTCGTCTGAACACACGGCAGTCCCGATGGGCTGCTCCTGTTTCTTCCAAGACGGACAATCCCAACAACGCTACGAAAGGTATCTGGACGAACTAAATGCTGACGTTGAACCCTCGACGTAACGTAATGATGAATGTAGAGGTCGGAACCGATCAAGTTATCTACATCTCTCTTGTAAATGTTACAAACAAGGAAGTTCTGGCGGCTGCTGAGCAAATTGGCCGAGACGGACATCTTTGGGTTTGTGAGCACGAGCCAGCAAAGTTTGAATACTGGCCTCCTGCTTCGATTCGCAGAATTGTATGGGATTTCGACGAAAGCAAATAGTCTCAATTGGAAGTGTTAAACGCCAGATGAAGGATGATTTAATGGTCAGGTTCAGTCGTGCTTTCTTTGGAGGCGGCTCTGATTACGACAAGGCTGTTACAGCGTTTGAAGTGTCTGACTATTATGCTGCGTTTGATCGACACGATGTAGCTTACCTGTACGACAAGATAGCAGAATTCTATAATCTCCGATATTGGAACGAACACGTTAAATCAATAGATGAAATCTCCGAAAAGAATCTGGATAGCTAAATACTTTCTTCCGGTAAATCGATATTCTTGGAATGTTGGCACCACAAAAGAAAGCGCCGAGTTACTTTCTGACACAAAGGCTCGTGAGTACATTCGTGTTGATACAAAACTTACAGAATGCGAGTATGAAGAACTGGCAGAGTTGTTAGAAGGTAGTAATCCAGTTTTTAGGGAACGTATCCTGTCTGCGGTCATTTGGGACGATGAAAAGTTATCCTAGTATCCCATATTGGAAAGCTGGTCACTTCGGAGAGCCAGCCTATGTCTTTGAGAAGTTCGATGGAACACAGATCCGTGCCGAATGGTCCAAGAAACGAGGATGGTACAAGTTTGGCTCCAAAGGACAGCTAATTGACGACACTTCTGAATGGGCCAACATGGTCAATGTCTTCAATGAGATGCACGGAGACGAATTGCCTAAGCTCTTTAAGTCGGAATATCCGCGAGTCCAGGAATTTACCGTTTTTGGTGAATATTGGGGAGAAAAGTCCTTTATTGGGATACATCCCAAAGAAGATGTCAAGAAATACGTAACTATCTTTGATGTCAATCTTTACAAGCAAGGTTTTGTTCTCCCGAGAGAATTTTCTAAGGTTTTTAAGAGCAACGGATTCTATTTTGCTCGGTGTTTTGGGCGTTACACCTATGGAAAGGCTCTGGTTGACAGAATATTCGAATGGAATTCAGACTTTCCGTTAGATTTTGGTGACGCAGCTTATTTTCCTTTGCAACCTTTGTTTGAAGGAGTTGTTTGTAAGGGAACGCGCAAAACAAAGGGAAGGGATCTTATTTGGCAAGCAAAGTGCAAAACGGAAGCATGGCTAAAGGCAGTTCGTGCTCTCAAGGGCGATAAATACGTGTTGGAAGAATTGAACGGCGATTCGGTCTTATACGACATTGGAGAGTAACGATGCCTGAGGTCAACACAGAAATGAAAACCTTTGTAGTTAAGTATATCTGTGACAGTTGTACTTTTGGAGAGTTTCTGCCCACAGGTCAAGTTTTTAGCACCATGCCATCACAGTATGTTCACAAGTGTAATCACTGTGGAACAACAACTGTTACAGAAAAACAGTATCCTTACATAAGGTATGAATGTGCTGACATCTAAACAGATTCAACAATCGGAACAACTTACTGAGGAATACGGAACTGGCCGTGGTCCATCGAAGTTAGTCTATCTTGATGATTACACGATCTACCCTGATAAGTTTGTTGTAGCGGTTCTCGATACAATGTATGACTGGCGTGGCAAAACGTCAGGGGCCGGATACCGCGAAGCCCCGCGCTATTTTCGAATCAATCCAAACAACTTCACTGGTAAGAGACTCTATCGCATGGTCGGCAAGAATAAACTTCTTGTAACCGATGCGTGTAGGGAATTGGTACACAGTTCCAAAGAACACGGAACTCCTGATCCAGTATGGCTATATGAAAACATTGTATTACTCAATAAGTTGCGGCCTATTGACATTCTGTTAATTTGTGGTAGAGTAGCTCAGAAGACATTTGCAGAGATTTTGAACATGGTGGATGATCCGAGATTGAACAGAATAAAGGTTTTGGAAATTCCCCATCCTGCTGCAAGAAATTGGACTAATGAGAAACTGGATAAGATAACAGAGGAGATTCGACGTGACGATTGAAAACATTTTAGCACTTCCGTTCATTGTGGTGGGTATTGCAGCGGTGCTGGTCTTTTGGGGCGCTTTAGGAGCACTTATAGTGTCAGTCGTTGTAGCGATATTCACAGCCAGCCTTGCAACTTTTGGAGGACTGTTTGGTATCCTAGTTGCTGTCTTGGCAATAATCTATTTGATTGGAATACTTTACGTACTGTAATGAAGAATCCAATGAACAAAGTTGAACTGGTTGTCGTTGTGGAGAATCGGGCCAACGCTTTAACGAAAGACATTTATTTTGACAAACCTTCCAACAAAGTCACCGAGGAAGAAGTTCGAGCAGAAGTCAGAAAGATTATGACCGAAGGTATTATTGATGAGAGTGGAACGTGGGTTAATGTTTACTTTAGTCCGTCCACGATCAAGGAAATAAGGTGGACAAGGCGAGATGCTTAATTTTGAGGATGTAAAAGAGTTAGCACAAGTTATCAAACAACGAGGAGGCAGGGCACTTCTGGTTGGTGGGTATGTGCGTGACCAGTTAATGGGACGCGAAAGTAAGGACTTCGACCTCGAAGTGTTTGGTCTGGAACTCGCTACTTTGAGTTCCGAACTGATTGCTTTTGCTCAGTTAAAACATGAAAAGTTGAGCACCGTTGGACAATCGTTTCAAGTTGTGAAAGTTGGACTCAACCTCGATGTATCCGTTCCAAGACGAGATAGAAAAGTTGGTGAAGGACACAAGGGTTTCGAGATTGATGGTGATCCATACATGTCAACCATCGATGCGGCGCGTAGACGAGATTTTACAATGAATGCACTGTTGTTGGACCCATTGACTGGACAAATCTTTGATCACTTTACGGGACGAGCCGACATTGATGCAAAGTTGGTCCGAGTGGTTGATCCCGACACGTTCGTTGAGGACTCGTTGCGAGCTTTGCGAGCAGTTCAGTTCGCTTCTCGTTTTGGATTCGGAATCGCAACCAAAACTTTCGAGTTGATTCAGTCAATGGATCTTCGTGACCTTCCCCGCGAACGTGTTTGGGGAGAGATCGAAAAGTGGTTGATGCAATCCGAGAAACCCTCTCATGGTCTGTTTTTGATGCAACAGTTGGGCATTCTTGAGAAGTTGTTTCCCGAGATTGAGAACCTTGTGGGAGTCCCGCAGGATATGCGATGGCATCCAGAGGGTGATGTATTCGTACACACCGCACTGGCTCTGGATGTGGCAAAAACTGCGGTTGCAGGACTCCCATACCCTGAACAAGTGACCGTGATGTTGGCTACTTTATGTCACGATCTTGGAAAAGCTGAAACTACTGAAATCCACGAGTTTGTAGGTGGTGTTGAGGTAAGTTCACGTAAGTATGGGGAATCCTTCTTCCCGCATGACTTGGCTACTGAGCAACGTGTCACTGCTCACGGACACGCCGAGGCAGGAGTTTCGCTGGCTCGTAATGTTCTTGATCGTTTGGCAGTTCACTCTATTGAAGGGTACGATGTACGCGGTCAGGTATTGGCTCTTGTTGAGAACCACTTGGCACCGTTTGAGTTTCATCGACACCCGCCGCGTGATTCGGCTTTTCGACGACTGGCATTAAAGGTGGACCTTAATCTTTTACATAAGGTTGCACACGCCGACGCACATAGTCGGAACGGAAACTCTCTCGGACGAGTGTTTGGAACCGAAGGACAGGATTGGTTCTTGGATAAAATTCAGAATCTCTCAATTCCTCCAAAAGGACCAGACCGAATCCTAATGGGACGCCATTTGATCGAGCTTGGCGTGAAGCCAAGTAAGCGCATGGGTGAAATCCTTGATAAGGTGTTTGAAGCACAAATCGAGGGTACTGTAACAGACGTGGAAAGCGGCTTAGCACTTGCAAGACAGATAATTGCGGAGGACGCTTGAATTACGAAGACACCATGCGTGAGTTGATGACTCAGGGCATAGACGCGCTGCTCCCCTGCCCGTTCTGTGCCCGAGAGTTTCAAGGACAATGGGGAGAAGGTCCATACATTGCTGTTAGTGCGGGCGCTGGCTTGCGATTCTATTCCGTGGTTTGTACCGGATGTTGCTCGACAGCTCAAAGTTCCACTTTGTCAGGAGCGGTTAAGATTTGGAATACGAGAAATGGTGGATATGAGTGTGATGGGAGAAACTGCCCTGAACGTGCTCACGATCATAAACCAAGAATCTAATGCGTAAATTATTGATTCTATTAATGTTAGGTCTTCAAACAGCCTGTATTCAGGTTGTTGAAAATGTTCGCCCACCCAAATTCAGACAATTTCAGGAAGTCCAGACGGTGGAGAACAAATATCCCGTAACCATTATTGGTACAAAATGTGACGTTCCCGCAGATCAGGCGTCCTTTGCAAGTTGTCGTTATTTGGTGCGATTGAAATTTAAGGGCATGAGAACGTTGATGTTCGAAGAAGGTGAATTGGAGGAATTGCCGAACAAGTGAGGGTTTTCATTTTAGAAGATAGCGCACCGAGAATGGCTTGGTTCCGTGAGGCGTTGACCGATTGTGTGATCGATTGGGCATTTGATGTTGAGCGTGGTATTGAACTGCTTGACAAGCATGACTACGATGTCATTTTTCTCGATCACGATTTGTGTGATGATCACTATGAATGCGTGTTAGGGGAACGCGAGTTAACACCTGAGTTGATTGAGACAACCGGACGCGCAGTGGCTCGATGGTTAGGTGAACGTCCTGAAAAGAGTCGTAGAGCACGGATTATACTTCATTCAATGAACGAATCTGGACGTGAAAGTATGGCAAGCTGTCTCATGGGCCGACCAATAGATAGCATACCTTTCAATCAACTAAGACAACGCCTGAGGATGATTAAATGACGTGCCCTGATTGTGGCAAAGGTCCAGTAAGTGAATCTTATGAGGGTATTTCCTTTCCTATTGTGAATGGAGTGGAACTCTATGCCGTAGTTCCCGTGATGTTTTGTATGGGATGCGCTTTTAGTTGGACGGACTACAGGGCGGAAGAAATTAGAGACGAAACAGTGAGAATCTACAATGATAAGCAAAAAGCGATGGAAACACCTATACGACGCGGCTGTTGATGCGGGCCAAAACAGTACAGAGGGACGAACCCTGGAAGAATGGATCGAACGAGTATCAGATTATGGACTTGATGATGCTCGACAGTCTCTTATATATTTCGTTCAGAGAAAATATAACGAACTGACAAAAACAGTAGCTTTGGCAGCAAAAGACTACAGTTTAGCGGGGCGTCAGTTCGGAATTGAATCCGACAAAGTTCTTGATGAGGGGATTGATCCAAAAGATCCGCCAGCAATGGGTAGGAAACTCCAAATTCTTATCGATACCTACGGTGAGGAAATGAGACGTACAGGTAAGATAATGAATGAACGAGTAGATGAACTTATTGCGTTTGAAGCAGAGTATCAAGAGGAGATTGACAACTATCTAAAATGTGATAGTATGTATATATGATCTACGTGATACTCATTATTTTGGGTGCTCTTATCTATTTAGGAGCGGCCACGTTTACGGGAACGTGGATTCATCGAACAGATGTTGACGAGTGCAATAAGTCGGGTGAGCCTCCTCTGTGCTTTTTTGGAGGACTATTGTGTCCGATAGTGTTGCCCTGCATGTTGACTTACAGATTTATCGCTGTACCAATATTGGAAATTATCCAAAAACCCAAATTGGACAATCCTGTCCAACCGAAGCTCGTTGATGCTCAATACAAAGTGGGGTCGTGGAGAAAAGATGAGTTGTCTAAGCATTGAATTTTTCGAGAAGAAGCCAATTAAGTCTATTGACCTAAATTGGGTAAAATTTTGCTTTATGCCTTCAAAGTATTACTCTGGTCGAGATAATACAACCTCTTATTGCTGGTTGTGGTTTCAACTCGACGTTGAATGATTTAAGTGAGATCCGACGAAGAAATCACACGGCTAGTCAGTTTGTTTCCTGAGAACTGGCGACGATTCTGTGATCCTGGTCCAATGGGCTGTGGTTGCATGGGATGCGTGTCGGTTCCTGCTCCTTATATGAAAGCAGGGATTCCTCCCTCAGAATATCTAACAAAAGAGGAAATGGAACGGTGGGAAGTTATTGACAAATCTGAGAAACGTGATAAGATACAATCATGGGAAGCACAAACTTAGTAAGCGTGGAACAACCACCTGATGTATTCTTGGGCGGGACTTGTAACGGCTCTCAATGGCGTGAAAGTCTTAAGCCTCTCTTAACCGCAACATTTTTCGATCCCGTAGTTCCAGAGTGGAACGCGGAGGCCCAAGCGCGTGAAGTAAAGGCGCGTGAGGAATCAAAGTATGTCGTATATACCCTTACTCCGAAGATGACAGGCGTTTATTCGGTAGCCGAGGTCGTTGACGACAGTAACAAGCGTCCTGAAAAGACAGTCTTGCTCGTTCTTGAGGAAGATGGTGACGCGAAGTTCACCGAACATCAGATCAAGTCTTTGAATCAAGTCAAAAAGCTCGTGGCCGCAAACGGAGGCAAGGTTGCTTCTTCTTTGGAAGAGGTTGCCACGCTGTTGAATGCCGAATCTGCCTGATAGCGTTTTCTACACGGAAGACCAGTTCAACCAGAATCTGTGGCGAATGCTCAATGAGCTTCACGACAAGTATGTGGGTGAACTGGCCGAACCGTGGTTATCCAAAAGAGAAAACAAGTTTTCGAAGATTTTGTGGGATTTTACAAATGCGTTGAACCCTGCGCCAGTTTATGAGTGTTCTCTGTGTCCGTGGACTATAACTCGGCCTATGAGTGTTTATTCTCAGATGGAAATTAAAGCGCACCTTCTTGTAACACACAAATGCACTGGATAATCCAAGAGAATCTGTGGAATGAGGAGGGGCATTCGCTCCTTCTACAGGCTTTAGACAAGAATGGGTCGGAATACACCATAGTAAAGGTTCGCCCTTTCATCCATACCATTGAACCTGATATTAACCCTCCCAATCCTGTCATGGTTATCGGTGCGACCACTCTTGTCCAAATTGGTAAAGAGCGTAAGTGGTTTCCTAGTGCCTTCTTGAATAAGAACTTTGATTTTAGGGTTCAAGTGCGACATTGGGGACGATGGATGCTCAATCACGATGCGGTAG
>Ga0065712_10068331_pt1 | contig 11622 bp, 12 predicted proteins | sample MisRhiReplicate1_FD_59099 | JGI IMG/M metagenome (GOLD analysis project Ga0065712, IMG submission 59099) | Miscanthus rhizosphere microbial communities from Kellogg Biological Station, MSU, sample Rhizosphere Soil Replicate 1: eDNA_1 v3... | ecosystem: Host-associated > Plants > Roots >...
AGTCACTGATAGGTCGCTTCAGAAAAAGCATCGCCGGCAAGCCGCCTCCCACAGTAGTCCGTGGTCGCAGCAAGACCTGGGTATAACGCTGAGCGCAAGCATGGGCACGATCAGTGTCGAGGCAGACTTGTGTATAACGATGAGCGCTCCGCATGGTAACGCCGCCCAGGACGCTCCGCGTCCGCGCTCGGATGTGTCACAGAGCGTCACTGGATGCATGCTCACGCAGAGCGATGGGCACGATCAGTGCCGATCAGAACAGGCACAGGGACTCACTGAACCTGGAAGATCTTCGGCTCGGGAAAGAGGTTGTTCAGGGTTTCCAGCAGGCGGACGTGGTAAATGGGTTTGCGGAACAGGTCCAGCACCTGCAGCCGCAGCATGTCGCTCACGTCGTCCATGTCGGCATGGCCGGAGGTGACGATCACCGGCAAGTGCTGACGCGAGGTGTGTTCCCTCAGGTGTTTGATCAACTGCAGACCGCTTTCCTCGGGCATTCGCAGATCGGTGATCACCAACGCGATGTCCGGGTGAAGGGTCAATTGCTGTAAGGCCATCTTTACCGAAGAAGCCGTGAAGCAGCAGAACCCCTCACCTTCAAGCAATTCCGCCAATTCTTCATTGGCGTCTTCTTCATCATCGACCAGAAGCAGCTGTTGGCGGGTAGGCTGGACGGCCATCGTGAATACCTTTAAACATGAGTCGTCGCGAGCAGGATATCCAGATTTCCCCGTGTGAAAAAGAGCACCACGGACAATTACCGTTCAAATCACAGCGCATTCTGGATATTGGTAAACATTGTAGCGATCCTGCTACTGATCTCCGGCACAAACGCAACCAGCGCAACCGCGACCATCGCTGCCAGCAGTGCATACTCGATACCTGACGCCGCCTCCCTGTCCTTGATAAATGAACTGACCCGGGTGTGACACTCAACGTAAAGCGCGGTAAGGAACATCTTATTTCTCCTTGCGCCCTGAATGGCGCGACATGCATGCACATGTGAAACCGTCTGCACCTACAGCATTGTCTCCATTCCCCAAACCCACAATCGTAATAAAGCATTAGTCGAAAAGTGATAGTCGACGTCACACGCGACTTGCTGAAAGATCCCGCCAGCCCCTACCGCGCCTGCTCCTTCACGTACCCCGCCAAAGCGCGCAATCCGACAAAAGTACGGGCACTTTGATAGGCCGTCGAATGGCGTTTTGAAGGCGTTGGGCTATCTTCATAGAACGAAATGGATGCGTTCATCCTTGCCCGCTTGCGCAGTTCACGCATGGGTTCGAGGTTGTCGTGCGATGACAAAGGGAAAGTTGCCATGAGCAGTCGTATCACCATGGTGCTCGCCGTGCTGTTTTTGCTGGGCGCGATCATCGCCGGGTATCTGGGAATCATCGTCAGTCGCCAGCCTGAAGCCGAACAGCCCGTCGCTGCTCCGCAGGCGCCTGCAGAGCCTGTTGCAGTGCCAGCCGCTCCGGTCACCGCTCCGATGGAAGACACCTTGCGCCAGAACGTCGTTGTGCTGGCGCGGGATGTTCCGGCCTACACGCCGATCACGGCGGATGACCTGACGGTGGAACGCCTCAAGGTCGCGCCGGTCGGGAGTTTCGACTCCATCGAGCCTGTCGTCGGTCGCATGAGCTGGCGCGCGCTGACCGCAGGAGCCTGGCTGAACGAAAGCAGCTTCGACGTCGGTGGCACGCTGGCCCGTATGATTCGCCCGCACGAACGTGCGCTGGCCCTCTCGGTGGATGAAGTCACTGGCGCGGCCGGGCAGTTGAGCCCTGGCGACTATGTGGATGTGCTGCTGTTTCTGCCCAGTGACACCGATAACCCTCGCCGCTCCAGTCAGGTGGCGGTCCCCGCGCTGCGGGTCCTGAGTGTGGGCGAGTTACTCGGACCGGGCCTTGACGGCAAGCCGGTCGATGCCATCAGCGCCAGTGACCGCATCAAGCAGGAAGAGCGCCGCGCCACCGCTCGCACTGTGGTAGTGGCCGTACCTCAGGCCTTGCTCGCCCGCCTCATGCTTGCCACCCAGAGCGGTACGTTGCGTCTGGCCGTGCGCAGCGCGTCCGAGGGCAATCTGCAGGATTACTGGGCCAGCGAGAGCGCAACCCACGCAGTGGCCGAGCGTCTGGATACAGCCAATCGCCAGATGGTCAGTTTCAGCCAGTTGAGCCTGAGTCCGGCAGCGAGCTCCATCCAAACCGGTGCACTTCGCACAAAGCATGAAGTCGAGGTCATACGCGGTAACCAGATCACGCAACAAACTCCCTGATCGAGCAAGGATTGCCATTGATGAGCTGTTGTTCCCTGTCCGCTACAAAACGCAGATTGCTGGCGTTGCTGTTGACTGCCTTATCGGCCCAATCGGCTTGGGCAGCGTCTGAAAAGTGCGCCGGGCTCGCGGCGCTGCCCGCCGTGATGGAAGTCAGTCAGGGCGTGCAGCAGAACGTCCAGTCGCCGGTAGCGATCACGCGGATTGCCGTGGGCGATCCGAAAATCGCCGATGTGCATGTGAGCAGCAACGACGGTTTTCTGCTCACCGGCGTTGCCCCCGGCACGACCAGTCTGATGGTCTGGACGGCCTGTTCCAAAGCCCCACGCCAGAGCATGGTGTTCGTGCGCGGCCGTGCGACCGCTTCGATGGTGGACGTACAGCCCCTGCCCTCTGCCGATGCGCAACTGCCCAGCCAGGTTCAGACCGATATCCGCTTCATCGAAGTGAGCCGTCGCAAACTCAAGGAAGCCAGCACGTCGATCTTCGGCAAAGGCTCGAACAACTTCCTGTTCGGCGCGCCCGGCACCGTGCCTGGCGTGAACGTCACACCGGGAACCGTCAGCGGGACAAGGCCTAGCATTCCGCTGAACAACGACACCTTCAACATCGTCTGGGGCGGCGGCAGCAGCAAGGTGCTGGGCATGATCAACGCCATGGAGAACAGCGGCTTCGCCTACACGCTGGCGCGCCCGAGCCTGGTGGCGCTCAACGGGCAAAGCGCGAGCTTTCTGGCCGGCGGCGAGTTTCCCGTGCCGGTGCCCAATGGCGAAGGCAACGGCATTTCCATCGAGTACAAGGAGTTCGGCGTACGCCTTACCCTGACGCCGACCGTGGTGGGCCGCGACCGAATCCTGCTCAAGGTCGCTCCAGAGGTCAGCGAACTGGACTTTTCCGCAGGCATCACCATCGCAGGCACCACCGTTCCGGCCCTGAACATCCGGCGTACCGACACCAGCATCTCGCTGGCCGACGGCGAAAGCTTTGTGATCAGCGGGCTGATCAGCTCCAGCAACGTCTCGTCGGTGGACAAGTTTCCCGGCCTCGGCGACATACCGATTCTGGGCGCGTTCTTTCGCAGCTCACAGATCCAGCGCGATGAGCGCGAACTGCTGATGATCGTCACCCCGCACCTCGTCCAGCCCCTGGCCGCCAACGCGCAGCTGCCGTCGCTGCCCGGCGAAAGCCTGCGCAACTACGATCCCAGCTTTCTGCGCATGTACTTTCTGGAGAACGGCGACTTCGATCGTCAGGGTGGTTTGTCCCAATGAGTCAGAGCCTGAGCCAGACATTTCTGGCAATCACCCGTAACACCACGGACCTTGAGTGGCTGCAAGGCGCGCTGGGCTCGCTGGGCCAAGTGGTCAGCGCGGGCACCGGAAGCCTGGATGACCTGTTGGCACTGGTGGATGTCACCTTCGCCAGCGTGGTGTTCGTGGGACTGGACCGGGAACATCTGGTGAACCAGAGCGCGCTGATCGAGGGCGCACTGGAAGCCAAACCGATGCTGGCGATTGTTGCGCTGGGCGATGGCATGGATAACCAGTTGGTGCTCAACGCGATGCGGGCCGGGGCACGGGATTTCGTGGCCTACGGGTCACGCTCCAGTGAAGTGGCGGGGCTGGTCCGGCGCCTGAGCAAACGCCTGCCTGCCGTAGCGCCCAGCCTCAACATGAGCGGGCTGTCGATGCTGTATGGCGCCCAAAGCGATGGCGACGGTGCCTTGATCGCCTCGCATCTGGCCATGACGGTACAGAAAGCCGGACAGCGAACCCTGCTGTTGGACTTGGGTCTGCCGCGCGGTGACAGCCTGGCCATGCTGGGCCTAGAATCATCGTTCAGCTTTGGCGATGCCCTGCGCCACTTGCGCAGGCTCGATGCAACGCTGATCGACAGCGCCTTCACGACCCACCAAAGCGGCTTGCGAATCCTCGCCTACACCGAAGCCGACGACCACCTTGAACAATCCAGCGCCGCGGAGCTGTACATGCTGCTCAGCGCCCTGCGCCAGCACTTTCAGCACGTGATCGTGAATCTGGTCGGCCAGCCGGACAGTGAGGCGTTGCGCACGCTGGTCAGTCACTGCGACCAGTTGCTCTGGTACACGGACCAGAGCGTGCTGGGCTGTCGACGCAATCTCAACGTGCTCAACCTGTGGCGCGAAAAAGGCATGAAGCTGCAACACGCAGGGCTGCTGGTCGATCGCTACCTGCGGTCGGTCGCGCCCAATTCGGACACCATCGGCAAGACATTCGGCCTGCCGGTACGCGCCGTGCTGCCCTACGCCCCGGAATTGCGCCTCAACGCCAAGAATCAGGGAGTGACGCTGTTCGAGCTGGCCTCGCGGGATTCGCTGTGTTCCGGGTTACGCAGACTGGGCGAGCACCTGGCAAGCAACTCCGAAGCCCACGACAAACCCGGACAAGGCTGGCTGGCCCGGCTATGGGGGAACAGGTAATGCCGGAAAAACTGTTTGGCGTCTCTTCGCGCTCGCAAAACAACGCTGATGACGGACAGGGCCTGAAACTGGTGCTGCACCGCTACATCATCGACGGCATCGAAGAAAGCGGCAAAAACCTGCTGGAAGGTTCACGGCCGGTGCTGGCGCAGTTTGTCATCGACAAGGTTGCCGAGTACGTCGCACGCCTGCGACTGGCCATTTCACGCTACGAAATGGAGCGTCTGGCAGAAGAACTGGTCGACGAACTGACCGGTTTCGGCCCGTTGGAAGTCCTGCTGCGCGACGACTCGATAACAGAAATCCTCGTCAACGGACCGAGCAAGGTCTTTGTCGAGCGTGACGGTGTGCTGCATCACACCGACCTGCGTTTCATCGACTCGCATCACGTCGAGCGCGTCATGCAACGCATTCTTGCCCCACTCGGACGCCGACTCGACGAATCGTCCCCCATGGTCGATGCCCGGCTTCCCGATGGCAGCCGCGTCAACGCGATCATCCCGCCCATTGCCCTGGATGGGCCTTGCCTGTCGATCCGGAAATTCCGTCGCGAGATGTTCAAAAGCGCCGATCTGGTGGCGATGCAGACCATCGACCAGCCGATCTTCGACTTCTTTGCCGAAGCCGTGGGCAAGCGCTGCAACATACTGGTCAGCGGCGGGACCGGCACAGGCAAGACCACTATGCTCAACGTACTCAGCCAACTGGTCGACACGCACCAGCGTCTTGTGACCATTGAGGACGTGGCCGAACTTCAGCTCAATCACCCCCACGTTGTCCGTCTGGAAACCCGGCCGCCCAACGCCGAAGGCCACGGTGAAGTCCGCGCCAGCGACCTGATCCGCAACTCGCTGCGGATGCGCCCGGACCGCATCATTCTCGGCGAGATCCGCGGCGTCGAGGTGCTGGACGTACTGACCGCCATGAACACCGGCCACGATGGTTCGATGAGCACGGTACACGCCAACAATGCCCAGGACGCCCTGCTGCGTCTGGAAACGCTGGTCGGTCTGACCGGGCGGCAGATTCCGGAAAAGACCCTCAGGCAGATGATCTGCGCGGCGCTGGACGTGATCATTCAGCTGACGCGCCTGCCCGACGGACGCCGGGCGGTCAGTGAAGTGGTGGAAGTCGTGGGCATCCGCGATGACATCTATGTCACCAACACCCTGTTCCGTCTGGATCGCCGCACCGGGTTCGGGTTTCAGCGCGAGGCGATGCATGCCGCCGGCGAAAAGCTGCGACCCGGATACTGAGGCGAAGGAGGCCCTGACATGAGCGCATCACTGTGGCTGGCAATTATCGCCGCGCTGTTGCTATGCGCTTCGGCCTGGCTGTTTCTGACGGCGTTGAGTCGGGCCGACAGCGAGCGGATCATGGAGCGCCTGATTGCAGGCCAAGTACAGCCCATCGTCGAAAGACCTGGCTGGGCCTATCTGGACCGGGCTTTCCTGCGTGCAGGTCTTGGCCACCCGACCGAGCGTTTCCGTCTGGTGCTGATGACATGGGCGGGAATGATCCTGATCGGCTATCTCATGCTCGGCTGGTTTGGCGCCGCGACAGGTCTGATCGGCATGCCCTTGATGCTGCGGCTGTTCGTTTCGTGGCGCTATCACAAGCGAGTGCGACGCATGGTCGAGCAGTTGCCGCAGTTGCTCGATCACACCGTTCGCAGTCTCAAGTCCGGCAGAACGCTGGCGGACGCCGTTCTGCATGGCATAGAAGCCGCCGACCAGCCGCTGCGCGACGGCATGAGCCGCATCGAACGTAACGTGCAACTGGGCGTCGGCCTGCCGGATGCTGCACGGGACTTCGCCGAACTGTATGAACGTGACGAGTTTCACCTGTTTGCACTGGGCCTGCGCGTCAACCACCGCTACGGCGGCAACGCCAGCGAGCTGATGGAAAACCTGATCAGGTTGATTCGCGAGCGGGAACAGGCCAGTCGTCAATTGCGCGCCATGACCGGCGAGACGCGCATGACCTCCGTTGTGCTGGCGCTGCTACCAGTGGGCATGGCGGGCTACTTCCTAGCGGTGAACCCGACTTATCTCATCCACATGTGGAACGACAGCGGCGGCCGGATCATGCTGATGGCAGCCTTCATTCTGCAGGTAGTGGGCTGTCTGGCGCTGTGGCGCATGTTGCGGAGTATCTGAAATGGCCATCGCACTGTGCGCAATGATGCTGGTGGCTGCCGCTCTGCTGGTGCTGTCCAGCATCGCCCGCCAGCGTCGCAGTGAACGATTGGTAACTCAGCGTCTCAAGGGCCAGACCGTGCGTGAAAGCCGCATCGGCAGTTGGCTGCGCCTGTTGGGTGACACGCGCCTGGGCCAGCGCACTGTCAGCCTGGACAGCGAAACGCAATTGCTGCTCAACCGGGTCGGCTGGCGGCGGGCCAGCAAGCGCTCGTTGTACGCGGCCTGCCAGATCGGCGCGCCTTTAGGGCTGGTTACCGTGGTCGTACTGGCTCAGATGCTGTTCTTCAAGGAGGTCTCTCAACCGCTGGTGGCGCCCATGTTCGCGCTGTGCATCGGTTACCTGCTGCCTAAAAGGGTTCTGGCCGCCTACGCCAGGGCGCGTCAGAAACAGGTCGTCGTCGAGATATCCACCTTCATCCCGCTGCTGCGCATTCTGTTCGAGTCCGGCATGGCGGTTGAGCAGGCGTTGCGAGTGCTCAGCAGTGAAGGCAAGGACCTGCTGCCGGTCCTGTCGGAAGAAATCCGAGTCATTCTTACCCGGGTCGACTCCGGTCTGGAGCTGGGTGAAGAGCTGCGCAAGGCCTCGATCCTGATGGATGTGGAGGAATTCAGCGACACCTGCGTGATTCTCAACCAGTTGATCCATCAGGGCGGCGGTGCGTTGAAATCGCTGCTGACCCTCAAACAATTGATCGACGACCGCCGCCTGACGCGCTTGCAGGAATACATCTCCAAGCTGTCGGCGAAGATGTCGGTGGTCATGATGCTGTTTCTGTTTCCCGCGCTGCTGATCGTGCTGGCAGGCCCCAGTTTTGTCGCCCTGAGCCGTGCTCTGGGCGGTTGAGGTTCAGGCTGTTCAAGGAAGAGATGCAATGAAGGCAATCATCACGTTACTCGGATTATTGATGCTGACCGGCTGCGCCAGCGACGGCAGCGCGCTCTGGATGCAGTCATCCACTCAGGCACAGAGCTGCCCCAAACTGACATCGGATCAGGAACTGGCCCTGAATCTGGCCCAGAACATGGCGGACGAAGGCCGCCTGCACGCCAGCCTCGCCCATCTGGAAGAGCTGCCGGACAACCTGGGCGAAGTGCGCCTGCGCAAGGCACGGGTACTGCGACTGCTGGGCAGCAACGAGGCTGAGCCGCTGTACCGCAGCCTGCTCGGCACCTGTCGCGCGGCTCAGGGTGAACATGGCCTGGGGCAACTGGCCGCTGCACGTGGCGACAACGTCCAGGCTCAACAGTATTTGCTCAGGGCCAGCAAACTGGAGCCGACCGATGAAAAAATCCGCAATGACCTGGGCGTGGCCTATCTGAATCAGTTGAAGCTTGAACAGGCGCGCTTTCAGTTTCTGACGGCCATGGAACTCAAGCAGTCCGATCCGCTGGCAGCGGTGAATCTGGTCACGCTGCTGATTTATCAGGACAACTGGAAACAGGCAGCCGAACTGGCATCACGGGCCAACCTGACGCCCGAGCAGATCACCGACGCGACCGCGCGCGCTGAAAAGCTCAAGGTCACGGCCGCTCAGCCTGCGGCCCTGAAGCCCCCTATCACCGCCAGGCTTGATCAGCCAGGCCAAGGAGCACGACCATGACCCGTACAACCCGGACGTTCTGCATCATGTGCGCTGCCGCAATCGTTTTTTCATCTGGCGCTCGGGCCATTGATGGCGGCACCTCGTCAAAGAGTCAGCCTGCAGGCCAGAGCCAGACCGAAACCTGGCTGAATGTGCAGGCCAAAGGGTCTGCCGCTTCTGCGATACCTCAGACCAGCACCTCTGCCGAGCGTGACCTCAGCCTGCAACGATGGCTTGACACCTACAAGCATGAGATACCGGCGTATTACGACCAGAAAGCCGGTGGCAGCGTTTCTTCCGGCAAGTAGGATCGGCCCTTCGGAGTCCTCCTGAAACTGGCTCTTACACTCCTTGCCGCAGCACGCGACGAAGCACTCCGTTATCATGCGCCAACTTCGAGTTCCGAGATTCTGGACTGCCATGCGCCGTTTGCTATGCCTGATGCTGTTGATCCTGACCCTGCCCGCCTTCGGCGCAAGCCTGTTGGACGATCGTCCCGCCCCGACTCTGGGTGGCGCAGCCCTCGATAACAGCAAGCAATTCCTGCCGGTTCGTCAGGCCTTTCAACTGAGCCTGATTGAAACCACACCGCAATCGATCAAGCTGCGTTTCGTCGCCACCGAAGGCTACTACCTGTATCGCCATCGCTTTCAGTTCCGCACCGAGCCCGCCGACATTGGCCTGGGCGACGCGCAACTGCCCAAAGGCGAGCAGAAACACGACGAGTACTTCGGCGATGTCGAGGTCTACCACGGCATTCTGGACATCGATCTACCGCGCAAACCCGGCGAAGAGCGACCTTTTATCCTTGCTGTGACCTATCAGGGCTGTGCCGACAAGGGCTTGTGCTATCCGCCCGAGACCGAGCGGCTGGACATTGGTGACGTGAAGGCCAGTCAGTCTGCTTCCACGTCAGCGTCCGTTGCAAAAACACCGTGGAGCTGGAAAGAGCTGGCACTGTTTTTCCTGGCAGGCGTGGGCCTGACCTTTACACCGTGCGTGCTGCCGATGCTGCCGATTCTGTCCGGCGTGGTACTGCGCGGACAGGTCGGTGGTCTGCGTGGTTTGAGCCTGTCACTGGCCTACGTGCTGCCGATGGCGATCTGTTTTGCATTGCTCGGTGCGCTGATGGGCATGTTCGGCGCAGGTCTCAATCTGCAGGCACGCCTGCAATCGGCCTGGGTGCTGGTGCCCTTCTCGGCCTTCTTCGTCATTTTCGCCATTGCCATGTTCGGCCTCTTCGAACTGCGCCTGCCGCAGGGCCTGAGCAATCGGCTTGATCGCATTGCGGGCAAGACCGAAGGCGGCTCGCTGTGGGGCGCGGCGGTGTTGGGCGTAGTTTCCAGCCTGCTGGTATCGCCCTGCGTTTCAGCACCTCTGGCGGGCGCGCTGCTGTATATCAGTGCCAGCGGCGATGCAGTGGGCGGGGCATTGAAACTCTTCGCATTGGGCCTGGGCATGGGCGCCCCGCTGTTGCTGGTGGCTACCGGTGGCGCGGCCTGGCTGCCGAAAAGCGGACCATGGCTGGTCACGGTAAAAAACGCTATCGGCGTGTTGCTGCTGGCATTGGCCATTGGCTTGCTCAGTCGCGTTCTGCCCGGCCAGATCACGCTGTTGCTGGTCGGTTTGTTGAGCGCTGGTGTCGCTCTGTTCATGGGTACGCTGCAACTGACCGACAAAACGCCTCGCCAAAAGCTCGCCCAACTCATCGGCCTGCTGCTATTGGTCTACGCTCTGGCATGCTGGTACGGCGCATTGACCGGCCAGACCGATCCCACACGCCCGCTGGGCCGCGCGCAGACGACGGCCAGCAGCGGTGCGGTAGCGTTGGCGACCAACCCATGGCAAACCATCACCACCTCCGCGGAGCTGGACCGCGTGCTCGACGAAGCGAAGCGCGACGGCAAACCCTTGATGCTGGACTGGTATGCCGACTGGTGCATCAGCTGCAAGGTCATCGAACATGAAGTGCTGCCTGACCCTGGCGTTGTTGCACGATTGTCGGGCTATCGACTGGTGAAGTTCGACATGACGGACAGCAACGCCGAGCAACGCGCACTGCTGGATCGCTACAAGCTGTTCGGCCCGCCAGCGTTGCTGTTTTTCAGCAAAAGCGGCGAAGAACTGCAAAACGTTCGGGTCGTCGGCGAAATCGACGCTGCGGGGCTGATCGAGCGCCTGAATGGAGCAAATGACCAAATCTAGCGCCTGAGTCACAAACTTTGCGCGAATATCGCTCATCGTGCTGGCTACTGTTGTTAACTGGACAGTCCATTGCCCTTCCGGCATAGTCGCCGGGCGTAAACGCTCGCAGACAATAAAAGGACTACACAATGGCGACCATTCTGGTTCTTCACGGACCTAACCTGAATCTGCTGGGCACTCGGGAACCGGGTGTCTACGGCACCGTCACCCTGCCCCAGATCAATCAGGACCTGGAACAGCGCGCCCGCGACGCTGGCCACCATCTGATGTACCTGCAAAGCAACGCCGAATACGAGCTGATCGACCGAATTCACGCCGCTCGCGACGAAGGTGTGGACTTTATTTTGATCAATCCGGCCGCTTTTACGCATACAAGTGTGGCAATACGTGACGCGCTGATGGGAGTGAGCATCCCATTCATCGAAGTGCATTTGTCAAACGTGCACAAACGCGAACCTTTCCGCCATCACTCCTACTTTTCAGATGTCGCTGTAGGAGTGATCTGCGGCCTTGGCGCCAGCGGTTACCGACTGGCCCTGGAGGCCGCCCTGGAACAATTGGCCGTTGGTTCCAGGCCATGAATGGTGCAGCCAGACGCTGACCTCATGGCTTGAACCGGCTGCCGAACTGACTTACAGACCCCTTGGGAGTTGATGATTGATGGATATTCGCAAAGTCAAGAAACTGATCGAATTGCTGGAAGAGTCCGGCATCGACGAACTGGAAATTCGTGAAGGCGAAGAGTCCGTACGAATCAGCCGTCACAGCAAGACCCCGGCGCAACCGTATTACGCCCCGGCTCCGGCTCCGGTAGCTGCGCCAGTCGCTGCCCCTGCTCCAGCCGCCCCGGTTGCTGCTGAAGCGCCATCGGCACCTGCGCTGAACGGCCACGTC
>Ga0065712_10068332_pt1 | contig 11620 bp, 9 predicted proteins | sample MisRhiReplicate1_FD_59099 | JGI IMG/M metagenome (GOLD analysis project Ga0065712, IMG submission 59099) | Miscanthus rhizosphere microbial communities from Kellogg Biological Station, MSU, sample Rhizosphere Soil Replicate 1: eDNA_1 v3... | ecosystem: Host-associated > Plants > Roots >...
TGGTAAATTTGTGCCTCAATATTTCAGCCATGATCAAAACCGGTAATCCTATTATCAGTATATATACGGAAATGACTCCCAACCCGGAAACAATGAAGTTTGTTGCCAACAAGCTTTTGTATCCTGGTAAAAGCATTGATTTTCCGGATATTGAAACTGCAAAGCCATCGCCTTTGGCCTTGGAGCTTTTTGGATTTCCCTTCATTAAATCTGTGTTTGTGGCGAGCAATTTTGTTACGCTTACCAAAACCCCGGAAACTGACTGGAACGATGTAATCCCCTCTATTCGCCAGTTTTTAAAGGAATACCTGGAAGAAAACAAACCTGTCGTAAACGAGGATGAAGTTGCTTCCATGAAACAAGAGAGTAGCAACACGGTGGATGCAGACGATGATGATGTAGTGGTAAGGGTAAAAGAATTATTGGAAAATTATGTAAAGCCTGCAGTGGAAATGGATGGCGGTGCTATTCAATTCAAAAGCTATAAGGACGGTGTTGTAAACCTGATGTTGCAAGGAAGTTGCAGCGGATGTCCGTCAAGCATGATTACGTTGAAAGCAGGAATTGAAGGAATGATGAAAAGAATGATACCGGAAGTAAAAGAAGTAGTGGCCGAGGCCGAGTAATCTTATCTCAATAAAACAAATGATACATACAAGCGTCTCCAGCCGAGGCGCTTATTTTTTGGTCGTTCTTCTTACTGTTTCTGCAATTTTTCTAAAGACGGGCTTCGAAGCAGATTTAACCGAGGTATCTTCTCCCATAATAACAGCAAAAGGGCGAAAGGCTTCCACATCATCAAAAATTACTTTTAGTATTGCCATTATAGGAATGGCTAAAAAAGTGCCCACTATGCCCCACACGGCAGAAAAAAATACCACACCTATAATAGAAGCCAATGCGTTTAATTTTACTTTGGAACCCACAATTTTTGCCATCAATACATTACTGTCAATCATATGGACGATTATAAGTGAAATGATAACCCCCGCGACAGTACTTGGAGAATTGGTGGTAAACGTGATAAGAGTACATAGCACGCATGCAATAAAAATTCCCAGGTAGGGCACAACGTTTAAGATAGCGGAGATAATACCTAATAGCAGTGCATACTTAACGCCTAAAAGAAAGAATGCAGTACAATTTGCCGCTGCAACTACCAGCATTTCAATAAATAATCCAACTATGTAACTTTTAATTACATAGCGTGTTTTTCCTACAATTCCATAAACGGTTTCTGAATGTTGTTTTGCAAAAAGGCTAACAAAAAATTGCACTATCAAACCGCGATATAACAAAAGTAAAAAAGTATAAATGGCAATAATAATACTCATAAACACAGTACTCGAAACTTCTGTAATAGTATTTATAATATAAGTGGTACTCGGCGTTACACTGGTGCGGGTTGATTCAATAATATCTTTCATTTGCTGCGGACTGAGATCAAACTTTTTTTGAGCCCAAAGTTCCAATGTAGTAAGTGTATCGGTAATCCTTTCAATAAGTATTGGTATATCATTTCTAAATTGAATAATGGAGTTGGATATAAAATAAAACATTACTATAAAAATCACAAGGGCTAACAACAAACTTATAAGGGAAGCAATACCTCTTGGAAAGCCGGCTCTTTCAAAAAGCCGACAGGGAGTAATTAGTAAAATAGCTAACAGTCCTGCGCAGGCAATAGGCTTTAAAACGGCTTGTCCAACAGACATTAATATTACAATCAGCGAAAAACATAGCAGCGGAGGAAGAAGTTTAGCATAAACAGATGATGTTGTAGTAACCATATAGTTTGTTATGCAAAGTAAATGCCTTCCTAATTATTGATAGCTTTGAATTTATCATGCAGCAGTTTTGGGAACAGTTTGTAACTAATTTAAACAATACTTCTCTTTTAGAATATATCGCTGTGTTTACAGCCATTGCTTCTGTTTGGTTTTCCAGAAAAGAGAGTATCTGGGTTTACCCTGTGGGCCTGGTAAGTACCATTCCCTACGTGTATATCTGTTTGGCCAATCACCTTATCGGCGAGGCAAGTGTCAACATTTATTACTCTGTGTTGAGTATTTATGGGTGGGTTCTCTGGGCAAAAAAAGATCAGCAAAAGAAACATGTGCTCCACATTGGTTTTTCAAATAAACAAGAATGGCAACAACAATTATTGTTTGCAGGAAGTCTTTATGTAATTATATTTTTAGCACTCACTTATCTGAAAAAATATTTTGTTCCAGGGGCTATTCCCTGGGCTGATGCGTTTGCAAGTGCTACGGCTTATACCGGTATGTGGCTGATGGCAAAAAAGAAAGTGGAAAGTTGGTATTGGTGGATAGCTACGAATATTACCTCTATTCCTTTATATTTTGTAAAAGGGCTGGTGCTTACTTCTGTACTGTATTTTATTTTACTGGTTATGGCATTTTGGGGATTAGCAGAGTGGAAACGACGAGCAATAAATAAAAATAGTACGAAACTTGAGTTGGAGCAAACATGAAAAAAATAGTCATCATCGGCCCGGAATCGACCGGTAAAAGCACATTAACGGAACAATTGGCAACCCATTACAGAACTGCCTGGTGTCCCGAATTTGCTCGTGAATACCTAAAAGAGAATGGCAAGGATTATTCATTTGACGATTTACTTAATATTGCGCGGGGCCAATTAATTCTCGAAGATAATTTACTGGTGCAGGCAAAGAATAATCTGTATTTTATAGATACTGATATGTATGTGATGAAAGTTTGGTGCGAGGTGGCTTTTAATAATTGCCACACATGGATTCTTAAACAAATAGCTTCGCGTAATTATGATTTATTATTGCTTTGCGATACTGATCTCCCCTGGATAAAAGATGAATTGCGTGAATATCCTGATTTGCAAACGCGACAGAGACTTTTTAAAATGTATAAAGACCTCTTAATAAATCAAAGTACAAAATGGGCAATTATATCCGGCTCATATGCTGAACGTTTACAGGTTGCAGTAAGCATTATTAAAACTATGTTTGGGAAATAACACGGCTTTTGTAATTCTTATCATCGTCTGTTGTGTCACTCACTTATACGTTCAGTAATTCTTTTTTTTGCACAATTCTACAGCCAGACAAGCACGGGCTCTTTCACCAGTTTGATTTTTACTTTAGCTATTGAATGATAGCCTGCACATCCTTATCTTTTTCTATAAAATTCATTTGCCTTGTTACCCAGCCACTTCTTTTAGCCACATAATTAGATAATGGCCTTACGCTATATTTTTTTGGATTAGGCAAACAGGCAGCAATCATAGCAGCTTGTCTGCGATTCAATTTTGAAGCTTCCTTTTTGAAATAATTTTGCGCTGCGGCCTCCGCGCCAAAAATGCCTTTGCCGGTTTCAATCACATTGAGGTATACGTGTAAAATTCGTTTTTTACCCCATATCCACTCTATCATTTTTGTAAAATAAACCTCCAGGCCTTTTCTGATCCAGCTTCTACCCTGCCATAGAAAAACATTTTTCGCAACCTGCTGGCTTATAGTGCTGGCGCCTTTGATACGGTTTGGTTTTCTTTCATTATACTTCATTGCTTTTTCAATACTCTTCCAGTCAAAACCGGAATGATCTGGAAAAAGCTGGTCTTCAGAGGAAATAGCTGCAAGCTTGATGTTGTAAGAAAGCTCGTCCCAGCTTACATAGTCTCTTTTTAGGCCATTGCCAGTCACCCAACTGGAAAGTTGTGTAAGCGTAATGGGCGGATTAACCCATTTGAGAAGGATAATGTATACGAGATGTGCCACAAAAAGAATAAGTAAGAATCGTTTTAAAAAACGCCAGGAACGAGATAACACAGTGCTTGATGTATTCTTCATGTAGGCTATTGCAAATAATAACTAATAATGCCCTAGATTATTGGATAGACTCGGGTTTTCTCTAAATTATTGATCTAAGTGCCGACCATAAAATAATAAACCAACAATAAGTGCTACACCAAAACCTATCAAAATAATTCCATTAACCCGATTAATAAGTTGAATATTTTTTAACGTAAGTCTTGTACGCAACTTACCGGCTAAAATAACTTTTGCAATATCACCGGCCAACACCAAACCAAGAGCAATGCTAAAAATAATAATGCGTTCATTAAGGGTGTGGCTGATAAAAGCGGTAGACGTGGTTAACCAGAAAATGATAATGGCGGGGTTTAAAATATTCATAAAAAACCCTGCTATTAAGAGTTTTAGATAGTCCCGCTTGCGTGTTTTTATTATTTGCTTTCCTTCGTCGTTTACTTTTACTTTCTTAAAAAATAGAAAGTAAATACCAACAGATATAAGAAAGGTGCTACCGATAATTCCTATTTCTGTTTTGCGTTCTATAAATTCCGCAAATAGTTCTGTAAAAAAATTACTTACTACTGCCAGCGTAATATCACTTAATGAAACACCAATAATAAAGGCTAATCCGCCTTTCACACCATTGTTGATACTTTGTTTAATAATAGAAAAAACAACCGGACCTACCGCAATGCTTAATAATAAGCCTAATGTTATTCCTTTCCATAATGCTTCTAACATAATACCACGTGAAAAATACAAAGTACAAAGGAAACTTAAATCAATTAGTATAGAAGGTCAAGTGACAAAAAAAGCACTTATTGCTAAGTGCTAATGTTTTTTTGGTAGATCTTATACGTGGGCAACCCTGATATTTTTCAAAAATTCATTCCAATCCTGTAACATTTTGCCTTTTAATACTCTTGGGAATTTATGTTGACTGCCTAACTTTCCTTTTTGCGCCATGAATTTTAAAAATAATTCTTCTGGTAGCTTCTGCAGAAATACTTCTTTTAAAGCACTAATTCTTTCTACGGCATAGTCGTCGTTCAGCTCGCAAAGATGCTTATCAATTTTATCCCTGATAATAGTTTCATCAATGGGATCATCGCAGGCTATATACCATTTATGCGCAAAAAAGTTTTCGTGCGGAAAACCCATCACTGTGTATTCAGGAATAGAAATATTTAACTCCTCACTTACCAGTTGAACGGCACGGTTCATATTTTCTACACTGAGATGCTCCCCTACCAGGCTTAAAAAATGTTTTGTCCTGCCGGTTATTACTACCTCAGCCCTTTCTTTATTTACAAAACGTAAAGTATCTCCAATTAAATAGCGCCAGGCACCTGCATTGGTACTCATGAGCAATGCATATTCTTTGCCTTCTTCTACTTCATGAATCATTAATGCATCCGGATTGTCTACCATTTTGCCATCTGCATCAAAATTTTGATCATCGAAAGGCACAAACTCCATAAATATATTATTGTTCAAAATAAGTTTCATGCCCTTTGCGTGTTGCCGGTCCTTATAGCCAATAAACCCTTCGCTGGATAAATAATTTTCTATGTAGACAATTGGTTTACTCAACAATTTTTCAAAACCTTTTTTATAAGGTTCAAAGGCTACTCCTCCATGTATAAAAAATCCAAGGTTGGGCCATATATCGTGAATAGATTTTACTTTATAATGTTCTACCACCATTTCCATACACATCTGGCACCAGGCCGGCACGCCTACTATATAACCAATATCCCAATCCGGAGCTTTTTCAACAATCTCGGTTAATTTTTGATTCCAGTCTTTTATAGCTGCAATTCGACCACCCGGTTTATAAAAGGTTTGAAACCAAAAAGGCCGGTTCTTCATTAAAATGCCACTAAGGTCCCCCGCATACCAGCCAGCTTTACCTTTTTGTAAATCAGTTGCACCTCCCAACATTAGAAAACCTTTAGTTACGGCATTTCTTGGGAGGTTTTCATAATTAATTAAAGAAATTAACTGGCGGATATAATTGATCCGGTTGCTGCGTAAAATATCTCTGGTAACAGGAATGTATTTGCTCGAAGCTTCCGAAGTGCCGGAGCTTAGTGCATAATATTTTATTTTACCCGGCCAGCTTACGTCTGGTACCCCTTCTAAAGTTTTCTTCCACCAGTTAGTATAAATTTTATTGTAATCATGTACTGGTACTATAGCATCAAATAATTTTTCCGGTTGGTTGCTGAGTAAAATATCATCAAATCGATAGTGTTGACCGAATTCGGTGAACTGGGCTTTCTTTAATAATCTTTTAAGCACACGAATCTGCTGGCTGCGAAAATCACTGGCCGGCAATCGTAATGCTTTTGCTATTGAATTAGGTATTTTAATATCGAGAATACTTGCCATTCAGTTTTTAATTACACCAATCAAATGGTAAAGGTAGCAACTTGCATTTTCCGGAGTAACAGTTACCCACCCAGGTATTTATAGTTTTTAACAATTAAACGAATATCGTGTAATGGCTCATAATTCCTGGCATACCAATAATCTATTCTGCCATCATTTTCAGATGAAACAAAGCCATGGGTGCTTATCACAGGCTTCCTCAACTTCGGCAAAGATGAACTATTAGTTCCTGCATACCCAGTCCAGGTTTTTTTCCCAATAAGCACAGCTACGCAGTTCTGTAGTAAGCGAAAGGGTTTTTTGGCCAGTATAAAATGTATAGGGAAAAAAACCAACAAAATGCAAGCAGTAATAATATCTATCAAACGTTTTAACCTTCGATTGCCTGGCTGCTCGAGGCTAAAGTCACTTTCAGCAGTTATAGTTTCACCATTAGAAGCATCAGAATCACTACCTACTACACTACAGCTTCCTATAGCATGAAAACGAAAGCGCAGAGGCGTTTCTATAGAAGAGCTATATTGAAAAACCTGCCGATAAGAAAGGCTTCCAATACAAAAAATAATTTCTTCAGCGCCCAATGCAACTGCTATATCATCTACATTATGCAGATTGGCAACAGCCTCTTTTTCATCATCAACAGATAACCTTCCAATCACTTTATCCTTAAGACCGTTTTTATCAAGGAAATTTTTTATGATGCCAAATTCTCGTGGATCTGCAGCCGCCAATATAAAAGGCTTTGCAATTTTATCGGCAGGCTTTTGTAATAACTTGCCTTTTAGCATAAACCACCTTAAAATACTTATTAAACCAAACGCCAGTAAAGAACCAAATAAAATAATTGCCCTGGAAAAACGATATTGCTCGGGCAATAAAGCATAGCCTGCCAGCAATACAAGGGTGGCAATAAACATAGACTGCATTAGCTCTCCACGCCTGTAGTATTTATTATATAGACCCGCATAATAAGCTACTAACAAAAAAACTAATGTAAAAATTGGAAAGGCTATTAGTAAGAGTTTGTCAGAATATATGATATCAGGCCTTATATACGAAGACCAAATATTTTTAACGAACCAAAAAGAAAAAAGAATAAGAATGGCATCTGTAAAAGGAAGACCGATCCAGCGTATAAATTCTGCCGCAGCAGCAATGGTAGCTCTCATCCAGATAGCAATGTGAAGAGCAGCATTAAAAATTTTCGCCTTGGTCCCGCCATAATGTTTTTTTACAAAAATGCTCATGGCTTTATAAAACATCAACACATAATTAAGGCTGCCTCGTCTTGTGCTTTCACCTTTAAAATGGATGATCTCCGTGTCTGCTATGTAATAATTTTTATAGCCGCCTTTTTGTATGCGATAGCTAAGGTCAATGTCTTCACCATACATAAAAAATCTCTCGTCAAAGCTTCCGAGTGTTTCAATCACTTCTTTTCTTAGCATCATAAAAGCACCTGCCAATACATCTACTTCATGGTTTTTATTTTCATCTAAATGGCCTAAATAATACTTACTGAATAGTTCTGAATGTGGAAATAGTTTCGACAAGCCAAATAACTTGAAAAGCGAAGTCAGGGGGGAGGGAAAGCTTCTTTTAGATTCTTTCAAAAACCGACCGCTTCCATCAATCATTTTTACGCCTAAAGCACCAGTGTCGCTATTAGTATTAAAAAAAAGGATGCACGTTTTCAAAGTATCTTCTGATAAAAGCGTATCAGGATTTAGAAAAAGAATATACTCACCAGTGGCATATTGAAGCCCTTTATTAGAGGCCTTTGCAAAGCCAATGTTGGTATCGCTTATTATAAATTGTACTTCTGGGAACCGGGCTTGTAAATAATTAATACTACCATCTGTAGACTGGTTGTCAATGACAATAATTTCTTTCTGGATATCCACTGCACTTTTTCGCAAAGAATACAGGCATTGCTCCAAAAAAAATTTAACGTTATAATTTACTATTATAATAGAAAGTGTCAAGTATAACCAAATCTGTTAGCGGGCAAACCTACATCTTAGCAAGAATATCTCAAAGAAGTAATGGTTAACCGGAAAGAGTTAAAAAGCCTATTCCCAAACGTAAGTAAACAATCTGTGAAATTGCCTCAAATACTATCCTCCGCGATTATCTTTGCGCATGCTAAAAAATACTCTTATTCAAGCTATTTATGCAGCAGCAGATGAAATAAAACGCTTTAACGATATTGCCTTTAAAATTTCTAACAAAGAAGGTATAAATGACCTGGTTACCGAGGTAGATCATGCTTCTGAAAAGGCCATAATTGAAGTAATCAAAACACATCACCCTGATCATTGTATTTTAACTGAAGAAACAGGTGAAATTTTCCAGGACTCAGAATACAAATGGATAGTTGACCCAATTGACGGAACGGTAAATTTTGCACATCATATACCTATCTGTTGTATATCTATCGGCATTGAACATAAAGGGAAAATGGTGTTGGGCGCCGTGTATAATCCCTTTATGAATGAATTCTTTTTTGCAGAAAGAGGCCTGGGTGCCACATTAAATGATAAGCCGGTTCATGTAAGCAATAAACAAAAAGTGGAAATTGCCTGCCTGGTTACTGGCTTTCCTTATACTTATCTTGATATGGTTAATGGTCCGCTGGAAGTATTTGACCGGTTTATAAGGAGAGGCGTTCCCGTGCGGAGGTTGGGTTCCGCAGCAATTGATCTTTGTTGGGTAGCATGTGGAAGGTTTGATGGTTTTTACGAACATAAGCTTATGGCATGGGATAGTGCCGCTGGTTTTTTAATCGTGGAGGAAGCGGGTGGGAAAGTAACCGATTTAAAAGGCGGGATATATTCTCCTTATCAACATGGCTGTGTAGCTACAAACGGAGTAATACATGATGAGTTGATAGAATGGATTGATGGCAAGGTACCTCCTATTATTAAAGCATAATAACTATGGAAAATAATCGAACAGAGATAGCTTCCCTTGGAGAGTTTGGTTTAATAGAACACCTTACAAAGAATTTTGAAATACAAAACGCGTCAACAATAGTAAGTGTGGGGGATGATGCTGCGGTAATAGACCATTTTGGAAAACAAACGGTCATTACTAATGATCTTCTTATTGAAGGAGTACATTTTGATTTGATGTATACACCTTTAAAACATTTGGGATATAAAACGGTAGTTGTAAATGTGAGTGATATATATGCTATGAATGCGACGCCTTCGCAAATAATTATTGGACTGGGATTTAGTAATCGTTTTAGCCTGGAAGCGCTTGACGAATTTTACGAAGGCATCTACGCCGCCTGCGAAAAATATAACGTAGACCTTATTGGTGGTGACACCTCAACTTCCCAAAAAGGTTTTATCATTTCGTGTACTGCTATTGGTGAAGTAGCTCCTGATAAATTTGTAAAAAGAAGTACCGCAAAACACGGGGATCTTCTTTGTGTAACCGGCGATCTTGGTGCGGCTTATTTAGGATTAACATTGTTGGAAAGGGAAAAGCAAATTTTTTTAGAAAATCCTTCTATCCAACCTGACCTGGAAGGAGAAAAATATACCGTAGGGAGGATATTAAAACCTGAAGCCAGGAAAGATGTTATCAGTTTTTTTGAAGAAAATGAACTGATGCCAACATCCATGATAGATGTGAGCGATGGCTTAAGCTCTGAAATTTTACACATTTGCAAACAAAGCAAAGTAGGCTGTGTTTTGTATGAAGACAAGATTCCTATTGAAGAAGAAACAAGACAGGCTGCTTTTAAATTTAATCTTGATCCTACTGCATGCGCTTTAAGTGGCGGCGAAGATTATGAATTGTTATTTACAGTTAACCAGGACGATTATAACAAAATCAAAGATAATCCGGACATTAGTATTATCGGGTACATTACCCCAGAAGAAGAAGGCGCACACATTCTTACAAAAGGCGGTGGCAAACATGTGTTAACCGCACAAGGATGGAACGCATTCAAATGAGTGAAGCAATGAAGATCCTATCCATTCCTGTTTTTCTTGGAGTTTTTTTTAGTAGTTGCGCGGTTTCAAAAAAATTTGATCCTTATAAAAAATATGGCCCCAACCAACTAAAAAGCGACTATACTTTGTTTCGAAATATACTGGAAAAGGAACATCCGGGGCTATATTGGTATACTCCTGCCGATAGCATGAATTATTATTTTGAAAAAGGAGAAAGAATGCTTCATGACTCTTTAACTGAGACGGGTTTTCGTACGGTACTGAGCTATATTTTGTCAAAGATAAAATGTGGGCATACTACAGTTCGTCCTTCAAAAGCCTTTGGCAGGCAGGGCCCCGGCAGATATTTTCCATTGGTAATAAAAACATGGGAGGATACATCAATAGTTACGTTAAACCTTAGCCGCAAAGACAGCAATGTGGTAAGGGGGTCTTTGCTTACTGCTATTGATAATGTACCTATCCGAACAATAATTGATTCCATGTTTCAGCATCTTTCTACTGACGGGTTTAACCTTACACATAAATATCAAACGCTAAGTAACCGTGGAGTATTTGGCAGTACCTATACTGCCTTGTTTGGAGCAAGACAAAAATACAATGTGACTTATATTGATACAGTAGGTAGAAGCAGATCAGATTCCGTTTCCTTATATTCCATTTCACCAGATACTTCCCGCCGGTTAAGAGCACCTTTTCCGCAACCTTCGAAAAAAGAACGAAAAAAGCAATTATTACTTGCCAATAGAAGTCTTCATTACGATACGGCGCTAAGCATGGCGGTCATGGATGTAAGTACGTTTACGAAAAATTTCCGCCTTCCTCATTTTTTCAAATCGTCTTTTAAGGAACTTAGAAAAAAGAATACACAAAATCTGGTGATTGATTTACGAAGTAATGGCGGAGGAAGTGTAACAAATTCTAACCTGCTAACTAAATTTCTTGTGGACAAGCCGTTTAAAATCGCCGACTCATTATACGCTTTAAATAAAACTACTCCTTATAGAAAGTATCAAAAAGACAGGTTTTCTAATGCACTTTTTTTATTGTTCATGACTAAGCAAAAAAAAGATGGCAATTACCACTTTGGATACTATGAACGTAAAAAATTTAAACCAAAAAGAAAAAATCATTTCGATGGACAAGTATATATTTTGACTGGTGGTAATACTTTTTCAGCTTCTACTTTATTTGCACAAAAAGTAAAAGAACAAGATAATGTAATCATAGTTGGTGAGGAAACTGGCGGTGGCGCTTATGGCAATAATGCATGGTTAATTCCGGATGTTACTTTACCTGTAACAAAAGTTCGTTTTAGGCTGCCATTGTTTCGTTTAGTAATTGATAGCACCATTCCTAAAAATGGACGTGGTATAATGCCCGAAGTGGAAGCTTTGCCCACAGTTAACGCCATCCGGCGAAATACCGATTATAAAATGGAAAA
>Ga0065712_10000824_pt1 | contig 11617 bp, 8 predicted proteins | sample MisRhiReplicate1_FD_59099 | JGI IMG/M metagenome (GOLD analysis project Ga0065712, IMG submission 59099) | Miscanthus rhizosphere microbial communities from Kellogg Biological Station, MSU, sample Rhizosphere Soil Replicate 1: eDNA_1 v3... | ecosystem: Host-associated > Plants > Roots >...
GTCGCTAATCCGAACGACGAAATCCTTTTCGGTGAATCCGAACGCACGCAGGATATCAATGCCAAGCGAGACCAACTCAATATCGGCCGCGAGATCCTTCTCGCCGATGATGTCGCAATTGAGTTGGAAATGTTCGCGTAAGCGGCCGCGCTGTTGCTTTTCGTATCTGAAAAATTGTCCGATCGAGAACCATTTGAGCGGTTTCTTGAATTCGCGTTCGTGAGCTGCAACGACACGAGCAAGCGTAGGCGTAAGTTCAGGACGCAGGGCAACTTCGCGTTCGCCTTTGTCAGTGAAATTGAAAAGCTGCTCCACAATTTCCATGCCGCTTTTCTTTTTGTACAGCTCGGTCGGCTCCAGAGGTGGGCCTTCCCATTCGACGAAGCCGTAGCGCCGGGCAACTTCCCGCCAGCGTGCAAAAACGTAATTGCGCCGGGCGCAGTCCTCAGGCAGGAAATCGCGGAAACCGGGTAAAGCCTGCATAGGGATCTTATCCACCTATTAATGCTTGTGTCATTCTGAGCGGAGCGAAGAATCTCAGATTATGGCTAGATTGCCGCAGACAAAAACAGAGATGTTTCGCTTCGCTCAACATGACAAGTATGCCCTATGTGGGGTAGCCGAAGGTATCGAATACCCTGCGGACACAACCGCCGGAGACCGAATTTACGATATGAGGGCGAACATAAGAAAACTCCCGCGTTAAAGGACCGGGAAGATACACGATGGAGAACATCCATTGAATCAAAGCAGAGGGAGAAATATGAAACAAATCAGATTAACCAAAATATTAACGGTAAGCCTGCTTTGCGCGGCATCGCTTGAACTAGCGCTCGCGCAGAGGACAACGACAACAACGACCACAGATCCAGTGACCGGCACATCGACAACCCAACAGACGACCACCAGCGCTGCGGGAAGCATTGTCACCTACACGCCGGACTCGGATTACTTCACGTTCCGAACGGAGTCGGCCGCGGCGCCAGTGCGTTATTACTACACGAAAGAGACGACGGTAGTTGATCCAGCGGGTCGTGTTGTAAGTTTGTCGGCGATTCGCCCGGACATGCCGGCAACTGTTTACTACTCAACAGTGGGCGATCGGGTTGTAGTGCGCAAAGTAGTGTTGGCCCAGCCTCAGGCTCCGGCTGTGATCAAACACGAGGAAACGACTACAACGACCACGACGAGACCGTAGTGATTGAGTTGTTTTCGAAGTAGAAGCTTGAAAGCGCCCGCGAAAGTTTCGCGGGCGTTTTTTTTGGTTGCTCACGCGGTGGAACGCGACCTCCGGGCGCGTTGGGATGAGCGACGAAAACCCCGTGCATTTAATTCTTGCGCCTTGGGCGGTACGCATCGCCTTCGGAGAAGTCGATCCACCTTGCATCGCGAGCCGGTTTCCACTTGCCAAGTTCTCACGTAAATTCCGGCCCGTGGCTGTACCAAAAAGAGAGAAGGCTGATCTACAGAAGAAGGTGCACGAGGTGCCGCACAAGCCGGGTGTGTACCTGATGCGCGATCGGTTCAACCGCGTGATTTACGTCGGTAAAGCGCGCGACCTGCGCAAACGGGTGAGCTCGTATTTCCTGCCTTCAAAATTGGCCCAGGCCGATTTGAAAACGCGCGCCATGCTGGACGCGACATGGGATTTTGAAACGCACACTGTCCGCAGCGAAGCGGAATCGGTATTGCTCGAGGGCAAATTGATCAAGGAATACCGGCCGCGTTACAACATTTCCTTCCGTGACGACAAGCGGTTCCTCGTGGTCAGGGTCGATCTTTCGGAAGCGTGGCCGCGGTTTCGCCTGGCTCGATTTAAGAAGGACGACGGCAGCCGGTATTTCGGCCCGTACGCGCATGCCGGTGCGTTGCGGCAGACGTTGAACTTCATGCGCAAAAAATTTGGGGTGCTCACGTTTGGTCGCGGCGCACCGACCGAGCGCGAATTGAAGTCTGCGACGTATCAAGTGCCCTTCCGTTTGAGCGAGATCAGTACCGAGCAATATCGCGAACGCGTCGAACAAGCGTGCGAGTTCCTGGAAGGCAAATCGCGAGAGATGATTGCCGCGCTCGAAGACCAGATGCAGAAGGCGGCGGAGAAAATGGATTTCGAGAAGGCTGCTGAACTTCGCGACATGGTCGCGGACTTGCGCAGCACAACGCGGCCGACTCGCCGCTTCACGCGCGGCAGTTTGCCGAGCAGCATTGATCCAATGGCGGACGTGCAGGCATTAGCGGAGGCACTGCACCTTTCAGATGGGCCTCGAGTAATGGAGTGTTTCGACATCTCAAACATCTCCACGACACATGTGGTAGCCTCGATGGTTTGTTTCCGCGATGGAGTTCCGGACAAAAACAATTACCGGCGCTACCGCGTGCGCACTGTCGAAGGCCAGGATGATTTTGCGAGCATGGCCGAAGTAGTGCGGCGGAGGTATTCGCGGATCTTGCTCGAAGCCCGAGCCGCAAATTCCGACGCCGCGGAATTTTCGCAGGAAAATGCCGCAGATGCCGTGGCGCGAATTTCGGGTCATCCCGAGCGAAGTGAAGCGAAGTCGAGGGATCCCGAGGCGAAACTCGAAGTTACTGCCGCGGGATTCCTCGAGTCCGCTCGGAATGACGGCAGCTTTGTTGCTGTTCGTTTACCGGATTTGATCATTGTCGATGGAGGGAAAGGCCAACTGTCGGCGGCTTGCCGTGAATTGCAGCGACTGGGATTGCACGACCTTCCGATTATCGGCCTCGCGAAAGAACGCGAGGAGATCTATCGACCCGGCCGTGCACTACCGTTGCGACTTCCAATGGATTCCCCTGCCCTGCGATTGCTTCAGCGCATCCGCGATGAGGCGCACCGCTTTGCCAACGCATATCACCAGTTGCTCATGAAAAAACGAATCGAAGAAAGCATTCTCGACGATTGTCCAGGGGTGAGCCAGAACCGGAAAAATCTGTTGCTCCGGCGGTTCGGCTCCGTGAACCGCCTTCGCAGGGCCACTGTTGACGAGATCGCAGCCACGGATGGAGTTGGTCGAAAATTGGCGGAGGAAGTGCACCTGTTTTTGCAGAGGCATTGATTTGTCCGCAGTGTTGCCGAAATTCGCTGTCATCCCGAGCGAAGCGAAACGGAGTCGAGGAATCCCGCGGAACACGCACAAGGGAGATTCACGGGATCCCTCGACTTCGCTCTGGATGACAGGCCAATTGGGATTACTCGAATGACTCGCACTCGAATCTGCCAGCATGTGCGCAATCTCTGGATTGCAGTCTTGTTCTTCGCCCTGTCGGCGATCGGGTACGCGCAGACGCTCATGCCGACGCCGGAGGCGAGTCCACGCACTGCGCCGGAAGAGGAGACAATTGTCCCCACTTTCGAGACCCAAAAGCTGGCGCGCACGTTTATGCTCGACATCCCTGCGCCACGCGGACAGATCACGGACCGCAACGGCGTGCCGCTGGCGCAAAACCGGCTCAGTTACAATCTGGGAATAACTTTCCCGACCCCGCTGAACTTTTCCGATTCGCAGGCGCTCAGCTACACGCGAGAGAAAATAGATGAGGCTGGCCAATTAATAGGACGCAGGTTCCGGATTTCTGACGAGGCGATCCTTCGTCATTACCGCAACCGGGGCATCATGCCGTTTGAGATCGCACCCAATCTGACGCCGCAGGAGTACGACGGAATTAAGGACAAGCTGCCGACCGGAATGATGGTGCGGCCTGTTTACGTCCGGATTTACCCAAACGGAAAGGTTGCCGGTCAGATCGTTGGTTACACCGGAAAAACGGGCCGAAATCCGGACGGCATTGTCGATAACCACGAAACGATCTGGCCGCAAACGGAGGGACGTGAAGGACTCGAACAGACGTTCAACGAAATGCTNACGGGAAAGAATGGCGAATACAAACTGACCTTCGACAAGGACGGCCGNAAAACATCGGAGAAACTCGTTACCCAGCCGCAGCCCGGGTACAACGTGGTGACCACTCTCGATTTGCACCTGCAAGAGCTGGCCGAAAAAGCGCTGGCAGCAAAAGCAAAACGCGGGGCCATGGTGATCGTCGATCCGAACAACGGTGATGTTCTCGCGCTGGCGTCCTGGCCTACGTACGATCCAAACGTATTCGTTCCCTCCATCTCGCCCGATCAACTCAAAGCCCTCCAGTCGGATCCGGACATCCCGCTTTTGCCGCGTGCGTATCGTTCGTCCTATCCACCGGGATCAACATTCAAGGTGCCCGTGGGCATTGCTGCGCTGGAAAGCCACGCCGTCTACCCGGAAGATCAATACCAATGCGTCCCCGCGCTTCAGGTCGGCAACGTCACTTTCCACAACTGGAAGAAGACCGATCGCGGCGCGTTAAACTTCGTGCAGGCTCTCACAGAATCGTGCGACACATGGTTTTATCAGGCCGGCATAAAGACCGGCTCGGCACCAATCATTGATTGGGCGTTGAAGCTGGGCTTCGGCGCGAAATGCGGGATTCCGCTGCGCGGCGAAGTAGAAGGCCGCATCCCAAACGACGAATACATGAAAGCAACGCACGGTCGCAAGATCCTCAACGGCGACATCGCAAATATGTCGATCGGCCAGGGCGACATTCAGGCTACTCCGTTGCAGATGGCGCAGGCGATGGGCGTTGTTGCCAACGGCGGAACCTTCTATCAAACACGACTGGTTCAACAGGTGCAGACTTTCGATAACCAAATCGTGACCGCCTACCAGGTGCGCGCCAAACGAACCCTCGATATCTCACCACAGACGCTGGAGGAAGTGCGCACTGGAATGATCGATGTTGTGAACGGCGGAAGCGGCACTGCGCATCAGGCCAGTATCGAAAATGTCGAAGTCGCCGGTAAAACCGGCACCGCGCAATGGGGACCAAAACACAAAGAGCGCACCGCTGCGTGGTTCGCCGGATTTTTGCCTGCTGACCAACCGCGATATGCATTTGCGGTTGTTTACGAAGGCGATGTCGGCAAGACCGTGCACGGCGGTTCGCATGCCGCGCCAATGATCGCTGAGGTGTTCAAGGATGTGTACAAAGGTCAGATGATCGCCGGCCATTCGCGGCGGCGCGCTGAGGAACAACCCGAAATCCGCCGCGCCGAACCAGTCGAGGAAGACGACGCGTCAGATTGATTCAATCAACGCCGAACCCTCAACGCTCAACATCCACCGCCGAATTCAGAAATGTGTTCGTTCATTCGCCGCTTTGGATTGGACGTTCGAAGTTGGACGTTGGGCGTTGGACGTTTGCTTTAGGCTACCGCGCTCTCCTGCGGCAGCTCCATTGTCCCCTTAAACTTCGGCGGTTCTTCTTCGACACCGAAATTTTCGGAATAGAGTTCCTCGATTTTCGCCATCTCATCCGACGTCAACCGCGCGGTATCGGGCGCTTTTGCAAATTCAACGAGCTGTTCTTCGTCGTAAATGTTCGGCAGCGTCGAAGCGACGCGATCATCGGTGAGCAACCATTGCAATGCTGCTTGTCCAAGCGTGCGCTCGGCATTTTCGAGAAATCGTAAGTGCTCGACTTTCTTGACCCCGTTCAGCAACCAGCTCCGTGGTCTGTGGCTCCGGTGATCGGTCGGCGGAAACTTGGTGTCAGCCGTGTACTTTCCTTCCAGCATCCCGGATGAATGCGTCACGCGAACGAGAAACATCGTATCTTTGCCCGCATCATTCGCGGCATCGTGAAATGCGCGGCCGGGATGTTGCTCAAGCATGTTGTAAATGTGCTGGACACTCGTGACATCGCGCTCGCGAATGCAATTCACACCCTCATACAGCCAGCCAATCGCCGGCCCGAGCGCAATGCCGTAGTACCGAATTTTTCCTTCGCTCTTTAACATCTCGAGCGTCTTCCAGAGCGCGTCATCATACACCTGCTCCATCCGGATGTTGTGCAGCTGAAGCAGATCAATTCGGTCTGTTTTCAATCGTTTCAACGCCGCATCAGTGGCACGAGTGATTGCGTCCGGCGAAAAGTCCTGCGGAATTTCGCGCTGCCCGCGTCCGCGCGCCTCGCCATGATGCACAAAATCGTAGCCAACCTTGGTCGCAATCACGATTTGATCGCGCTGATTGGGGAAAGCTTTGGCGATCAATTCTTCACTCAACCCATTTCCATAGGTATCAGCTGCATCGAAGAGCGTGATGCCGAGATCGAACGCTTTGTGCATGAGCCCAATCGCTTCGCCCTCGGTAAAATTTCCCCACCAGCCGGTAGAAATCGTCCACAGACCAAAGCCGACTTCGCTCACTCTCAGATCGGTATTTTTGTAAGTGCGAAAACGCATAGGGCAACATTAAACACGGAGATCACAGAGGTCACGGAGAACTATTGGTTCGGGCCAGAGCTATTTTCAAAGCCAAGCCAATTGCCAGCGTACCAAAACGAAAGTCGCCACGCTCTCGAGCGTAGCGACTATTTCTGAATCGATTGAGTCTGCGGCGTTCAGCGTGCTCGGACCGGCTGCCCCGCAGTCGCGACCAGCGCCAGTGCGATGGGGAGGGGCACGAGTCGCATTTTTTTGAACTGAGTTAGTTGATGCATTTTTGTTCCTTTCTTTTGGTTTGTTGATTCTATCGGCCACAAATTCGCTACCCGTGCGATCTCGCCGGGTTTCGCAAACTATTGACCGCGGCTGGTGGGATCTACGCCGGCAAACGTCAGGAAATCGATCATCCGAAAGCTTTGCGGGCTTCCATCGTGGGTCGGCAACGTTGGTAACCAACCGGGCTGCACACTCACGTAAGAATCAGGATCTAGCTGGAGCAGTCCAATGAATACCTCGGTTACGATCCGCGCACCTACCGGACCTAGGCGTAGCCCGTCTTCTCTTAGCTGAGCTTCCTTCAAGATGTAATAGAAAAGCGGTGTCGCGCTGACAAACGAGGAACGGATTGGCTGCAACTCAGCAAGCTCCGCATTACTAAGCGATGGGATGCCCATCTCTTGCGCGATGCGTTGGCCGGAGGGGAGCTGCCAGGTCAGACACCTTAGTAAATTGCGCTGCATCAGCGAGTCCGGCGGCATCCCGTTGAAGATCGTCCCCAGCGGAAGATGGAAGAGTGGCGTTGAGACTATTGTGTCGATTCTTTTGTTCGGCCTAACATCGGCACTGTAAGCGCCGCCGAAGTCGAAGAACGTTTGCCAGCCGATAAAGCGCCTCGGAGCTCTGGCGCCGCCGCGCAAGTCCACCGGGTCGGGGCTGCCTTCCCCCGCTGGATCGAAAATCATGCCGAAAAATGGCTGCCCGCTGTCACCGTGTAGATTAGCGCGGTAAGACGGCCGCACCATACTATGCCCAAAGCGGTAGGTGATCTGAAACTCAACCGGAATAAACGCTTGGTTATGTAGCGGGTTGTAGAAATGGCGACCATTTGTTAGAACATCATCTATCACCGACTGAGGAACCACATGTGGCAGGAACTCGTGAAGGATTACCCACTCGTAATGCCAGACGGTTAGGCGGCGGGCTTGTAGGTAAGCGTCGTTGTCGGGAATTCCCGGATACTGTGTTCGAATGAGATTCACCGCATGGTTATGGAATAACAGAAAGGCCGCATGCAGCCCGGCGATCATCATGTTTTCATCGTTCCGTGGGTCACCGATAATCGCGACGCGGTTAATCGGATCTCGCGGCAAATCCTCGAATTGGCCGTCGCTTTCAACCAGGAATTTGATTGGATCAGCCGGATCGAATAACTCCGGGTTGGCGCTCGGTCCACCGGCGTAAACCGAGTCCAGATCAAAGAAGCAAGTGCGAGCGTTTTGTGAAATGATCGGTTGAGTCGGAAATCCGAGCCGGGATCTCTGGTCGAAGGTCATGTCATGGTCAATGAACTGACCGAAAAAAGTAACACCGGCGGTGTGGGTTGGATTGTTCCTGTTGATCAGTTGCAGATTTGGATCGGTTATGAGTGCTACCGGCCCAGCTGCCAAGTTATCGTTGGCATCCATAATGCCGCCCGGTCTACCGAGGTCCATCAGAGCGTCGCGAACCGCGTTCGTTGGCGGCGCGAACGGTGGCAAATGGAACATCCGACCGAAATGTCCTGTCAGCGCCGGGTCCGGGGGCGGTGCGGTGTTAGTGGCCTGGACTCTTGACAAAAACCCAAAGCTGGCGACGCCGACTGCGACTAAAAGGCCGAAGGAAGCCAGCACCATTGTAGGTAGAAGCCATATGTCACATGAGTGTCGCAGATGAGTATTTAAAGGTTTCATAATCTTTGTTAAGCCTCGATTGTTGTGGGTGTGTTTGGATTTCCGTAATCGTTTTGAAATGCCCGCGGTCGTCGATGTCATCGAAGCGGTTGGAAGTAGTGCTTCTGGAGATAGTGGGACACCTTCTTCCCGAGCTTGGCTCCCTGCTCGTCGGCCGTGCGGAAATGGATGCCGGCCCACACTCGGGCGTCGATGACTTCCTCGAGCGCATCCGAGAACCGGTCGAAGCTGCGCGTAGTACCGGATTTGTTGCTGAAAGCGCTGAAGGCGATCCTGTCGGTGCCGAAGAAGTTCTTGAGCGTGTGCGTGAACGCAGCGGTCGCGGAGGCGTGCCCCGAGGGATGGTCGGGGAAGGGCGGCGTGACGAGGGGCGGCGGATTGAAGACAGGTATCGATGGGTCGAATAGCGGCAGCCACGTCGGATCGGCCACGGTGTGCGGGTTGCCGTCTGTGTCGGCCTCGCGGATCGCCGTGATCGGACGCCAGAACTGCCAGTAGTACTTATCGTTCCAGCAGCCGATCAAGGCGTCAGCCGCAGCCAGGTTCTCCATCGCGAACAGGCGGGCGTTCTCGACGATCTCCAAGTTCTGGCTGACGGCCAGCGTCCGAAAGATCCGGTTCCAGAGCGCGATCGCTTGGTCCTGCCAGAAGATTGCAGCATCGGTCTGGTCCGCCGTTCGGGTCGTGCTCGTGAGTGAGCCCACTTCCTTAATCTCGTTGAAGTCCTTCGTATAGGCGTGACTAGTGAGCGGGTTTGGCCCGTCGGTGCGGAGCATCTCTGCACTCGGGACGATGAACGGCAGCACGTTCCCGACCCACGGCGCGGGGTCGTTCGCGAAGTTCGGCGGCGTCGGTCGCCAGACGCCAGGCACCGGCGGGTACAGCGTTGGCGGTGGCCCGAAGCGTCCGTCGTTCATCCGCGCTTCAAGCATTGCCGCGGCTGTCGCCTCACCGATAGCGATCCCAGCAGCCTTCGATCCCGGTGGGTTGTCGGGCAAGTTCGCTATGTACGCATCGTAGAGGGGTTGCAGCGTCACCACCTGCCCCGGGAAGACACCCACGAGCACACGGAACGCCGCTGTCGCCGCGGCCGCTTCCTTCGAGTCTGTTTGATTGGCAGCCGGTTGCACGAGGTACGGCCGGTGGCCACGGTCGATCGCGTTGACTGCGTCATAGACCGCCCCCTGGACCATCGCAAAGTGCAGCACCGACACCGGTGGCGGCTGACCCGCAGTCACCACGATCGAGTTCGAAGCGATCGCGTTCCAGTCGGTCACAGCGTCCGCGCGCGCGACCGTGGGCGCGAGCGCGGCGAGCGCTGGTGCGATGAGAAGTGGTAAAATCCGTGTTCTTTTCAAGTGAGTTAGCGGGTTCATAGCTTGGTCCTCGTGTTTTTGTGATTCGTCTTTCGTTGTCATGAACGAAAAAGCGCCGTGAAGGTGCTCATTTTGATTTAGATTTTTTTCGAAGGCGCTTGACGCGCCCAAACTTCTTCTAGTACTAGCGTGTGAAGGGGGAGGGTTATGGATATGCTTTCGGTTTCTCAGCAGAGAGTGACCGATCTCCTAGAGCGATGGAGTTATGGAGACGATGCCGCTCTCGCTGAATTGACGCCGCTTGTTTATGAGGAACTGCGGCGGCTCGCTCACCATCACATGGGCAGCCAACGTCCCGACCATACATTGCAAACGACGGCGCTGGTCAATGAGGTTTATCTGCGCTTCGCCGATCAGGCCAATCCACGCTGGCAGAACCGCGCCCACTTTTTCGCTGTGGCTGCCCGAGCGATGCGTCAAATTTTGGTGAGTTATGCTAGGAACCAGCGCTCGCAAAAGCGCGGCAGCGGCGCGCTTAAAGTGGAGTTAGACGAAGCAGCGTTCGTCTCGCCGGAACAGTCACAAGAGATTGTGGATCTGCACGAGGCGCTGGAAAGACTCTCCACATTCGACTCAAGAAAAGCTCAAGTTGTCGAGCTGAAATATTTCGGCGGACTGAACTATGATGAGATCGCGGAAGTGCTCAAGATTTCGCATATAACAGTCAGACGAGACTGGGAATTTGCCAGGCTGTGGCTCTACACGGAATTGCATAACGAGGGCTGATGGGAATGACGAATGGCTTCGCCGCGTTAAACCGTAAGTTGGTGAATCCTTGAACCAGAAATCCGATGTAACGCTTTAACGAGTCACGTTCTCAAATCATGACGCCGGCGCGGCTACAAACGATCGAGGAAGTCTATCGTGCCGCGCTCGATCAAGAGCCGAACAAGATTGGCCCATTCCTCGATACCGCCTGTGAAGGCGACGAGCCTTTGCGCCGTAAAGTGGAAGCGCTTCTGAGTTCACGCGAACAGGCAGCCGACTTCATAGAAACGTCAGCGGTCGGGCTCGCGACGAAGATTATTCAAAACGGGCAAACCGATTTGCTCATTGATCGCACATTCGGTCACTACAAAATTTCCGAGAGAATCGGCATGGGCGGGATGGGCGACGTCTATCTGGCCACCGACATTACAGCAGGACGCAAGGCCGCGCTCAAACTCCTGCCCCTGCGTTTTACCGGCGACGCTGAGCGCCTAAAGCGCTTTCAACAAGAAGCGCGCGCGGTAGTTGGGCTGAATCATCCAAATATCCTGACCGTTTACGAGATCGGCGAGGATCATTCAACTCATTACATAGCCAGTGAATTAATCGAAGGCAAGACGCTGCGCCAGCGTCTGGCGCACGGACCCATCCAATTCAGTGAAGCTGTTGATATAGCCATCCAGGTGGCGAGTGCGCTCCTCGCCGCGGACGAAGCCGGCGTTGTCCATCGCGATATCAAGCCGGAAAATATCATGCTTCGACCGGACGGATACGCAAAGGTTCTCGACTTTGGGATTGCGAAGCTTGCCGAATCCGCCTTCGCCGAGCCGCCTTCGCAATGCTTCGGCGTGCCGGGGACTACGTCGGACGGGACAAAATCAGTGACACTGGCCCAGACGAATCTCGGATCGATATTGGGCACCCCTCGTTATATGTCGCCCGAGCAGACATGCGGCACACCGGTTGATAAACGCACCGATATCTGGAGTTTCGGCGTGGTTCTTTACGAAATGGTATCCGGGTACGCGCCGTTCAACGGCGACACACCGGGAGAAGTGATGTCTGCAGTTCTTGAGAAAGAGCCACCGCCGTTGACGCGTTATGTTGCGCATGCGCCTGCTGAGCTTCAGCAGATCGTCAGCAAGACACTGCGCAAGGATCGCGAAGAGCGTTATTACAACGCACGCGAGTTGCTCGAGGCGCTCAAAGAGCTTCGTCGCAAATTGGAATTCGAGGCTGAGTTGGAAGGTTCGCCTGCGGCTCGTTCATGGCTGCGCCGGACGCGCTCGCGCATGGTTGTG
>Ga0065712_10068334_pt1 | contig 11606 bp, 9 predicted proteins | sample MisRhiReplicate1_FD_59099 | JGI IMG/M metagenome (GOLD analysis project Ga0065712, IMG submission 59099) | Miscanthus rhizosphere microbial communities from Kellogg Biological Station, MSU, sample Rhizosphere Soil Replicate 1: eDNA_1 v3... | ecosystem: Host-associated > Plants > Roots >...
CGAGCGCTCTATCCGGCGTCAGCCAGTATTTTCGTGCCATCGTCTCGTTGACGACGGCGACCGGCAGCGACGTGTCGCCGTCGGCATGCGCGAAGTCGCGGCCGGTGAGCAGGGGAATGCGCAGCGTCTCGAGATAGCCCGGCGAAACGGTGTTCACCATCAGGCGCATGTCCTCACCCTTGCGCGGCTCGTGCCCTTCGACGGCGAGCTCTAGTGAGTTGCTGTCCACCAACGTGAGCGGCAGGATGCTGGCGAGTGATGCTGATTCGTTGCCGGGCTGGGCCCGCAGCGCGTCGAGCAGGCGATCGTAGAACACGCGTCCGCGCGATTCATCGTAGCCGCTCGAACGCAGGTCCACGGTCACGGCAGTGACGTGCCGCTCGTCGAAGCCGACGTTGGCGGTCCGTGCGGCGTCGAGGCTGCGAACCACCAATCCTGCGCCGACGAGGAGCAGCAGTGAGACGGCGACCTGCGCGATGACGAGTGCACTGCGCATCCGACTGCGCGAACCACCGCGCGGCGAGAGATCATCCTTCATGACTCCGGCCAAATCGACCTTCGAGGCACGAAGCGCGGGGATGAAGCCAAAAATCAGCGAACTCGCACACGACAGGACCAGCGCAAACGCCACGAACGTCCAGTCAGTGGATGTGTTAACTGCAATAGGAACCGGCGCAGCTGAACTCAAGTTCGCGTCGCGGAGAAAGGTGCCGATCGCACGAGACGCAGCAAGACCGAGGACTGCGCCAGGAACGGCAAGCACGATGCTTTCGACCAGCAGCAGTCGAAGAATCCGGCTGCGGCTGGCGCCCAACGCCAACCGCGCCGCGATCTCGCCGCGGCGGCTGACACCCCGGACGAGCACGAGATTTGACACGTTGGCGCAGACGATCAGCAGGAGCAGCGCGCCCATCACGCCGAACACCAGAATCGCAGGCAGCATGTACGTCTGCGCTCCGAACGGTGACTGCCACAAGGGAATGACCGCGGCATGCTGTTCGACTTCGCGGGCTGGATGCTGTGCATCGATTCTGGAGGAGAGCAACGCCGCTTCTGTATCAGCGGCCGCGAGCGATGAGCCGCCGCGCACGCGGGCGAGACCCCATAGCAGCGAGGCCTGCCGGTCGTCGAGACGGTCCACTCCGTCGAGTTGCGGCTGCATCATCACGGGAACAAACAGATCGAGCGCAAGGCCCACGACAGTGCCCTGGAAGCCAGGTTCGGATACACCGACGATCGTGAAGGGTTGCGCGTTGAGCTGAATCGTCTGGCCGATGACGGCCGGGTCGGCGCCAAATGTGCGCTTCCACAGGGCGTTGGAGATCACGACCACGGGGTGCTTGCCAGGCGACAAATCGTCGGATGGCAGTAGCGTGCGACCGAGGCTGGCGCTCACGCCCAGGACGGAAAAATAGTTGCCTGTCACCGTCTCACCGAACACGCGGTCGCTGTGTGTGCCGAGACCGAGGCTGAACGCCTCCATGGACGTGCCAGCGACGCTCGTCAATGTCTGCTGTGTGCGGATCAGATCGCGAAGGTCAGGGTGCGAGAGCGGCATAATGCGGCCGGCGGAAGTGCGAGCGACCAGGACTCCCAGGTTCGCCGCGTCTCTTACCGCCGGAAGTGGCTTGAGCGCCATGGCGTTGAAGAGGGCGAAGACGGTGACATTCGCGGCGATACCGAGCGCGAGCACGGCGATGACGACGAGCGCGTAGCCGGGGCTGCGCCGCAGGACGCGGATGGAATAGCGAACGTCCTGGCTGATATCGAGCAGCGAGTCGCGCCACGTTCCGCCCCAGGATTGTCGCGTGGCTTCATGGGTCAGCGTGACGTTGCCGAACTCCTTCCTGGCGGCCAGCCGCGCGTGCTCTGGATCGTCACCGTCGTTGATGCGGTCCTGCGTCGCCATCGACAAGTGCGCGCGAATCTCAGCCTGCAGGTCGTCGTCTCGGCGCCGCCGCAGCAGCCAGTCCAGGAGTCGCATGATGCTCTCTTCTGACGGCCAGGAAGGGCCGACGGTTCCCTTTGGGTGTAGGCAGTCTACAGCCATGAACTGTAGCGCGTCTACATCCCCAGGTCCGGCTGAAGCCGGACACTACGTACGATCGAACGCGCCCTTATGGTGGAAGTACACGATGCTCGCGGCGGCACGCATGGGTGCGGTGCCGAGCAGTAGATTGAAGGCGAGGTCGCTCTGGAAATGATCGAAGAGGAACCGCAGGACGCGCTTGGTCCTGAAGCGCGGATACGACCGCACGAACGCTTCGTGCGGATCGCCACTCTTGCCATTGAGGAAGTCGGCGATGGCATGGCCGGCAGCGAGGCCGTGCTTGAGCGCGGTGTGGATCCCTCCGGCTGTGACCGGTGAGACCATGCCCGCAGCATCGCCCACCAGCATCGCGCGGCGTGTGGCGACGGGTTGGACCACACCACCGCACGGGATCATTCCGGCGCGGATCGAGATCGGTTTGGCCGGCCTGAAGTCGACGACGCTGGAGATCTTGTCGAGAAAGGGTGCGATGGCTTCGGTCGCCGTCAGCCGACCCGACTGCACGCGCCCGGCGACGCCGACCTGCACAACGCCGACGCCCGCCACGACCCAGCCGATGTAACCCGGCGCAAGTCGCCGATCGATGAAGCAGTGGAGGCGGTTGGGTTCAGCGATCTCGACGCCGGCGTACTCGTGCTCGACGCCGAACAGGAACTTGCTGTTTCGACCCAGTCCGAGGATTTGTGCAACGCGTGAGTTGGGACCATCAGCCCCGACGATGAATCGGGTCGTGCCCGCATCGCCGAGATCGAATCCGCCTTGCGTGCGCTGCGCCGACACGAACGACGTCTGATGCGCGATGATCGCCCCGGCCTCGACCGCTCGAGCGGCCAGCCAGCGCATCAGTTGCGGCGTATCCGTTGCCAGGAAGTAATAACCTGGTGCAGATAGATCGACGTGCCGAAGGCTTGGCGCATACAGCCGCACGCCTTCAACACGTCTGACGACGGGCGAGGGAAGACCATCGAGCAGCGCGATCTGATCGATCGCATCTTTGACGATGATGCCGGTGGTATGAAGCTTCTCGCCGACGTCGGCCTTGCGTTCGAGGATGACGACGCGCATACCGGCCCGCGCCAAGGCGGTGGCGCAGGCCAGGCCGGCGAAACTGGCGCCTACGACAACGCAATCGCTCTGCGTCGTCGCAGTGGAGGTCACGCGGCGGGCCGGAAGTACAGCACCATGCCCGCGCCGACTGACACGAGCACGAAGCCCGCATACATCAGCGGATTGATGCCGGCCTTCGGCGGGTGAATCAGCATTGAGACGAGCACGTTCACGATCGGTGCACCGCCGAACACCAGCGGCATCACATACACCGGCAGGCCGCCGGTTTTGAACGCCCAGATGATGCACGCGGCTCCGGCCGCGCCCAGGGCACCGGCGATCGTCGCGGTGAACAGGCCCGTGCTGTCGAAGTTCGACATCTGGCCCTGCGACCCCAGCGCGATGACCGGGATGATGACGCCGATCAAGAAGTAGGCGCCACCAACGCAAAGCAGGGCCTTCAGTGGATTACCAAGCTGGGTCTGGCCCAAGTGCAGAAGTGCGCCATAGGCGCCCCAGGACAGGACGGCGCCCGCCACAAAGATGATCCAGCCCATTCGTCTCTTCCTCGGGGTATCGGTGAGTGTCTGCATGAAATCTTCAGTGCGCGAGAGCAGTATATAGTGGACGGACCGTGACCGATCGGACGTCATCTACGCTCGATAAACAGACGGAGGTCGGGAGCTATTTCGTCGCCACATACCCGCCGTTTTCCGCCTGGACCGCGGCTGCGGTCGAGCACGACGGCAAGTTGGCGCTCGAGACACCTCCCGTGCCGGGAGTTCCGCTCGGCCTCTACCTGCACATTCCGTTCTGCCGGAAGCGGTGTCACTTCTGCTACTTCCGCGTCTATACCGACAAGAACGCGCAGGAAGTCAATGACTACCTGGACGTGCTCGCGCGCGAATGGGAGTTGTGTGCGGCGAAGCCGGCGATTGCGGGCCGGCCGCTGAACTTCGTCTATTTCGGCGGCGGCACGCCGTCATTTCTCTCGACGAAGCAACTCGAAGGACTCGTTGGGCGGTTGTCGGCACTGACGCCGTGGAAGGACGCCGAAGAAGTCACATTCGAATGCGAGCCGGGCACCCTCACGGAAGCGAAGCTCGCCGCGATTCGAGGCATTGGCGTCACGCGTTTGAGTCTCGGCGTCGAGAATTTTGACGATGAGATTCTCGAGATCAACGGCCGGGCGCATCGTTCGCCCGAGATCGGACGCGCGTACGCCTACGCGCGATCGCTGAACTTCCCGCAAATCAACATCGACCTGATCGCCGGCATGCTCGGCGAGACGGAGGAGAACTGGCGGCGGTGCATCGATCGCACGCTGGAGATGTCGCCTGACAGCGTGACCATCTATCAGATGGAGTTGCCGTTCAACACGACGATCAGCGGCAACCTGCTGAAAGGGACGGGGAGGTTCGCGCAGCCTGTCGCCGACTGGCCGACCAAACGGCGGTGGGTGCGTGAAGCGTTCGAGGCGCTCGAAGCGGCCGGCTATCACGTGCGCAGCGCGTATACGGCGGTGAAGAATCCGGAGCGGACACGTTTCGTCTACACCGATCGCTTGTGGCAGGGCGCCGACATGGTGGGGCTCGGCGTCGCGTCCTTCGGTCACATCAACGGTGTCCACGTCCAGAACCTCGATACGTGGGAAACATATTCGGCGGCCATTCGTCGCGGTGAGCTGCCCCTGAGTCGCGCCTATCGGCCGACCGACGAAGAGCGCTTCATCCGCGAATTCATCCTTCAGTTGAAGCTGGGATCGATCGCGCCGGCCTATTTCCGTGACAAGTATCGCGTCAACGTGCTCGAGCGCTTTCGCGATCAGCTCGAGTCGCTGAAGGCCGAGGGGTATCTGCAGACGGTTACCGACAACGCGGTCGCGCTGACCCGCGATGGTCTCCTGCGCGTTGATGGTCTGCTGACGCGCTTCTTCCTGCCGCAGCACGCTGGCATTCGCTATACCTAATCGATGGCGGCAGCGGACTCCCCGATCTCTGAGCACACGCTTCGGCGCCGTGTCTTCTTCTATGAATGTGACGGCGCCGGGATCGTGCACTTCAGCAACTACTTCCGCTATATGGAAGAGGCTGAGCACGGTCTCTGGCGGGCGAGTGGACTCAGTATCGCGAACCGCGAGGCCGGCGTCGGCTTTCCGCGCGTCGCCGCGAGCTTCGAGTACCATCGGCCGCTCCGCTTCGAGGACGAGTTCGACATCCAGGTGCGTATCGTCAGCATTTCGAATCGAAGCATGAAGTACACGTGCACGATTACGCGCGACGGTGAGTCCATTGCGACCGGATCAGCCACCATCGTCTGCGTCGCGCAGCAGCCGGACAAGTCGATGAAGGCTGTACCCATTCCGCTCGGGATCGCGAGCAGGTTCACCGTGTCTGCGGGTGCCGCGTCGTAGATGATTACCGCCGAACGTCTCGATCGAGATGCGTTGATGGCGGCTCAGGGGCGCCGACTGAGTGAGCTCGTCACCACGATCTACAGGCGCAACACGTTTTACACGCGCAAGTTCGATGACGCCGGCTTGTCGATCGAGCGTCTCCAGTTTCCACGAGATCTCGAACGCCTGCCGCTGACGACGAAGGCGGAGTTGAATGCTGATCAGGGGGCGAATCCGCCGTGGGGAACGGCGCTCACCGAGCCACTCGAACGCTACACGCGCTACTGTCAGACATCATCCACCACGGGACGGCCGTTGCGCTGGATCGACACCAACGACAGCTGGCAGTTTCTCCTCGACTGCTGGAAGGCGGTGTATCGCGCCGCGCGCGTCGGTAACGGTGATCGCGTGTTCTTCCCGTTTTCCTTCGGACCGTTCCTCGGGTTCTGGGCTGGCTTCGAAGCTGGCCATCAGATGGGACTGCACTGCGTTCCTGGCGGTGGCATGTCGAGTCAGATTCGGCTCGCGCTGATCGAGTCAGTCGGCGCCACCGTCGTGTGCTGCACCCCGACCTACGCGCTGCGTCTCGCGGAGATTGCCGAACACGAACGCCCGTTGAGACCGCTGCGGGAGAGCACCGTGCGCGTGCTGATCGTCGCGGGTGAGCCTGGCGGCAGCATCCCGCCGACGCGGGAGCGGATCGAGCGCAGTTGGGGCGCGCGCGTGATCGATCATCACGGTCTCACCGAAGTGGGTCCGGTGAGTTTCGAGTGCTGGGAGTCCCCAGGATACCTGCACGTGAACGAAGGCGAGTTCATCGCCGAAGTGCTCGACCCGGGGACAGGCCGCGCCGTACCTGACGGCGAACACGGAGAACTGGTCGTCACGAACCTGGGACGAACGGCCAGCCCGGTGATTCGCTATCGTACCGGCGACATCGTGGTGCGGCGGCTGACACCGTGTCCATGCGGTCGGACGTGGGCGAGGCTCGAGGGAGGCATCCTCGGCCGAGCCGACGACATGGTCAACATCAAGGGCGTGAATGTCTATCCTGTCGGGATCGAGACGGTCGTGCGGCGGTTTGCTGAGGTCGTCGAGTTCAGATCGATTGTGACGGCCGAACACGCGATGCGATCGCTCACGGTCGAGATCGAACTTGCGCCACAGGCAGACGACGCTGCAGCAGTTGCCGCTCGCGTGGCGTATCAACTGCGAGAGGCGCTCGGCCTCACGGTGGCCGTCAACGTGGTGCCTGGTGGTACGCTGCCGCGCTTCGAGATGAAGGCCAGTCGCTTTGTGGTTAGTGGTTAGTGGTTGCTGGTTTCTGGTTGGTGGTTAGTGGTTGGTGGTTGGGGGTAAGCGTCATCGAGTGATATGGCAACGAATCCAGATGTAGTCGTCATCGGTGGGGGGCCGGCGGGATCAACGATCTCGACGCTGCTCGCGCAGCAGGGTGTCACAGTGCAGCTGTTCGAGCGTGAACGTTTTCCGCGCTTTCACATCGGCGAATCGCTGATTCCGGAGACGTACTGGGTGTTGAAGCGGCTCAACATGCTGCCGAAGATGCAGCAGAGCCACTTCGTCAAGAAGTACAGCGTCCAGTTTGTGAACTCAGTAGGGAAGGAGTCAGCGCCGTTCTACTTCTGGGACAACAAGCCGCACGAGTGCTCGCAGACCTGGCAGGTGGTGCGCAGCGAGTTCGATCTGATGATGCTGAACAACGCGCGCGAACACGGCGTGGACGTCCATGAAGGCGTTCGCGTGCACGACGTCATTTTCGAGGGTGACCGGGCCACCGGTGTGCGCATCAAAGGTGATGACGGCGCGTTCCGCGACGTGCACGCGAAGGTCGTCGTCGATGCGAGCGGCCAAAACGGTCTGATCATGAACCGCCGCAACCTGCGCGTGTGGGATCCGATTCTCAACAAGGGCGCGATCTGGACGTACTGGGAAGGCGCGTATCGCGACAGCGGCCGCGACGAAGGTGCGACGCTCGTCATTCAGAACGGCAACAAGCAGGGCTGGTTCTGGTATATCCCGCAACACGACAACGTCGTCAGCGTCGGCGTCGTGGCGCCGTTCGACTATCTGTTCAAGGGCCGTGGGCCGTACGCAGAGACGTATGACGAGGAAGTCGAGATGTGTCCCGGCGTGAAGGAGCGCGTGTCGAAGGCCAAGCGCGTCACGGGATACTTCGCGACCAAGGACTACTCATACCGCTCGACGACGGTCGCCGGTGACGGCTGGGTGCTCGTCGGCGATGCGTTTGGTTTCCTCGACCCGCTCTACTCGTCAGGCGTGCTGCTCGCGCTGAAGTCGGGCGAGCTCGCAGCCGACGCTGTCGCAGAGGGTCTGAGGAAGGGCGATACATCAGCGGCGCAGCTTGGCAAGTGGGGACCGACGTTCAACGAGGGCGTCGATCGCATGCGCCGTCTGGTGTGCGAGTACTACGCCGGTTTCAGCTTTGGGAACATGGTGCGTCAGTACCCCGATCTGCGCGGGACCCTGACCGATCTCCTGATTGGCGATCTGTTCCATGACGGCGTGGACAAGGTGTGGGGGCCGCTCGAATCGATGTACGCGCCGGACAAGCCGAAGATTCCGACGTGGGATGCTGGTACGCGGGCCGATCAGACGAGCGACAAGTCCAACATGCTCGTCCTGCCCGAGGGCCCCACGCGATAGATGTCGTGTCCGCCTTTGGGCGGACCGGCGCGTTAAGGTGTAGTGTCCGCCTTTAGGCGGACCAGTCTATCTGCCGGAGAACGTGTCGCAGGACTCGAGGCGGCCGCTCTCGAGGCCGCGCTTCAGCCACTCGACGCGCTGTGCAGAAGACCCGTGCGTGAAGGACTCCGGCACCACGCGGCCCTGCGCTTCACGCTGCAGTCGATCGTCACCGATAGCAGCGGCAGCGCGCAGACCGTCTTCCGCATCGCCTGGCTCGAGCAGATTGTCTCGCGCCGCGTAATGGCCCCAGACACCGGCATAGCAGTCAGCCTGCAACTCCTGCCTCACTGACAGCGCGTTGCTGCCAGTGGCCCCTTCACGCTCTCGCGCTGAGGCGACGCGATCGGACAGCCCCGTCAGCGTCTGCACGTGATGACCGACCTCATGGGCGACCACATATGCACGCGCGAAGTCTCCAGGCGCGCCAAAGCGTTCGGAGAGATCCCGGAAGAAGGACAGATCGAGATACACCTTGCGATCGCGCGGGCAATAGAACGGGCCCATCGCCGACTCACCGAGGCCGCATGCCGATTGTGTCGCGTCACTGAACAACACAAGCACCGGTTGCTCGTACCGCGCGCCCCGCTCGCTGAAGATCTGCCCCCACACGTCCTCGGTGCTCTTGAGCACGACCGAGATGAACTGCGCCTGCTGATCGTTGGCAGGCACGCCGGTGGGTGCGACCTCGTCGGTCGGCGCGCTGCTGTTGACGAGGTCGATCGGGTTTGTGCCCGTCAGCGCGGAGTAGAGGAGCAGCAGGATGATCCCGCCGATACCGCCGCCAACGCCCATGCGCATACCGCCCGCGCCCATGCCGCGACGGTCTTCGACGTTCTCGCTGCCGGCTCGTCCCTGCCATTTCATGCCCTGGCATTGTTGCAGGATCCGGACCAGCGTGGGAATAAGGCGTTCAAGCGCGACTGACGCGCGGCGCGGCCAGGCCCCGTGAGCGGCCGTGGCTCTGCCTTGCCCTGATCGGGAAGGATGAAGGATCCTGCGTCGATGCAGCCGGCAGATCTGCTCTGGCATTTACTCCTCGCGTTAGCGGCCGTCGTCATCACCGGCCGCGTCCTGGGCCGTTTGTTTCGTTTCATCGGGCAGCCGCCGGTCATCGGGGAAGTGGTCGCCGGTATCGCCCTGGGGCCTTCGCTGCTTGGCGCTGTGTCACCGGACGCATACGCGTTCTTGTTGCCGCCGGCCGTGGCTCCATCGCTCGGACTTCTGTCGCAGCTCGGTGTCGCGCTGTACATGTTCCTGATCGGTGTTGAGCTCGACACCGATGTCCTCCGCGGCCAGCTGCGCGCGACGATCACCATCGCGCAATCGAGCATCGTCGTGCCGTTCCTGCTCGGTGCCGCGCTCGCTGTTGTCGTCGCTCCAGCACTCGCCCCCGCGAACGTTCCCTTCATGCACTTTGTATTGTTCATGGGTGTCGCGATGGCGATCACGGCGTTTCCCGTGCTCGCCCGCATCCTCGCCGACACCGGGCTGACGCGAACCGATCTCGGACGTCTCGCGCTGACGTGTGCCGCGGTTGGTGACGTCACCGCGTGGTGTCTGCTGGCGTTCATCGTCGGCGTCGTTCAGAGCCGACAGGGGAGCGCGCTGCTGCCGTCACTGCTGACCGTGGGATACATCGCGCTGATGTTCACGCTCGTTCGTCCGGTCGTCGTGCGATGGTGCCGGCGGCTCGACGCTCACGCGATCGATCGTGACGTCATCGCGGCCGTCATCGTCCTGGCACTTGTCTCGGCGCTGATCACCGAGTGGATCGGCATTCATGCCATCTTCGGTGCGTTTCTGATGGGCGCCGTGATTCCGCATGACAGCCGTCTCGCACGAGCGCTCGAAGATCGGATCGAGAACCTGGTCACGATCCTGCTATTGCCGGCGTTCTTCGCGTTCGCCGGCATGCGGACGGAGATCGGGTTGATCGCGAACGCGTCAGGATGGCTGACCTGTGCGGCGATCATCGGGCTGGCGACGTTCGGCAAGTTCGGAGGCACGTTGGCGGCCGCCCGCCTCGCCGGCCATGAATGGCGGACAGCCACGAGCCTCGGCGTGCTCATGAACACACGCGGGCTGATGGAGCTGATCGTCCTGAACGTCGGCCTCGATCTCGGTGTGATCACGCCGACGCTGTTCACCATGATGGTGGTCATGGCGATCGTGACCACGATGGCGACGACGCCGCTGCTCGGGGTGCTGGTGCCCGAGGCGACACTGCGCCGTGCTAGCATCTCGCCTCAGCCATCGGGCTCATAGGAGACTGTCCATGCGCACACTCACCGCCCTCGTGGTTGTCCTCACTGCGTCTATCGCATCCGCGCAGACGCGTTCGGTCTTCATCGAAGAGCTGACCTGGCCGGAAATCAAAGAAGCGCAAGCCGCAGGCAAGACGTCCGCGGTCATTGTCGCCGGCGGGATTGAGCAGAACGGGCATCACATGGCACTCGCCAAGCACAACGTGATCGCCCGATATGTCGGCGGACAGATTGCCGAACGATTAGGGAACGCGCTGGTCTATCCGGTCGTGCCGTTCTCGATGGCCGGTGACCCAATTGAGAAGACGGGCCACATGCGGTTGCCTGGGACGATCTCGCTGCCCTCCGAGGTATTCCTCGGCGTGATCCGCGGCGTGGCGCTCAGTGCGATCTCCGCGGGCTTCAAGAACGTCTACGTGCTGGGTGATCACGGCGGCGGACAGTCGGAACTCCGTCTCGCGGCAGAGACACTTGATGCCGATTGGCGAGGCAAGGGGGTTCACGTCTATTACATTTCGAACGCGGGCGCGGGGCAGAGCGTCAACGCCTACCTCAAGGAGAAGAAGATCGCGCCCGGTGGTCACGCTGGCGTGGCCGAGAGCGCGCAGGTGATGTTCCTCGATCAGCAGAAGTTGATGCGCAAAGACAAGTACGCGGTGGCCGCTGCGGGTCCCGAGAGCGTGACCGGCACCAATGGTGATCCGGCGCTGGCGACCCCCGAGATGGGCAAGATCTTTCTCGACATGAAAGCCACGGATGCTGTCGAGCAGATCCGCAAGGTCACGACGGCGACGAAGTGATGCGCACTCGGCTTCAGATCGGGTTCCTCGCGCTCGCGCTCGCTGCGGCGTCTTCCGGCATCAACGCGCAGGAGTGGCCGCGTTTCCGCGGCAACGATGCGGGCGTTGCACCAGACGATCCGGCGTTGCCGGACACCTGGTCGCAAACCGAGAACGTGGTCTGGACGAGAGCGATCCCGGGCATCGGCTGGAGTTCACCTGTGGTGTGGGGCGACCACATCTTCGTCTCGACGGTCGTCAACACGACGCAGCAGGAACCTCCGAAGCCAGGCTTCTATCTCGGGGACTGGCCGGCCTCGTCTGCACCGCATCGTTGGATGGTC
>Ga0065712_10068335_pt1 | contig 11594 bp, 11 predicted proteins | sample MisRhiReplicate1_FD_59099 | JGI IMG/M metagenome (GOLD analysis project Ga0065712, IMG submission 59099) | Miscanthus rhizosphere microbial communities from Kellogg Biological Station, MSU, sample Rhizosphere Soil Replicate 1: eDNA_1 v3... | ecosystem: Host-associated > Plants > Roots >...
AAGAACACAACACCTTGCTGACCGGGCTGCAAAATGGCTTACTTATATTGCATTGGGTGTTGGCCTTGCTACTCTCATTGTATGGTTGGCATTGGGACAAGGAACTAATTATGCAATTGAAAGAATGGTAACAGTGATGGTGATCTCCTGTCCACATGCACTTGGTTTAGCTATTCCATTAGTGGTTGCTATCTCTACTGCAGTTTCTGCTCAACATGGTTTATTGATACGTAACAGGACAGCTTTCGAAAATTCAAGAAAAATAACAACTATTGTTTTTGATAAAACGGGCACATTGACTAAGGGTGAATTTGGAGTTACAAGAATTGAATCATTTGGCACTATTTCTAAAAATGAATTACTTCAGTATGCTGCTTCATTGGAGCAATCATCCGAACATCCAATTGCTGTTGGTGTAATGCAAAAAGCGAAAGAGGAAAAACTAGAAATATTTAAGACAGAGAATTTTAATGCGATAACCGGTAAAGGTGTGGAAGCAAATATCAATGGCAAAAATGTAAAAGTGGTTAGCCCCGGTTATTTAAAGGAAAAACAAATAGGGATTCCAACGAACAGTATTTCGAGTGAAGCAGAAACCATTGTCTTTGTTTTGATCGAAGATCAATTAATAGGTTTTATTGCACTAGCAGATGAGATTCGTCCGGAGTCAAGATCTGCGATAGAAGCTTTTAAGAAGAACGGAATTAAAGTTATGATGGCAACAGGTGATAACGAAAAAGTAGCAAAAGCTGTTGCTGATGAATTAGGTCTTGATGGATATTATGCTGAAGTGTTACCGCATCAGAAAGTAGAAATTGTAAAAGATCTCCAGAATAAAAATGAATTTGTAGCAATGACAGGAGATGGAGTAAATGATGCACCAGCATTAGCACAAGCAGATGTTGGCATTGCCGTGGGTTCGGGAACAGATATAGCAGCAGAAACAGCGGATATTATTTTGGTAAACAGTAATCCAAAAGACATTTTGAATTTGATCATGTTTGGAAAAGCAACCTATAAAAAGATGGTGCAGAATCTGATCTGGGCTACCGGCTACAATGCAATTGCAATTCCTTTAGCAGCCGGTGTTTTATATTCAACTGGATTTGTTCTTGATCCTGCTATTGGCGCAGTTTTTATGAGCTTGAGTACAATTGTTGTAGCTATTAATGCACAATTACTCCGAGGCCAATTGAAATAAAAATTATTTTTTCTTACTTGTATTAAATCGGAACGAGAAGCCTAAGGCACTGTACCAATAATCATCTGATAAGCTAAAGCCTGAAGAGATATCGATCTTTGTATTGTCAGAAAAAAAATAAGCTAAACCCCCGTCGACAGCATGATGCGGTTCTTCATTCTTTTTTACTGCTCCAAACATTTCAATATAACTGTACCAGTTTTTTCCAATATTAAATCCGGGAGCTATTGTGTAAACCCAGGAAGGACTGCCGCTTTCACCATCGAATTCTAAACCAAGATTATAACCCAAGCCAATTTTTTCTGATAAAGTATGTTGCATCGTAAGCACACAATTGGGAGCCCATTGGCTGGTATAGAATTTTTTACTGCCGATATTTGAAGGAGCTATGTGAAAAATAAAGCTTGTCTTTGGTAACAATCCTCTTTCTTCCCATAAAGATATTTTTCCGCCGATCTTGATCGGGAGTAAACCAGTTTCTATTTCATTTCCGTTAGGGATCAACAAGGGCGTTTCTGCAGAAACAAATTCGGTGATCAGTCGAAATTCAAATCGTTTGCAGGCACCATACTTCCAAAGAACAGTTGGATGGACTAAAACATGGAGATCCCCATTTTTTTCATAATTGAATCCAAACTCGGCCTGGACATATTTTTTTTTAGTAATAAAGGGTGATTCGGTTTGATCTGGTCGGTCGGTTTCCATACGTCCTTCCTGTTGCCCCACACAAAGCAGGGAACCTGTAACAGAGTTTAAAACGAGTAAAATTTTTTTCATGTAAAGCTTACGATGATAAATTTAAATTTCTCTTTACAAATATCCTATTTAGCCTTCTTACTTTTTACTCTTCTTCCTATCAGCAATTTAAAGATACGCTGATTCGAATTTTTTGTAAGACCAAATAAGAAACCACTATTTACTTCCCACATGGGATGAAGATAAAGATCGATCATTGGACCGAGCAAATGTTCCTGCATATTTCCAGGTAAAAAATCTCCGAACTCTCCAAGGTTGCCATAGTATTCAATTCCAATACCAACTTTTTGTTGTATGGTATAAACTGTTTTGAATTGCGGAGAAAATTCTACGCCTTTATCATCACCACTTACAGCAAAAGCTAAGTTCGGATTAAAAGAGAAATACCAGTTACCAAAAGTTTTATCAATGATGGGGCGAAGCTCTCCTTCCCATACATAGTCTGAAGTGTCTGTTAACCGGATAAAACCAAACTCTAATGATAAGCTTGCCCCAAATGACCATTTCCATTCTTCCGGCACCGTTACTCTTGGTCGTATGTGATTACCGAGATAAGTATATCCTCCCCCAGGTTGAAATCCTGTGAAAACATAAAATCCCAGTTCAAAGTTTTTTCCGAATCCATGCGTTATTTCAAGGGAAGTATTATACCAATGCGCAGAATTCTTGTCGGCTAAATATTGACTGCCGGAAAATGTATAATTGTTGTGCAATTCAAATATTGTCCAGCCGGGCAAGGTAGTGGGAGAGGCGTATACCTGTATCTCATTTTCTGCCTGGGAAAAAATATTTGTTGAATAAAAGAACAGAAGCAGAACGGTCAGCTTTCTCATTGTGTTGGTTTACGATTTATAATCTTCTCTTGCGGGTGCAAAAGCGTCAATTACTTTACAATCTGTTGCAGCTACAGCAGAATGCAAAACATTTGACGGGATTATATGATACATTCCTGCGGTCAGTGAACAAGGAATACCGCCGATCATCATATCTAATTGCCCTTCGATGATATAGGTGATCTGCTCATTGACATGTGAGTGTAGAGGAACACTGCTGCCTCTTTTCAGTTCTATGTAACCGAAAGTTGATTTATCACCATGGGCATAATAACCGGTAATGCCGGGGGCAAGTTCTTTGGGTTTGACATCTTTAATTGAATTCATTATTGACTTTCTTGTATTATTATTTGTTTGATTTCTGAACTTGGAAATATTGCTGTCTGTTTTAAGGAATCATCCCAAAAGAAATAATATCCTGAAGTTTTGCTAACAAATCTGAAGTTATTGTTGCTTTCAATTGTTTTGTTATCCAAGATTAATTTAATCAATTGTACATTTTCCTTATGTCGAATTCGGTTAGCTCTTGAAGTACTATACACAAACGTTGCAAAAAAAAGACTTATGCCAATAATCAAGAATGTTATTGCTACTCGATGATCATTTATCCTTTGGGCTGGAGTTAACTTGAACCAGAAGTTTAAAGCCGGTGATGCGAACCCAATAAATATTGAAAACGAAGCATAGGAATAAATTTGTGTTAAGTAATAGAAATAAAATGTTGCTGAGCTTGGGAAAAGTTTTTTTAGTGCAATAGCGATAAAAATCAAAAAGAAGGAAGCTATTAATGGGTACTTTACAGCCTTCTTGTTGATAACGTTTCGCAGGTATGTTCCTAAGTGATCACTTTTCTCCTTTTCAATCGGGAAAATTTTTTGCAAATAAAAAACCCACAACCCGATTGGTAAAAAAGCTCCCAAACCAATTAATACCAACTGTTTTAAAGAGACTAAAAGAATTTCACTGATTGTTATGTAGTCAGCTATGTTGATGTCGAATATATTATAAAATACTAGCAGGTCAAAAAAACCAATAACGACTGCAAAAAATGCAATTGAGGAAAATAGTTTTATGAAAAGTTCAAATTGTTTAATTATGGTTTGCATTTACTCGAAGATTACTTTTCAAATAAGCAAAAGCTTCCACCCACCCATTCTTTGTCTTTGTTGTAACGAACTCCAATCATTTTTCCTTTACTCAACCTCGCAAGGTTGTTGGTTGCAACTGGTCGTTCTACTCCATCCTTCCAGAAATAAAAAATTCTTATCTCAGCTTTTGCGGGTACATCGGGAGTCTCGATCACATCGGCATATTTTACTTTGCGCTGCAATATCCAGTTCTCCGGGTCTTTTACTTTTTCAATATCGGCTGGAGTTACATCAATTACTACACCTTGCCCCGCAAATGAAAACAACGGTTTTAAAACATAGTTCTCCAGGTCAACCGGCATTTGTTTTATTTCATTTAAGAAATAAGTTGTTGGCACATAAGGATGATGAATAAAAGGAAGAGTGTACTTGCTTATTCTGTAAAACCAATTAGGATGCGGTACCCAATCAACATCGAGATCTTCAAATAAGATATTTCCCTGCGCCTGCACTTCGGGAGATTGCTGCTGAAGATCATCAAATATCACCCGGTTGTAAATCCTTTTTATTTCTGTTTTCTTTCCGTCATTCATGTAATACAACTTTCTTCCTTCCTGTATCAATTCTGTCAAACAAACAGGTTTGATGCCGAGATAATCCTGCGTACAATAAAAATCGACCCTTGTTTTTTGTTTATGCGGAAATACTTCAAGCAAGATCACATTCTCCGAGTTTTCAGACCCAACAATAATTTCTTTTAACAGGTTTAAGTATGATTTTCGTTCATATTTATCGAGATAGATACTGTAGTTAGTAGGAACAGGAAAATGTTTTCTGAAAATATCATCCAACAAAACTTCATAAGCAAAAAGGGTAGGGAATCCCTGCATTTCTATCAACTGTGGTTCATATTCGCCGGCTTCGTTTATACAAATACCAAAATCAAAAGCGATAAAATGCGAATGATGATTTTCTCCCTGCACCTGTAAATGTTTTGGAATAGCGTTTTTCGTAAGTTCTTTGAATTTTGGATTAGCAATTATATCTACAATACTTTCACAGGCATCGAGCATTTTTTTTGTAAAATCTTTTGGAACAAATATCGGTGTTTCCGCTACTCTGAATTCTATAGCTCCTTCATGTACAGCATTTAATTCTTCCAGAAATGCCTCGTATTTTTCTTTAGTGAAGTTTTTATTGAAATCCTTTCTTATAGTTGGAACCATAAAATATTTTGATGATGGAAGTTAAAGATAATATGGGAGAAATATTTCACGCAAAGACGCAAAGAAAAAAAAGCAAGGCCGCAAAGAATCTTTGCGGCTTAATTAAACTTAGCGCCTTTGCGTGAAAAAGAAGCTGAATAGAATTACTAATGCTTATAAACAACATCAAACATCAAACCCGAAACCTCAAACTAACTCAGGCTGAAGTTGCTCAATGGTTTGATTAAGGAAATTCGGAAGTACGTGGGAGTATGTCCACATGATCTTATCCGGATCGTTCAAATGTTTTAGCATGCTTACCCATTTTTCCTCACCATGTTCTTCGATCACAGTTTTTTTCTTGTCTTCGGTTTGCAGGTGCATGCTCATACCTACTGCATCAGCTTCGGGGTGAAACTGTGTGCCGATCATATAATCATTAAAGCGAATTCCCATGATGGCTCTTTCATATGGCACATGCGGACGATTCTTTTCTATGCAAAGAATTTTGGCGCCCATTTCTTCGATCACATTATGATTAGGCTGAATGACCTGGTAATCTCGACTGTCAACACTATAAAATGGATCTCTCAAACCAGCAAATACAGGTTCATCGAGACCATCATTCAACATGTGAACAGGGAAAACTCCAAATGCAGTAGAACGGCGTTTGCAAACGATGCCAATATTATAATGGCGACAGGCTAATTGAAATGAATGACAAATAAACAAGACATATTTCTTTTGCTCATTAGCGGGATTATCATTCCAGCGTTCTACTTCACTAAGCCAACGAAAATAGGTTTCATCCCATTCCGTATAGCGACTTTCTAATGGCGAGCCAGGTCCGCCGCTGGAAATAAAAATATCATAACTCATGTCCGGCACTTCATTCTTTAACCGTACATCAAATTCATCCCAAACAATGTCAAGATTATGAACCTCACTGTAAGTATTCAGTATTTCACGGATACAACGCATGCCCTGGTTGGCTTTGCCTTCATAAAGGTCGAGGATCGCTACATTTATCTTCTTAGAGTCGTTGGCCATTTTGCAAACATAATAAATTCTTAACGTTAGCATCTGTCAGATAGGTTGCGTACTTACTAACAAATGTGGATATAAGACGTTTTTCTTTCTGTACAGGAGTCGTTTATACTCGTTAATTTTTTTGTTATAGTTTTTTACTTAAATCGTAAGTGTTTATTATTAGCCCCGCTGGTTTGCTACTATTGGGCTTTTGTTGCGTCGCACTCTTGAGCGGCATCAATTTTTTCAGCTTTTTTATTTCTCACAGATGACACAGATTTACACGGAAAATTAATCTGTGAACTTCAGTGTTATCTCTGAAATTAAATTGCTCATTTATTCTTTAAACTTTTCGGGATGCTTTTTATTATGATCAGTTTTATCCTGGTATGCTTTTCCAGCAGCAAGAATTGTTGCTTCATCATATAAATTACCAATAAGAGTTATACTCAACGGTGAACCATTTTGATTAAAACCCATCGGCATCACTACAACTGGATTGCCTGTAAGATTGGTGATGGATAATTGCCTTCCTGCAAAACTTGGAACGATCACCACATCATAATCTTTCATAAAATCATTTACTGCTTTGCAAAGATTATAGCGATAACGATTCGCATTTATATATTCAACAGCCGGGATCAATCTCGCCGCACGAAAACTATTTGGCCAAAAACCTTTATCCTGTCTTTCGATCAGGTCATCACGATTGGTTCTTGTCAGCTCATCAAAAGCTGCAGCACTTTCTGCATTTAAAATAATGCTGATAAGATTTACAGGATAAACAGATGAATCAGGGAAATCAACTGCTTTAATGTCTGCACCTAAAGATCTGTAAACTTCCAAAACTTTTCTTTCTGGTGCATCGGCTGCTAATCGTTTAAAATAATTTTCTGCATAGGCAACTCTTAACTTTTTAAAATCAACCACACCATCATAATTAAAATTCTTATCAACGGAGCCATAATCTTTACCATCTGTTCCATGTATATAATTAAAAACGACAGCACAATCTTCGGCGCTTCTGCAAATCGGGCCAGCTTTATCCAGGCTCCAACAGAGTACCATAGCCCCAGAGCGACTGATGGAGCCAAATGTTGGTCGTAATCCGGTAGCGCCACATCTTGTGGATGGAGAAACAATTGAGCCAAGCGTTTCAGTTCCGATCGCAAATGGTAACAAGCCAGCAACAACAGATGCAGCCGATCCTGCCGATGAACCACTTGATCCCTGTTTTAAATTCCACGGATTTTTTGTTTCACCGCCAAACCATTTATTATTGAATGCAAGTGCACCGAGAGAGAGTTTAGCACAAAGCACTGCTCCTGCAGCTCTTAATCTTTTATACACATAAGAATCTTCATCAACATATTGATCTTTATATGGAGTACTGCCCCAGGTGGTTTTATATCCTTTCACAGCAAACAGGTCCTTTAATCCATAAGGAATGCCATGAAGCAGGCCGCGGTATTTCCCATTTTTAATTTCTTCATCTGCACGTCTTGCCTGTGCCATAGCAGTATCCTCAGTTAGGGAGATCACACATTCTAATGTATCGCCCCATTTTTTCAAACGAGCAATAAAAAATTTCGTTAGCTCTACCGATGTTATTTGTTTTGACTTTATCAATCCCGCTAATTCAGGAATTGAATAGAAAGCAAGGTCATTTTTATTCTTTGGCATTCTTATATCTGCACGAATAGGAAGCGAAACCGTTTGATTCATTCGTTGCTTTAAAACACCATAAGGAACAGGGTTAAAAGCGAAGGGATAGGGGATATCATTTGTCGGTAAAGTTTTGTGCATTCCTTTTATTAACTGTGTATAATTATTCAGGTTATCAAATAAAGAATCTGCTTCGGCATTTGTGAATTCAAGATCATAAAGAGCAGCGGTCTTTTGTATCAACAGTAGTGAATCATTTTTAGTTTGAGCAATTGTTGACAACGGCAATAAAAGAAGAAGTGATAAAAATCTCATAGCAGTATTTTTTTGGTAGAGTAAATTACATAAATAAAATCATTACCTTTTAGATTCAAAAAATTAACACATGAGAAGGCTTTTCTTTTTTGTCACCCTGGCTGCTCTTATTATTTCCTGCGATCAACCAACCAACAATAAAACAAGCAGTGCCAGTCCGAGTGGGGCTGATATACATTTATCAGAATATTTTAATTATGGTGATACAGGAGTGCAAATGGCAGGGATAAAAATGATCCCGGTAAAAACCCCTGCGGGTGAATTTAAAGTATGGACAAAAAGGATTGGCAATAATCCACGAATAAAAGTTTTATTACTTCATGGTGGCCCGGCTTCCACTCATCAGTACATGGAATGTTTTGAAAGCTTTTTTCCTAAAGAAGGGATTGAGTTTTATGAATATGATCAACTTGGCTGTGGCAATTCAGATAAACCAGCTGATACAAGTTTATGGGTGCTTGATCGCTTTGTAGAAGAAGTAGAACAAGTTCGACAGGCTATCGGCGCCGATTCAACTAATTTTTACATACTTGGAAATTCATGGGGTGGCATTCTAGGAATGCAGTATGCGTTGAAGTATCAAAACAATATGAAAAGCCTGATCGTTGCAAATATGATGGCGAGTTGTCCTGAGTATGGGAAATATGCAGAAGAAGTTTTAGCAAAACAAATGGATCCAAAAGTGCTTGCAGAAGTTAAAGCCATTGAAGCAAAGGGAGATTTTAATAATCCAAGATATATGGAGTTGCTGACTCCAAATTTTTATAATGAACATTTATGCCGGCTGAATCCATGGCCCGAACCTGTTACCCGGTCCTTTGCAAGTACTAATCAAACTATTTATGTAATGATGCAAGGTCCTTCTGAGTTCGGTATTGGAGGTAATCTCGCAAACTGGGATATCAAGAATAGATTAAAAGAAATTAGAATTCCAACATTGATGATTGGTGCAAAACATGACACTATGGATCCAAAAGCAATGGAAGAGCAAAGTGAGCTTGTACAACATGGCCGATATTTATATTGTCCCAACGGCAGCCATTTATCTATGTGGGACGACCAACAAGTCTTTATGAATGGTGTGATAACTTTTATAAGAGATGTTGACAGCGGGAAATTCTGATCAATGTTATTGTGATATACTTTTAACCGGAGTCGGGGTATTTTTTCTTTGCATGTTTTGAATAAACCACATAATGGTAAAACTGGGTATAAAATCAGTGCCGGGTAATATTTCTTCAATGAAATTTCCAAAACCACCTATCGCACCCTTCCATCCACCAAAACTCATCATGAAGATTATAGAAGATATTGGCGCCCATAAAATATCGGCAAACTCACCCAATCCCGGAATTGCATAAGTGGCATAACCAACAACATCCATCAGGATACAAAAAATAAGAGAAGGTTGTTTTTTCATTTTTACTGATAATTATTTTCCTTAATTATCAAATTTGTTGCCGATTTTGAAATTGGGGTGGGTAGAAGAAAAAAAATAACAAAATAGTTGAATAAATTGTAATGTCTACACCAGAACTCTTCGTTGGTGAATTTCAGTTCTTACTTCTGTAAAGCCGGCTTTTCTATATGTTCCTAAAGCATTGGGGTGATCAAGAGTGCAGGTATTTAATTGTATCCATTCCGGCTTGTAGCTCCATGCTTTCGCAATTACCCATTGTAAAAAATATTTACCATAACCTTTGCCAATAAAGGCAGGCATTAATCCAAAGTAAAGGATCTCCACATATTTTTCCTCTTTTACAAATTCAATATATCCTGCTACTTCTTTATTTACATAAAAAAGAAAAATATCAACATTACTTTCGTTTATTTTATCAAACAGTTCTTCGTCAGGCATTACCATTCTATCAAGCCAAAAATGTTTTTCTCCAACGCCATAATAAAATTTCCTGTATTCATTAACAGAAATTGGGTTGAGCAATAACCCGAAATGCGTGCCGGGTAGAGAAATGGGCAGTTCTTTAGGTTCATGCATTTCCAGGAAGGTTACGGTGACGGGCCGCATAACTATTTTTGAAGTATCTATTGAAAATGACATATAGCAAAAATAAAGGCAGATGTTGAAATTAACATCTGCCTAATAACATACAGAAGCTCAGACGAACATTTAATAGGTTCAGCGCCTGATCCTTCTAAAAATATAAACAGTTCCGGGGTCTATGTTCATATACAAATTATCATTTAAAATGTTATAGGTAACACCACTTTTAAATGCTTTAAGAAGTTTTTTCTCAAATCCTTTATCCTTGCAGACTTCTTTTGAGAATTGCAGGCTGTCAAAAATCAATTTTCCGTTTTTTTCATTTAGTTTACCTTTTACACCATTGCAACCTGTATGACCGGAAAAAGTTTTTTTCTCAAGATTAAAATCGAAATAGGGAGTGCCATGTGAAAAATAATTTGAATCCGGCGTTATATTGTTTATGCTATCGAGGACCCAAATATCCTGGAGGTTAGTTGAAGGTGTGGGATTGGGGCTAATAGATATAGAATTTTCTGTCGTGTTAGTGCTGGTTGCAGTTCCTGGGTTGTCCTTGTCTTCAGATTGATTACATGCTATTGCAAACACACAAGCTAACGTAATGAATAGATATCTTTTAATAGAAAGCATTTTTAATGATTAGTGATTAAAAATATTACACCCCAGCTAAAAATTGTTGCCTGATATAATCTACAACACTTACCAGATTTTTTGTTTCTTCAAATGTTTTTAATTGGCGGTCAGCGCCGGTTCCATTTTCCAAAATTTTATGGATATGTGCAAGACGATGCCGGCTACCAAGGTGATCTATAACGGGATCAATGAAATCAAGCAGCTCATATAAAAGTGCACGGGTGTTAACTTCTTCTTCTTTTCCAAAATCGATCATCCTGCCATCAATCCCATAGCGGCTGGCTCTCCATTTATTTTCATTAAGCAATGCCCGTGAGTATTGAATAAAATTCAGGTTCTTGCTGCGCAAAAGATAGATTCTTGCACATACTGCCTGGAAAAGTGTGGCAATCGTGATCGTTTCATCAACAGTAAGAGGGATATCGCAAATTCGAAATTCAACAGTATTAAAAAACGGATGTACCCTTAAGTCCCACCATATTTTCTTTGCATTATCAATGCAGTTTGTTTTCACCAGGAGCTTCACATAATTTTCATACGCTTCAATGCTGTCAAATGCTTCTGGAATACCTGTACGGGGGAATTTATCAAAGACTTTTGTCCGGAAAGATTTATACCCGGTGAGTCTTCCTTCCCAAAAAGGAGAGTTGGTACTCAGTGCATATATATGTGGTAAAAAATATCTTGTACTGTTAGCAATATGATTAGCCATCTCACGGTTTTCCATTCCTACATGCACATGCAGTCCAAATATTAAATTACTGCGGGCAGCTTCCTGTAATTCATTTACTAATTCATTATAGCGAATATGATCAGTTATCAATTGGCTTTCCCAATGACTGAATGGATGTGTTCCTGCAGCACCCA
>Ga0065712_10000972_pt1 | contig 11589 bp, 10 predicted proteins | sample MisRhiReplicate1_FD_59099 | JGI IMG/M metagenome (GOLD analysis project Ga0065712, IMG submission 59099) | Miscanthus rhizosphere microbial communities from Kellogg Biological Station, MSU, sample Rhizosphere Soil Replicate 1: eDNA_1 v3... | ecosystem: Host-associated > Plants > Roots >...
GGCGGCCTCGCTCGATACAGCATGCCGGCAATAGTTCCAGCATCATGGCTGCTGGGCACAATCTGCGCCGACAACGCGTTGCAATGGCCGCTCCGCTGGATGAAAGACGAACGCGCTTGGACCAAGATCGTTGCCGCGTTCATTGGGCTGGGAATTATAATCGGTGCAATCGGTTATCCGATTACGGCGGTTGTATTAAGAAGCAGGCAGCAGGTAAAAAAAGCTGCGGCGGAAATTAACGCACTCGTCCCGCCAAACGAGACGCTCTACGCCGTCAATCCGGATTATCAGCCGGTATTTTTTTACGTGAAAGCGCCGCTGCAATATGTGAGCGACGTGGAGAGTCTGCCAGCAAACGTCCGGTACTTTCTTGTGCGACATAACAATGAAGCGAAGGCATTAGCCTCACAAAAATGGGCGCCAGTGCACCCGCGCCCGATTGCGCGCGTGCGAGATTACAGCAAACGGGAGATGGTTCTGTTTGAAGTCGCGGTCGCGAACGAGCATTGACAGGCCCTCGGATTGGAATTGGTTAGCATACTAACCAATTTTGGTCCCGACAGTTATGTGCCCGGACGACAACACGGAAATATTTGGCCAATTGCTCCACGGCACAGCGCGTGCGTGGCGGCAAAAGCTCGACGAACGTCTGAAGCCAATGGGCTTGAGCCAGGCGAAATGGCGCACGCTAATGCATTTGTCGCTTGCTGGAGACGCACTCACGCAGGCGGAGATTGCAGTGAGGCTCGGTGTCGAAGAGCCGAGTGTGGTGACACTGTTGCATCGCCTGGAGCGCGAAGACTGGATTACACGTACCAATTCAGCACTGGATCGGCGATGTAAGATGGTGTTGTTAGGCCGCCGCGCTCAGCGGGTGATTGCCCAAATCAATTCAAGCGCCAGGACACTTCGGAACGAACTGTTGGCAGACATTTCAACCCCTGATCTTCAAATGTGCATGGACGTGCTGGCGCATATCAAAGATCGCGCCGAGAAAAGCGAGAAGCTGCGAGCCCGCGGCAACAAAGCTGTGTCGCGCCGCGTGGCTGGGCACAACGGTCAGGCTAAACGAGGAAATTCGATTATAAGAAAAAGGGGAATTCGCAGGGGGTCCAAATGAAAGGCAATGCATCCGTAAGCGATCACAAAGTCATGGACTACGGCATTTCCAAAAGCTCAACCAAGCCCGAAACTAAGCGAGCCCGCACTGCGAATCACACAATTCCCAAATGGGCATATTTGTTATTCATTCTCCTGGCAGGGTTTGTTACCTACCGAATTTATCAACACCGCGCCACCGAAGCTAAAGCTGCTCAGCCTGCTCCGCGCCCGGCGAGTGTCGCCAAAGTCACCACGAAGGATGTGCCGCTTTACTTGGATGAAATTGGTACCTGTGCGGCTTACGAGACCGTGCAAGTGCAGGCGCAGGTGAATGGTGTGATCATCTCGCGCGATTTTCAGGATGGTTCNGACGTGAAGAAAGGCGATTTGCTTTTCACAATCGACCCACGGCCATTTCAGGCAGTTCTCGATCAGGCAAAAGCGCAAGCCGCGCTAGACCAGGCGACGCTAAAGCGACAAGAGGATTTGCGTGCGAGGAAGGTTATAGCGCAGCAAGACTACGACATTGCTGTCGCGAACGCCCAGAAATCCAAGGGAGCGGCCGAAGCTGCTCAGGTAAACCTGGATTTTTGCTTCATCAAATCGCCCATCAACGGGCGAATCGGTCTTCGCAATGTCGATGTCGGCAACCTGGTTGGACCTTCCAGTCCGGCTCTTGTCACGATACAAGGTTTGGATCCCATCTACACGGATTTTACCGTAGCTGAAAATGATCTGCCGCTGGTTAGAAAATATCTCGGTGGTCCCAATGTAAAAGTGCAAACGTATCTTGCGGATGGTTCGATAACGCCGCGGGTCGGTGAGTTGTATTTTATCGACCACGCAGTACAACCCGGCTCTGGAACGGTGAGAGCTCGTGGGGTGACGCCGAACCCGGATCGCGCGCTATGGCCATCCGAGTTTGTCCTGGTCCGTTTCATTCTGGACACACTCAAGGACGCAACCCTTGTGCCGACGCAGGCCGTGCAGATTAGTCAGGCGGGACCTTTCGTGTTCGTGGTGAAACCGGACAACACTGTCGAGCTTCGTCCTGTCACTCCCGGGCAACGTCAGCAGGGCGATCTGACGGTAATTGAGAGCGGTGTAAAACCGGACGAGACGGTCGTTGTCACTGGCCAAATTGCGCTGTCGCCGGGAGCGAAAATCGCGCCGCAACCGTACGCGCCTGATGGCGCCGCCGATTCAAAAAGCGCGATGTCGTATGAATGACTCGGATCGGCATGACCGCGAACGCGAATTAAAGGATCGGGACCGCCGCGGGTCCGAGAAGGCCGAGTCGTCCGCAAAGCTTGTTCCAGTCAAAGGCTCGGGACTCTCCGGGCCGTTTGTTCGCCGGCCAGTGATGACCATGCTGCTCACGTTGTCGGTCATCGTGGCTGGTGTCGGCACTTACGGCAAACTTGCTGTCAACGATCTTCCGGCAGTCGATTATCCGGTTATTCAGGTCAGCTGCTCGTATCCCGGCGCGGATCCTACCACCATGGCGAACAACATCGCCACCCCGTTGGAGAAACAATTTTTGCAGATCCCGGGGCTCGACATCATCACCAGCACCAGCACGCAGAGCACCACGCAGTTGACATTGCAATTTGTTCTCAGCAAAAGCATCGTTGACGCCGCGACGGACGTGCAGGCGGCGATTCAGAGCGCGACGGGAAAATTGCCGATCGATTTGCCAAGCCCGCCAACGTTCAAAAAAACAAACCCGAACGACCAGTCGGTTTACTTGTTAGGCCTGATGTCGGACACACTGACTGATGGGGACTTATATAAGTATGCCTCTACGGTTGTAGCGCAGCGTATCAATATTCTGCCCGGGGTTTCGCAGGTAAACATTTACGGCGTGCAAGGTGCGATTCGGATCAAGGCTGACCCATCTGCGCTCGCAGCGCGCGGCCTGACGATGGATGATCTGGCCAGCGGGATTAAGTCGGGCACTGTCTATGCTGGCGCAGGACAATTCGATGGCGAACATCGCACGTTTGTGTTGCAGCCAAATGGTCAGATCGATAAAGCCGAGGGGTATCGCGACCTGATCGTCGCGCGAAATCCCAACGGTGCGCCGGTTTATTTACAGGATGTAGCCGATGTGCGTCAGAGCGTTCAGGACGAGCGAATCTCGCGCTTTTTCTGGATGCGTGGTTTTAAGCCAGCGCGCGCGGTGGTTGTGCTTGCCGTTTCACGACAGGCAGGAGCAAATGCAGTCGAAGTGGCTAGCTCTGTCAAAGCGCTCTTCCCTGAGCTGCGCTCGAGTTTACCGGGGTCGATCAAATTCACGCCGGTGTTCGACCGTTCGCAAACTATCGTCAATTCCGCCGATGAAGTGAAATGGACGCTCATGATCGCGTTCGTGTTGGTAGTAATTGTGATCTACGTGTTCCTCGGGCGCGCTACCGACACACTAATCCCCGCTGTGGCCTTGCCGATGTCATTGCTGCTCACCGTGGCGGTAATGTACATGCTCAATTTCTCCATCAACAATCTGACGTTGATGGCGCTGACTCTGGCGATTGGTTTTCTTGTCGACGACGCCATTGTGTTCTTGGAAAACGTCGTGCGCCGCGCTGAGCACGGGGAGTCGATCCTGAAGGCTACTTTCAACAGCGCGGGCGAAATCTCCTTTACCATTCTTTCGATGACGCTTTCGCTTGCCGCGGTTTTTATCCCGCTGGTGTTCATCCCCGGATTGCTTGGCCGAATCTTCCGCGAATTTTCCGTCACGATTATTGTGGCGATTCTCGCCTCAGGTCTCGTGTCGTTAACCCTCACGCCGCTAATGTGCGCTCGCATCCTTGGTGAGCGCAGGGCGGGTCATAAGCGCGCCTGGATGGAACGGCACACCACCAATTTGATCCAGCGGGTAATTGCCGCCTATGGCCGGATGCTCGACAAATTCCTTGATCGTGCGTGGCTTGCTGTGCCGATCCTGCTCGCTTGCATTCTTGGTCTCTGGTTTTTCTTCACCCATTTGCCGTTCACGTTGATACCGCGGGGTGACAGCGGTTTCATTCGCGGTTTGTTCATCGCACAGGAAGGTACTTCGCCGGCTCAGATGCGCGCGTTTCAAACGCAGGTGAATCAAAAAATCCAGGAGGATCCAGCCGTCGGCCAGTTTTTTACGCTAGCCGGTTTTGCCTCACGCGGCCCGTTATCGCAGGGGCTGTTGTTCCTTTTTCTAAAACCGCGCAGTGACCGTCCGCCGGTCGACGAAATCGTTTTGCGACTGCAAAAATCGATAGGTACCATTCCGGGAATCACCGCAGTGTTAACCCCGAGTCCAGTGTTGCAAATTAGCGTCGGCGCCACAAGCCAGACCCAGGGCCAGTATGCCTACACCATTAGTGGCATCGTGCCTGGGGACGTTTACGCGATGGCCGACGAATTAATGAAGAAACTTCAACAGTTCAAAGGGTTCGCCAGTGTTCGGTCCGACTATTACCACGACACGCCCAACCTCGAGATCGACATCAACCGAGATCGCGCAGCGACATATGGCGTTTCTACTTCTGCGATTCAAAGCCTGATGCGCAACGCCTACTCCCAAAACTACATCTATCTCATCAAGGAGCCTGACGACCAGTATCAGGTCATTCTTGAAGTTAAAGATCATAATCGTGCGCATCCTGACGACTTGGATGATCTTTACGTCCGCAGCAGCACCAGCGGCAATTTCAGTGCGAGCGGGTCGGGTGGGGGAACCATCGCCACGACCACAGGTAACATGGCAGGCCTCGTTCCGCTTCGTGTTGTAACATCAACCAAGCAAGTTATTGGCCCGCAGGCCGTGAACCATCTCAATCAGTTCACCAGCGTCACTTTCAATTTCAACCTGTTGCCGGATGCCGCGGTTGGCGATGCTACCAAGTACATCGAGGATGCTGTCGCGCAGATTCAGCCGCATTACCCAACTGTGCAGGGAACCTTTCAAGGTGAAGCGTTAGTGTTCAGACAGCTGTTTCAATCCTTGCCCCTGCTGCTGCTCGCGGCAATTTTCGTTATGTATGTAATTCTGGGAATTCTTTATGAGAGCTATGTGCACCCATTCACGGTGTTGTTTCCGGCCATTGTGCCTGCAGTCGTCGGTGGGCTGGCTACATTGTATATTTTCCATTCAGTGCTTTCGCTCTACAGCGTGATCGGCCTGTTCCTTTTGTTAGGTATTGTGAAGAAAAATGGAATCATGGTGGTTGATTTTGCGTTGCAACGAATCGACGAAGGCTGGGATCTCCGCTCGGCCATTCACGAAGCCAGCGTAGAACGATTTCGTCCCATCATGATGACGACACTCGCCTCCCTGATGGGCGCTATCCCAATTGCATTAGGATTCGGTCAGGATGCTGCGTCGCGGCGGCCGCTAGGTCTGGTGATCGTTGGCGGGCTGATTTTCTCGCAACTGGTCACGTTGTTTGTCACACCGGTTATTTATCTTTGGGTCGAATGGTTCCAGGAACACGTGCTGGATAAAGTGCCGTTTCTCCGCAGCGCCCACTACCACGAGCACGAAGTTGAGCCACCGCGCGGACATGTGCGACCCGAGCCAGTGGGTGCTCGTTGAGTGTTACTCTCGGTCATGTTAGTAACCCATCACTGCTCCGAACAACGATAGGAAGAGGAAGCCATGCGCGCCATGGTTCTCAACGAACCGAAACAGCCATTGGAGCTGCGCGATGTGCCAAAGCCGAAGCCGGGCAGGGGACAACTCCTCGTGCGGATTAGCACATGCGCGGTTTGTCGGACTGACCTTCACGTTGTCGATGGCGAATTGCGGAATCCCAAGCTGCCACTGATTCTCGGTCACCAAATTGTCGGACGAATCGAAGAAATCGGCGGCGAAATGTCGGAGGGACCTGAGCATCCCGACAGTCGCGGCACTAAGGCCGCTCCCACATTCGCACTCGGAGATCGCGTAGGGATCCCGTGGCTTGGCTGGACGGATGGTGATTGCTCGTATTGCAGATCCGGCAGAGAGAATCTTTGCGATAACGCGCGCTTTACCGGTTACACGATTGACGGCGGTTACGCCGAGTTCACCGTGGCTGATGCGCGATATTGTTTCCATTTACCTGAGCGTTACAGCGACGTTGAGGTCGCGCCGCTGCTATGCGCGGGACTGATCGGTTACCGATCGTATCGGAAAACGGGCGATGCGCGGCGTCTTGGCATTTACGGGTTCGGCAACGCCGCGCATTTGATCGCGCAAATTGCGATTAATGAAGGACGCGAACTTTTCGCGTTCACTCGTCCGGGCGACAACGCAACACAGCAAGCCGCGAAAGAACTTGGCGCGGTTTGGGCCGGCGGTTCCGACGAAATGCCGCCGGATAAACTCGATGCGGCAATCATCTTTGCTTCGGTCGGCTCGCTCGTGCCGGCAGCGCTACACAGTCTCGCTAAAGGCGGCGTCGTGGTGTGTGGAGGGATTCACATGTCCGACATTCCTTCGTTTCCCTACGTCGACTTATGGGAGGAACGTGTGATTACGTCAGTGGCGAACCTGACTCGACACGACGGTAAGGAGTTTTTCGAAATTGCGCCGCGCGTTCCGGTTCGGAGCCACACGGAAACATTCCCCTTGGAACAAGCCAACACTGCGCTGGATCTCTTCCGTGGCGGCAAACTTAGCGCGACCGCAGTGCTGACAATTGCCGAGTAATACACCAGCTGAAGCGTCGAACCGCCAAGGAAATCCGCTGAGGACAGCGGACGCTACAGGGGGACCATTCGCGCGACAAGTCGCCGACATTTAACCAGTCGCGATGTCGCGTGTTCGCTGCACTTATCTTGCACGCACCTGCGCGCGAGCACCGACGGGTCTTAACGAGTTGCCTGGAGGCCGTTTTTCTTCGGCGCGAATACCACCGGCGGCGTCGGCCAGTGCTTCTTCCTCGGCTGGGAGAAAGGGTTTGAAGCGGCTTTTGTCGATCGCTTTCATGAATGCTTCATGGGGAGACACAATGCCTTTCTCCAGCAGCGCCCAGATTGCGTCATCCATAAACTGCATTCCCTGAGCCCGACCGGAAACAATGATATCCTGCAGCTTGTGCGTGGCACCTTCTCGGATGATCGCAGCCACCGCAGGATTGGCTATCAGAATTTCATTCACGGCAATGCGCCCGGGACGATCCGATCGCTTTAGAAGCAGTTGTGCTACTACGCCGCGAAGTGAGTTCGCCAGCATTGCACGCGCCTGTGGTTGTCGATCGGCGGGGAAAGCATCCACCATGCGATCCACGGTTTTGCGCGCGTTGTTTGTATGCAGAGTGCCGAACACGAGAAGGCCTGTTTCAGCGGCGGTTAAAGCAAGTGCGATTGTCTCCAGATCACGCATCTCGCCAACCAGCACGATGTCGGTGTCCTGTCGCAGCGAAGCTTTCAGGCCAGCAGCAAACGAATCCGAATCCGCAGGCACTTCACGTTGTGTGATGATGCTGCGCTTGTTGTTGTGCACGAATTCGATCGGCTCCTCGATCGTCACTACGTGTTTGGCAAAATTTTCGTTGATGAAGTCGACCAGCGCAGCCTGCGTTGTTGTTTTGCCAGAACCAGTTGGACCGGTAACGAGCACCAGCCCGCCGCGCAAATCAGCAAACTTCTTTACGACTGCCGGAATGCCCAATTCCTCCAGTGTCGAGATCTTTGTAGGAATTAATCGAAATGCCGCCGCGTACCCCTCGGACTGTTTAAAATAATTGCTGCGAAATCGAGAGTGCTCATCCATCTGGTAGGCAAAATCGAGATCGCCGTGTTGCTCGAAAAGTTCCCAATTACGTGGCCCGCAGGCTTCGCTCAACATCCGTTTGGCTTCATCGTGCGAAATCGGCTCAGCTCGAATCGGCATTATGTCCCCATGCACACGTATTTTCGGCGGTTCGCCTTCAGCGATGTGCAAATCCGACGCATCCTTTCGGACTACGATCTGCAGAAATTCATCAAGATAAGCCATGGGAAAACCGCGGATTACGGGATGGGATAAAGGAAGTTTAGCATGAAGATCGGCTCGTGAATGCGTGACTTATTTGCGTAGCCCGCGTCATGTTTTGACATGTTGCCGCACGACATCTTTCTGCTCGGCGCGTGCGTAAGCTTCCTCTGCGCTGATTAAGCCGCGTTGGTAAAGATCAATCAGGGTATCGTCCATCAACCGCATGCCTTGCTTCTTTCCGGTCTGAATAATACCGGGCAACATGAACGTTTTATTTTCGCGAATCACGTTGGAGACAGCAGGTGTATTGGTGAGAACCTCAAGTGCAAGCACGCGACCCTTTCCATCTTTCCGCGGGATCAACTGATGACTGATGATACCGCGCAGCGATTCAGCGACCATAACGCGGACGTGTTCCTGNTGTTCCGGNGGGAATACATCCAGTAGCCTNTCAAGTGTGCGCGATGCATTCGAGGTGTGAAGNGTTGCTAGAACAAGGTGCCCGGTCTCGGCGGCGGTGATCGCAAGTGAAATCGTTTCCAAGTCCCGCATTTCCCCCACCATGATTACATCGGGATCTTCCCGCAGTGCGGCACGTAGCGCCGTGGCAAACGACTCAGTGTGCGTGAAAACTTCGCGCTGGCTAACGTGACAATTCTTTGAGTGGATGACGTATTCAATTGGGTCCTCGAGCGTAATAATGTGATCGCGCCGTTCCGTATTGATTTGCTGAACCATCGCAGCAAGCGTCGTTGATTTGCCGGTGCCTACCGAACCAGTCGCGAGGATGAGACCATTCTGATAGCGAGTAAGTAACTTGAGCTGCTCTGGCAATCCCAGGTCGTCCATTGTCCGGACGTAGGAATTGATCACCCGAAACACAATCTCAACGCCCAACCTCTGGCGAACGACGCTCACTCGATAGCGAGCGTGTTCGTTCTGATACGCGAAGTCAGAATCGCCGCGAGTATTGAGCTCATCCTTGTACACTTCGGGCATGAAGCTCTCTGCCAGCGCGACCGTTTGTTCGCTGGTCAGAACTGGAACGTCAGGCCAAATGGGCTGTAACGTTCCATGTACTCGCCAGATTGGCGGCGCCGCTACGCCGAGGTGAACGTCTGATGCGCCGGCGTTTTGGCCAATCTGAAGATAATTATCGACGTGCGGCAGGGGATGCGATTTGAATGAAGGAGCTGAAACTTGTGGCGTCATGGGGGAAGCATTCAGTTGTCTCACGGGCACACAAGGCCCGAGCTACAGACGGCGTATTATTTCCTGCCGCGGGAGGGTTCGCCAGAATAAAAGAACCGGTTCTTAACAAACTCCATGACGACCGGTCTGGCGAGATTTCCCACGAGTTTGATCGCCGCCATGGCAAGTCCCGTCTCCATCAGCTTCTTATCTCCCTTGCGCCGTGTTCTTGCGTCCACATAAACTTTCTTCTTCCGCATTGGCGCTAACGCGATCACCGCCCCGACTGCTGCCGCCGCGCTGACCCAGGAACCTGTCTGTTTTCGGAATGACCTCCGGAATTTTGCCGGGAAATCAAATTCGTAACGCAAGCCGCGCAACTCGTTGGCCACCCGCTGCCGCGAATCTGCTATTTCTGCTTTTAGCTCGTTGATTGATTGAGAGTTTTCAGCCATTCGCGATCTTTCTTTAGTTCGTCAATGCTATCCCGAAACATCGGCTTGGTGATCCGACTGCGTGCCACCACCANCAGCACTCCTGCGATAATNAAATGTAACAGCGCAACAACCAGCGCCACCACTGGCCATGAGGTTCCGAGCAAATGCGCGAGACCAACAACGGCACTGACGATGAGGAAAACATAGCCCATGAGACAGAGCGCCAGCGCCGCGATGACACAACCCACCAGTATCAGCACTTGCACCGCGGCCGACTTCGATTCCTGCGCAAGCAGAACAAACCGGCCTTCAAAAAACGCTACTACCGCGCTGATCAGTGCCAGCGCGTTATCGAACAAACCGGAATGGCCCGCAGGATTGCGAGATGGAAGGGTCCCGCTGCTCATTTCCGGCGCTTTCGAAACTAACGCCGGAAGATCAGACCCAACACGAATCCAATTCCGAGCGCCGTGAATACTGCTTTTGTTGGATTTTCACGGACGTAGTCCTCGGCGTCTTCCTGGAATGTCCGAACGCGACTGGTGGCATCGCCCCACGCTTGTTCCGCTTTGCCACGCGCATCGCCCCAGGCTTGCTCTGCTTTTCCGCGGTACTCTTCGGCGAAAGCACCTGCTGCTGATTTTAAATCTTCCGCTGCTTTACGAGCATGGTCCTTGCTGCTCTGCAATTTATTCTGCGGATCGGCGTTGGCCGGTGTTGTATGTTCTCCTGGTCTGTTTTGTTCTGCCATTGGTAATCTCCAGTTAATTTGTTCGCTGCGACTATCCGCGCGCTTTGCACAAGGGGCAAACGCCGACTTGTCTCAAATCATAAACGTGTCGCACGCTTCAAGCGGACTTCTTTTGCCTTATAAACGTTCTGACGCTTACGCGACCTAACGTCCTCAACAAGTCGAAAGCTGAAAGTTATTGTTCGCGAAAAATGATTCGTGCTTTTGTCAGATCGTATGGTGAAAGCTCCACCGAAACCTTGTCACCGGGCACGATCCGAATGAAGTGCTTGCGCATTTTGCCGGAAATATGCGCAAGGACATTGCGTTGCCCGGGAAGATCGACGCGAAACATCGTCCCGGGCAAAACCTGCGTCACGGTGCCTTCAGTGATGATCTGTTCTTCTTTCGCCATCGCGCGGCGAATATACCGCGCCAGCGGACGACGCTCAAGACGAGCACCTCCCAAGGAGCGGCGGTCTCTAATCCGCTGCCGCCAGCCGATCTTGAGATCGTTCCAAATGTGGGAGTAGAGAAAATTCTCTGGCTCGCGCTTACTGGAATTGCTCGAGCGAAAGGGTCGGCAGGTATTCCCGAAGCTCCTCGCGTTTCCACCACGCGCCGGTGTGGCGAAGCTCGTCCACGGTTGTAAATCGATAGCGATAAAACATCCCTCGAACGTAACGTGGCGGTCTGTCCGGGAATGGATTGCTTGCGAGCAAGCTGTTCACTTCGTGCGAGCCTTGAAGCAAGCGGTAGATCAATGCGATGAACCATGGATTTTGGCGTGGAGTTCCCAAAGCGGCGAACCACATCTGCCAGTCGAGTCTCGGCTGGTGCGGCGCACACCAACCAGGCGCGCGTTTTACGTCGCCGGGCTTCCATTTGAATTCGTAAGGCAGCCAGTCAACTCCATCAGCACTGCCTTCAAGGATGATTTCGCCGCGGTCTTTCGTCATCTCACGGAAAAGGCCATAGCCGTTGACAATGCGAAATGCTTCCAGCTTTTCATAGAGATTCGCCAGCACGCGCGGTGGTCGACTCACCGGTTCAAATGCGCTGACGATTAGCCACGCATTGATCGGTAACGTCACAATGATCACAAACATCCCCAGGTAGACACACAATCGTTCTGGTAGGGTGCGACCGCTGGGCGCGCCGACGCTTTGGTTACGGCGCGCGCGGCG
>Ga0065712_10000718_pt1 | contig 11584 bp, 7 predicted proteins | sample MisRhiReplicate1_FD_59099 | JGI IMG/M metagenome (GOLD analysis project Ga0065712, IMG submission 59099) | Miscanthus rhizosphere microbial communities from Kellogg Biological Station, MSU, sample Rhizosphere Soil Replicate 1: eDNA_1 v3... | ecosystem: Host-associated > Plants > Roots >...
TCATGACGACTATTTTCGATCCGATCAAACTGGGCGACCTCGAGTTGGCCAACCGCATCATCATGGCGCCGCTGACCCGCTGCCGCGCAGACGAAGGCCGCGTGCCAAACGCGCTGATGGCCGAGTACTACGTACAGCGCGCCTCGGCCGGCCTGATCCTCAGCGAGGCCACTTCGGTCACGCCAATGGGCGTCGGCTACCCGGACACCCCGGGTATCTGGTCCAACGATCAAGTGCGTGGCTGGGCCAATGTGACCAAGGCTATCCACGGCGCGGGCGGCAAGATTTTCCTGCAACTGTGGCACGTCGGCCGTATTTCCCACGGGTCGTACCTGGGCGGTGAGGTGCCGGTCGCACCAAGTGCCATTCAGCCAAAAGGCCATGTCAGCCTGGTTCGCCCAATGGCTGACTTCCCAACCCCACGCGCCCTGGAAACCGCTGAAATCGCCGACATCGTCGACGCCTACCGCGTCGGTGCCGAGAACGCCAAGGCGGCCGGTTTCGACGGTGTGGAAATCCATGGCGCCAACGGTTACCTGCTCGACCAGTTCCTGCAAAGCAGCACCAACCAGCGCACCGACAACTACGGCGGTTCCGTGGAAAATCGTGCGCGCCTGTTGCTGGAAGTGACCGATGCCGCAATCGAAGTCTGGGGCGCAGGCCGCGTAGGTATGCACCTGTCACCCCGTGCCGACCTCCATGACATGGGCGACGACAATCTGTCCGAGACCTTCACTTACGTCGCTCGCGAACTGGGCAAACGTGGCATCGCCTTCATTTGCTCCCGCGAGAAAGAAGATGGCGACAGCCTGGGTCCACAATTGAAAGAAGCGTTCGGCGGCCCGTACATCGTCAACGAACGCTTCACCAAAGACAGCGCCAACGCCTGGCTCGCCAGCGGCAAGGCCGATGCGGTGGCCTTCGGCGTGCCATTCATTGCCAACCCAGACTTGCCGGCACGGTTGAAGGCCGATGCGCCGCTGAACGAGGCGCGTCCTGAACTGTTCTACGCCAAGGGCCCGGTCGGCTACATCGACTACCCGGTGTTGTAAGCGTCTCCCCTTGAAACGCAAAAGCCCCGACTCGAAAGAGCCGGGGCTTTTTGGCAACCGGGTTACTCACAAAATCCCTACAAATCAGGTAGCTCACTACCTATCAACCTGGCGAGCGTACGTATATAAAAGCCCCCCATTAGGTATTTTGTTTCATTTGCGCAGGCTGGGGCTCAGGCGCAGCATATCCAACCCTGTATCAACCAAACACTCGGCGTCGATATGCAGTTCAAAACTGTCGGGCGCCAACAGCCACTGATACAGGATGCCGTCGATGTATGCATGCAGGCTGATGGCCGCGCGGGCCGTATCGAGGCTTTCCGGTAACTGTCCCCGATTGACCGCATTACTCAGGGCCAGGGCGATTCGCACATTGCAATCAAGGCTGACCGCTCGGCGCTGCTGGCGCAGGTCGCACATTTCATCGGTGAATTCGCACTTATGAAACAGAATCTCATTGATGCGTCGGGTTTTCGGATCCATGGCAACTTGATGAAACAAATGAATCAGCAGTTTGCGCATGCAGCCCAAGGGGTCGAGTTCATCTTCGCTTTCACTGGCCTTGGCCATTTCATCCAGCGGCTCATGCAAGGTATCAAGCATGGCCTGCACCAGATCCGCCTTGTTGCTGAAATGCCAATAGATGGCCCCGCGAGTGACCCCGGCCAGGGTAGCGATATCCGCCAGTGTCGTGCGCGCCACGCCCCTTTCGTAAAAGGCCTTTTCTGCCGCTTCCAGTATCTGGCTGCGGGTTTCTTGAGCTTCCTCTTTGGTGCGACGGACCATGACAGTACAACCTCAATCAGGATGCTTCAGCGATGTCTGAACATCAGCTGAATAAAAGTGGGGCGATCGCTCTCAGACGTCGTCCCCGGCCTACAATTCGAACCCTTGAACGGCTTTTGTAACGGTGTGGATACGCGACCAAGGTATTTACAAACAACCATGAACGTAAGTATATTCCTTAGCAAGCTACTTATCCACTCAGCGCACATTTTTTACCTTTCCACCTTTCGAGTGCGCAATTTGCGCGCCTGACCCGAGGATTTTCATGCAATTCAAGCCAGCTGTTACCGCTCTGGTCACCGCCCTCGCCTTGGCATCGCTGCTCAGCGGATGCAAAAAGGAAGAGGCGGCACCTGCCGCACCACCCCCTCAGGTCGGCGTCGTTACTCTGCAACCTCAAGCCTTCACCCTGACCTCCGAGCTTCCGGGCCGTACCAGCGCGTACCGCATCGCCGAAGTTCGCCCTCAGGTCAACGGCATCATTCTCAAGCGCCTGTTCAAGGAAGGCGGCGACGTCAAAGCCGGCCAGCAGCTGTATCAGATCGATCCGGCGGTTTATGAAGCCACTCTGAAAAGCGCCGAAGCCAACCTGCAACAGACCAAATCGATTTCCGACCGCTACAAGCAGTTGGTCAGCGAACAGGCGGTGAGCCGTCAGGAATACGACACGGCCCTGGCCAACCGGTTGCAATCGGAAGCCGCCCTGCAAAGCGCCCAGATCAATGTGCGTTACACCAAGGTTTACGCGCCGCTCTCCGGCCGCATCGGCCGCTCGACCGTGACTGAAGGCGCGCTGGTCACCAGCGGCCAGGTCGAAGCGATGGCGGTGATTCAGCAACTCGACCCGATCTATGTCGACGTGACCCAGTCTTCGGTAGAGCTGCTGGAACTGCGCCGCGAACTGGAAAGCGGTCGTCTGCAAAAATCTGGCGACAACGCGGCCGCGGTCAAGCTGACCCTCGAAGACGGCAGCCAGTACAAACAGGAAGGCAAGCTCGAGTTCTCGGAAGTCTCGGTAGACCAGACCACCGGTTCCGTGACCTTGCGTGCGGTATTCCCGAACCCTGACCACACCCTGCTGCCCGGCATGTTTGTACACGCCCAACTGCAGGCCGGTGTGAACAGCGCGGCGATCCTCGCTCCGCAACAAGGCGTGACCCGTGATCTCAAAGGCACCCCGACCGCGCTGGTCGTCGGCCCGGATAACAAGGTCGAACTGCGTCACCTCAAGGCCAGCCGCACCGTCGGCAACCANTGGNTGATCGAAGACGGTCTGAAAGCCGGCGATCGCCTGATCACCGAAGGACTGCAATTCGTTAAACCTGGCGTCGAAGTAAAGGCCAGTGAAGCGACTAACGTTGGCGCAAAGAACCCGGCCCCCGCACAGGTAGCTGACAAGGCTTCCAGCGGCAAAGGGGAGTAAACCATGTCCAGATTTTTTATCGACCGTCCGATTTTTGCCTGGGTAATTGCCCTGGTCATCATGCTGGTCGGGGCACTATCGATCCTCAAACTGCCGATCAACCAATACCCGAGCATTGCGCCTCCGGCCATTGCGATCTCTGTGACCTACCCGGGCGCGTCCGCACAAACCGTGCAGGACACCGTGGTCCAGGTGATCGAGCAACAGCTCAACGGTATCGATAACCTGCGTTATGTCTCCTCGGAAAGTAACTCCGACGGCAGCATGACCATTACCGCGACCTTCGAGCAGGGCACCAACTCCGATACCGCGCAGGTTCAGGTCCAGAACAAGCTGAACCTGGCCACCCCGCTGCTGCCGCAAGAAGTGCAGCAACAGGGTATCCGCGTGACCAAGGCAGTGAAAAACTTCCTGATGGTGATCGGCGTGGTGTCGCGCGACGGCAGCATGACCAAGGACGACCTGTCCAACTACATCGTGTCGAACATGCAGGACCCGATCTCGCGGACCGCCGGTGTGGGTGACTTCCAGGTCTTCGGTGCCCAGTACGCAATGCGGATCTGGCTCGACCCGGCCAAGTTGAACAACTTCAACCTGACCCCGGGCGACGTGAAAACCGCCATCGCCGCGCAAAACGTCCAGGTGTCGTCCGGTCAACTCGGTGGCTTGCCTGCCGTGGCCGGTCAGCAACTGAACGCGACGATCATCGGCAAGACCCGTCTGCAAACGGCTGAGCAGTTCAAGGCCATCCTGCTGAAGGTCAACAAGGATGGCTCGCAAGTGCGTGTCGGCGACGTGGCGGATGTCGGTCTGGGCGGTGAAAACTACTCGATCAGCGCCCAGTTCAACGGCAGCCCGGCCTCCGGTCTGGCGGTGAAACTGGCCAACGGTGCCAACGCCCTCGACACGGCAAAAGCGCTGCGCAAGACCATCGACTCCCTCAAGCCGTTCTTCCCGCAAGGGATGGAAGTGGTCTTCCCGTACGACACCACGCCGGTGGTGACCGAGTCGATCAAGGGTGTGGTTGAAACCCTGGTCGAAGCGATCGTGCTGGTGTTCCTGGTGATGTTCCTGTTCCTGCAAAACTTCCGCGCCACCGTCATCACCACGATGACCGTGCCCGTGGTACTGCTGGGGACCTTCGGGATCCTCGCGGCGTTCGGTTTCAGCATCAACACCCTGACCATGTTCGGCATGGTGCTGGCCATCGGTTTGCTGGTGGACGACGCCATCGTCGTGGTGGAGAACGTCGAACGGGTCATGAGCGAAGAAGGCCTGTCACCCAAGGAGGCCACCAAGAAATCCATGGGGCAGATCCAGGGTGCACTGGTCGGTATTGCCCTGGTGCTCTCGGCGGTACTGTTGCCGATGGCATTCTTCGGCGGTTCCACCGGCGTGATCTACAAGCAGTTTTCGATCACCATCGTCTCGGCCATGGCCCTGTCGGTACTGGTCGCACTGATCTTTACCCCGGCGCTCTGCGCCACCATGCTCAAAGCGATTCCCAAGGGTGAGCACGGCGTCCCGAAACGCGGATTTTTCGGCTGGTTCAACCGCAACTTCGACCGTAGTGTGAAAAGCTACGAGCGCGGCGTTGGCAACATTCTGCGCAACAAGGTGCCGTATCTGCTGGTGTACGTGATCATCGTCGTCGGCATGATCTGGTTGTTCCTGCGTATTCCATCCGCGTTCCTGCCGGAAGAAGACCAAGGTGTACTGTTTGCCCAGGTGCAAACCCCGGCCGGTTCCAGTTCCCAGCGCACGCAAGTGGTCGTGGACGAGATGCGTGAGTTCCTGCTGCGTCCGGGCAAGGACGGCGGTGAAGGTGACGCGGTGGCCTCGGTGTTTACCGTGACCGGCTTCAACTTCGCCGGCCGTGGTCAGAGTTCGGGTATGGCGTTCATCATGCTCAGACCGTGGCACGAACGTAACGCCGACAACAGCGTGTTCAAAGTTGCGGCCCGTGCCCAGCAGCATTTCTTCACCTTCCGTGACGCCATGGTGTTTGCGTTCGCACCTCCGGCGGTGCTGGAACTGGGTAACGCCACCGGTTTCGACGTGTTCCTGCAAGACCGTGCCGGTATCGGTCACGACGCACTGATGGCTGCACGCAACCAGTTCCTCGGTATGGCGGCGCAGAGCAAGGTGCTGTCGCAGGTCCGCCCGAACGGTCTGAACGACGAGCCGCAATACCAACTGGAAATCGATGACGAGAAGGCCAGTGCCCTGGGCATTACCATCGCCGACATCAACAGCACCCTGTCGATTGCGCTGGGCAGTAGCTACGTCAACGACTTCATCGACCGCGGTCGGGTGAAGAAGGTTTACGTACAAGGCCAGCCGGGCGCGCGCATGAGCCCTGAAGACGTGAAGAAATGGTACGTACGCAACAGCGCCGGCACCATGGTTCCCTTCTCCGCGTTCGCCAAGGGTGAGTGGATTTACGGTGCGCCGAAGCTGTCGCGTTACAACGGCGTAGAAGCGATGGAAATCCTCGGTGCCCCGGCACCCGGCTATTCCACCGGTGAAGCCATGGCCGAAGTCGAAGCCCTGGCCCAGAAACTGCCGGCCGGTGTCGGTATTTCCTGGACCGGCCTGTCGTACGAAGAACGACTGGCGGGCTCGCAGGCGCCGGCGCTGTTCGCGTTGTCGATCCTGATGGTGTTCCTGTGTCTGGCCGCGNTGTATGAAAGNTGGTCGATTCCGATTGCGGTGGTGCTCGTGGTGCCGCTGGGGATTATCGGTGCCTTGATGGCNACCAGCTTGCGCGGTCTNTCCAANGACGTGTACTTCCTGGTGGGTCTGTTGACCACCATTGGTCTGGCGGCGAAAAACGCCATTCTGATCGTCGAGTTCGCCAAAGACCTGCATGAACAGGGCAAGAGCTTGCAGGAGGCCGCCATCGAGGCTTGCCGCATGCGTTTGCGTCCGATCATCATGACGTCCCTGGCGTTTGTCCTGGGCGTCGTGCCGCTGGCCATTTCCACTGGCGCCGGCTCGGGTAGCCAACACGCCATCGGTACCGTGGTGATTGGCGGTATGATCACCGCCACCGTTTTGGCGATATTCTGGGTCCCGCTGTTTTTCGTCACCGTGTCGGCCATGGGGCAGCGCAAAATTGCTGACCAGGACGACGCTCTAGAACCTTCTAAAGAGGCTGGCTTATGAGCAAGTCGCTACTTTCCCTGGCTGTTGCCGCCTTCGTGCTCGGTGGCTGCTCGCTGATACCCGATTATCAGCAGCCTGAAGCACCGGTCGCGGGTCAATACCCGCAAGGCCCGGCGTATTCACCGGCCCAGGCGCCTGCCCAGGCTGCCGCCGAACAGGGCTGGAAGCAGTTTTTCCATGACCCGGCGCTGCAACAACTGATCCAGGTCGCCCTGGAAAACAACCGTGACCTGCGTGTCGCGGCGTTGAACATCGACGCCTTTGCGGCTCAATACCGCATCCAGCGTGCCGATCTGTTCCCGGCCGTGTCGGCCAACGGTACCGGCAGCCGTCAACGGGTCCCGGCCCGGGCCTCGCAGACCGGCCAAACGGACATCAACAGTTCCTACTCGGCCACGGTCGGCATCAGCGCCTATGAACTTGACCTGTTCGGTCGGGTTCGCAGCCTGAGCGAAGAAGCCCTGCAGAAGTACTTCGCCACCGAAGAAGCACGACGCAGCACCCAGATCAGCCTGGTGGCCAGTGTGGCCAACGCCTACCTGACCTGGCAGGCCGACAAGGAACTGCTGAAACTGACCCAGGACACCCTGGGTGCGTTCGAGGAGAGCTACAAGCTCACCGCCCGCAGCAACGAAGTGGGGGTGGCCTCGGCCCTGGATCTGGCCCAGTCGCGTACCTCGGTGGAAAACGCCCGCGCGCAAAAAGCCAAGTACACCCGTCAAGTCGCCCAGGATGAAAACAGCCTGGCGTTGCTGCTCGGCACTGGCATCCCGGCCAATCTGCAAGCGGCCAAGCCATTGGCTGACGACCTGCTGAGCGAAGTGCCGGCCGGTCTGCCATCGGACTTGCTGCAACGCCGTCCGGACATCCTTCAGGCCGAATACAACCTGAAAGCCGCCAACGCCAACATCGGCGCGGCGCGGGCTGCGTTCTTCCCGAGCATCAGCCTGACAGCCAATGCCGGGACCCTGAGCCCGGACCTGTCCGGCCTGTTCAAGGGCGGTTCGGGCACCTGGTTGTTCCAGCCGCAGATCAACCTGCCGATCTTCAACGCAGGCAGCCTGCGCGCCAGCCTGGATTATTCAAAAATCCAGAAAGACATCGGCGTGGCGAACTACGAAAAGTCCATTCAAACGGCCTTCCAGGAAGTCGCCGACGGCCTGGCCGCGCGCCAGACCTACACCGATCAGTTGCAGGCCCAGCGTGATTTCGTCAACGCCAACCAGGACTACTACCGTCTGGCCGAGCGTCGTTATCGCATTGGTGTCGACAGCAACCTGACCTTCCTCGATGCCCAGCGTCAGCTGTTCAGTGCTGAACAAGTACTGATCACCGACCGTCTGGCGCAACTGGTCAGTGCCGTCAATCTGTACAAGGCACTGGGCGGTGGCTGGAACGAGCAGACCGCGAAGAACGAACCGTTGAAAGAAGAAGCGCCGAAGCTGAAGTTGTTCTGATAGCGCTGTAAAACAAGAAGCCCGCCGATTGGTGGGCTTTTTGTTGTCTGCGGGGGAAAGGTGTAGTGGCAATGCCGACGCTTTCGCGAGCAAGCCCGCTCCCACAGTTGATCTCTGCTGTCATCAATATTGTGTTCACCCTAGATCCCCTGTGGGAGCGGGCTTGCTCGCGAAGAGGCCCGCCCAAACAATACAAATCCCCGGCCAATCTTATGTTCGATAATCGCCCAAAACCCGCTTTCCCCGATTGAACCCTCCCGCCCATCCCCCGCACCATTCGTCGCACAAGACCAATAACAACAGGTTCGACACCATGCCCCCGCGCCCTGCCCTGTCCGGCTGATCCCGTTCGTTTTTATCCCGAATTCAGAATTTTTGTCTGCAACCCCCCAGTTGCGGCAGCGCCCCGTTTCACACCTAAAAACTAGAGAGACCCGCACACATGACACCTTCCAACACTCAATACTGGTTCCCCAGCCTCATCGCCATTGCACTGGCCAGTACGGCTCTGCCCACCATGGCCGAAGAGTCAGGCTTTGTCGAAGGTGCCAAGGTCAACCTGAACCTGCGCAACTTCTACATCAATCGCAACTTCACCAACCCGACCAAAGCCCAGGGCAAGGCAGAAGAGTGGACCCAAAGCTTCATCCTCGACGCCAAGTCCGGGTTCACCCAGGGCACCGTCGGGTTCGGCATGGATGTGCTGGGGCTGTACTCGGTGAAACTCGACGGCGGTAAAGGCACGGGCGGTACGCAGTTGCTGCCGCTGGATCACGACGGTCGCCCGGCGGACAACTTCGGTCGCACCAACGTGGCGTTGAAGGCCAAGCTGTCGCAGACCGAAGTGAAGGTGGGCGAATGGATGCCGGTGCTGCCGATCCTGCGTTCGGACGACGGTCGTTCACTGCCACAAACCTTTCGTGGCGGCCAGATCACCTCGAAGGAAATCAACGGCCTGACGCTCTACGGCGGCCAGTTCCGCGCCAACAGCCCGCGCGACGACAGCAGCATGAACGACATGTCGATGACCGGAAAACCAGCGTTCACCTCCGACCGTTTCAACTTTCAGGGCGGCGAATACGCCTTCAACGAGAAACGCACCCAGATCGGTGTGTGGAACGCCGAACTCAAGGACATCTACAGCCAGCAATACGTGAATCTGATCCACAGCCAGCCCATCGGCGACTGGACCCTGGGCGCCAACCTTGGTTTTTTCTATGGCAAGGATGACGGCAGCGCCCGGGCCGGCGAGTTGGACAACAAGACCTGGTCGGGCCTGTTCTCGGCCAAATACGGCGGCAACACCTTCTATGTCGGCCTGCAAAAACTCACCGGCGACAACGCCTGGATGCGGGTCAACGGCACCAGCGGCGGCACCCTGGCCAATGACAGTTACAACGCCAGTTATGACAATGCGAAAGAAAAATCCTGGCAGGTACGCCATGACTACAACTTCGTCGCCCTCGGCATTCCCGGCCTGACCCTGATGAACCGTTACATCAGCGGCGACAACGTCCATACCGGCACCATCACCGACGGCAAGGAATGGGGCCGCGAAAGCGAACTGGGTTACACCGTGCAGAGCGGCGCGCTCAAAGACCTCAACGTCAAATGGCGCAACTCGACCATTCGTCGTGACTTCAGCAACAACGAGTTCGATGAGAACCGGTTGATCGTCAGCTATCCGATCAGTTTGTTGTAAGGCGCCTCATATACACCCACACAAAATCCGAACGCAATAGGCCACATCGGAAGTGGCCTACTCAAAAAACGCTGTGTGCATTTGATGCTCGTAGTTCGACCACGTTATAACGAATTAACCACGACTCTATTACTAAAAAAACTTAAAATCTAGTAATTCTAACAGTACCTCTCTGTCTACCAGACTTCTAGAATCTGCCTGGAACAACATTCAGCAGTTTTCAACCACGGAAGGAAAACACTATGAACTGGTGGCAGATCGACACACTGATTATGGTTTCTTATGGTTTTATCCACTCCTGCCTGACAACCCGACCGGCGATGAAACTTTACGAAGTATTCTTCCCGGAATGGAGTTGGAATATTGGCATGTGCGTATTTTCTGCCGCCACGCTGGCCCTTGGCATTTTTTACTGGCAACCCTCTGGGCATTATATCTACGTATTGATACCGGGCAGCCCACTGTTTCACTTTGCAGCGTTATCGATGGTTACTCTTTTAGGTCTAACTATTTACTGCTTTCGTTATACCTCAACGTTTTGGCAGTGGCTCGGCGCTCACCAATTAATTGCCAAACTGAGAGGGCAAAAGATCCCCGCACCCTATCGAATGCAAGTGCAAGGTATCAAACGTTACGTACGTTTCCCCCATCATACTTTTCTGATGTTATTTTTTTGGGCCCACCCGATCATGACGTATGACACCCTGCTCTTTTCGGTGGGTGCCACGATCTATATGTACTTGGGCACATGGCACATGGACAAACGCCTTGAATCCATATTTGGTGATGAGTGGCGACATTACAAGAAAGTCACCGGCTTAATGCTGCCCTCACCTGAAGCATGGTCACGGCTTTTCGCAGATCTTCGCCAACCGCGAAATGCTATTTAACACAGGTCTGTATGTCCCCCCTTACACCACGCTTTTGCAAGGATGCAACCCATGTTTGAAAAAGAACTCAGGGCTTATCAGGATCGGTTAGCCCAACACCCGATTTATGGCGCTATTCGTTCGGTCGAACACGTCAGACTGTTCATGAGTCACCATGTATTTGCAGTATGGGACTTCATGAGCCTGGCCAAACGTCTGCAACGCGACTTCACCTGTGTAGAGCTACCGTGGATGCCGGTGCAGAATGAAGATAGTGCCCGACTCATCAATGAAATCATTACCGGTGAAGAATCGGATATTGGCCATGATGGACACCCGACCAGCCACTTTCGTCTATACCTTGATGCAATGACTGAAGTCAACGCGCCCACTGAAACAATAGAGACATTCATCAATCAATTCGCACATACTCTTTCTTTAAGGAAGGCACTAAATCAAGCCCATGTTCCGGCGTACGTACAGACGTTCGTCAAACACACAATTAAAACAGCGCGCAAGGCCTCGACTGCTGAAGTGGCCAGCAGTTTTCTTTATGGCCGCGAAGACCCGATACCCGAAATGTTCCATACCCTGTTGGAACGCTGGGGGCTAACCACTCATCAAGCACCTAAGTTGACTTACTACCTGAATCGACACATCGAAGTAGACAGTGGCGACCATGGACCTGGTGCACAAAAAATATTATCTCGATTAATCAGTACGCCAGACTTGCGAGAAAAAGCATTGCGGGCGGCCATTGACGCTATCGAACATCGAATCAAGTTGTGGAACGGTATCTATCGCGAGATAAAAAACTCGGATGCCTAGTCACTCACCGAGCACTCATGGACAGAGAGGACCACCTCATGATTACGCGTCGAGAGCTGAAGGCATCCGACAGCACTACCGACTGGGACGCCAAGGCGTACCAGCAGTTTTCCCGCCTCAGGCAACGACCGGTCAATGAATTGCTCGACCGTGTCGAACTCAAACAGCCCAAACGCATCTACGACCTGGGATGCGGCACCGGCATCGCCACGCAAGTGTTGGCCAAGCGCTGGCCTCGAGCGCAGTTGCAGGGCATCGACAGTTCGCAGCAAATGCTGGACGAAGCCCGTTGTCTGCCG
>Ga0065712_10068336_pt1 | contig 11584 bp, 8 predicted proteins | sample MisRhiReplicate1_FD_59099 | JGI IMG/M metagenome (GOLD analysis project Ga0065712, IMG submission 59099) | Miscanthus rhizosphere microbial communities from Kellogg Biological Station, MSU, sample Rhizosphere Soil Replicate 1: eDNA_1 v3... | ecosystem: Host-associated > Plants > Roots >...
AACCGGACCCCCCGTTCGACCAGCCGGCGAGCCATCAGGCACTTCCCGCCGAAGGACCGGGTGGTGTTATCGTCCAGGCCGTAGCTGGCACGAGTCCGCGCAGTTTCCCGAGAAAAGTCGGCCAGGTCCGTCGCTTCCATCTGCATGCGGTAAGCCAGCTCGAAGCTCTGGATCCTCGCGGTCAGGTCGGGCTCGCTCGCCCGGCCGGCGAGATGCTCCTGATTGAGCATTGCGAGCAGGTCGAGCTGAGCCCGCTGATCGGCATCGGCGACGGACTTAGGCCGCTGCAAGTTGAGGATGGGGCTTCCTTCCGAGCGGAACAGCGTTCCCTGGTAGCTGGTCGGCAGGAATCCGGCGGACCAGTTGAGCGAGCCCCCTTTGATGCCGTCCTTGTTGCCGAGCACGACGAAGCCGGGGAGGTTCTGGTTCTCGCTTCCCAGGCCGTAGGTGATCCAGGATCCCGCAGTCGGCAGGCCGGCGCGGGCGATGCCCGTGTTCATCTGGTAGAGGGCGGGGACGTGGTCGCTCGACTCGGTGAAGCAGGACTTGATCCAGGCGATGTCGTCGACGTGCTTGGCTACGCTCGTGTATTTGTCGCAGACCCAGGCCCCGGTTTGCCCGTATTGTTGGAACTTGAACGGCGACTTCATCAGCGGTCCGGGACTGCCGTTGAAGGTATCGATCTGGATCTTCTTGCCATCGTTCTTATCCAATTCCGGCTTGGGGTCGAACAAATCGAAGCCACTGGGACCCCCTTCCATGAAGAGCCAGATGATCGATTTGGCCTTCGGGACAAAATGTGGTTTTCGCGGCGTCAGCGGATTGTTCGAGATTTGCTCGTCTGCGCTGGCGGGCTCGAGCATATCGCTCAAGGCGAGAAGACCCAGCCCGCCCCCCGCTTGCGCGAGGAACTGCCGCCGGCTCTTCGGCTGGAGGCAACGGCCGCAGGATTGGTGAAGGGGATCAGTCCACATAAATGAACTCATTGAGGCTGAACAGTGCCTGGCAAAAATCCGCCAGTGCTTCTTGCCGAATCTGGTCGGCGGAAAGGGTTTTGTCTCGGGCGGCGCGTCGCTCTCGCTGCTGCTGTATGAAGGCCAAGGACGTCGCAAGTTCCTTTTCACTCGGCTGCCGGGAGATGGCCAGGCGAAATCCCTGAGCGATCCAGTCTTCCGGTTTTTCCCCGCCATCGACCATGAGTCGCCGCGCAAAATCGGCGGCCCGGTCGCGGCAGAAGGGATCGTTGAGCAGAGCCAGCGCCTGCGGCGCGACGGTGGTGCTGTTGCGACGGCCGCAGGAGAGCGAAGCATCGGGGGCGTCGAAGGCTTGCATCAGCGGATGCTGCGTGACCCGCTTGTGATACATGTAGACGGTCCGCCGCCGCGTTGCGGGCGTGTCCTTGGCGTCTTTGGGATAGGGGTCCTTGGTGTTCCGAGCGACGATGGCTTCGGCGGGAATCGGCGGCTTGAAGGAAGGGCCGTACTGCTGCCGGTTAAGGGTGCCACTCACCGCCAGCACGGTGTCGCGCAGAATCTCCGCCTCCAGCCGCTGCGGTCGCCGCCGCCAGAGCAGCCGGTTGTCCGGATCGATCTGCATTCGCCGCTCATCCGCGGTGTCGTCTTGCATATAAACCGCGCTCGTGACCATCAGTCGATGCATTCGCTTGAGCTGCCAGCCGCCGGCAACGAAATCGTGCGTGAGATACTCAAGCAGTTCGGGATGGGTTGGCGGCTCGCTGCGGACTCCAAAGTCGCTAACCGTGCGGCAGAGGCCCTCGCCCAAATGATGCTGCCACAGCCGGTTGACCATCACCCGCGCCAGAAGCGGGCCGGCACCGTGGTCCGCGTCGGTCATCCATTCGGCGAGAGCGCGGCGCTGTAAGGTGCTTTTCCCCTGGGGTCCAGCCCTTCTCGCGGCCTCCAGATATTCTTCCGGCTGTTTCGTGCTCGTGAGCACCGAGAAGAAGCCGAGCTGCAGCTTCTCCTTCTTCGAATAGAAATCCCCCCGAGCCAGCAGCCAGGTATCCGCCGCCTGCGGCTTTTCGGTAATCGCCAGAAGGGTCATTTCCTTGTTCTGCGAGTCATCCTTCACTTTCACGTCGCCTGCCGCCGTCGTCATGAACGCGCATTGCAGCCGGTAATAGTCGCGGGTCGGAATTGCATCGAACTTATGGTCATGACAGCGGGCACAGCCGAGCGTGAGCCCCAGAAACGCCGACGCGGTCACCGTCATCATGTCGTCCAGCTCGTTGTACCGCAGCCGCAGCCGCTCCTCTTCCAGATGCTTGTCCGTCAGCATTTCATTCGGCGCGCTTGTTAGGAAGCCTGTTGCCGCGACAGCCGAGAGACTAGCTGGTTCGTATTCATCTCCCGCCAGCTGCCAGCGGACGAACTGGTCGTACGGCATGTCAGCATTAAGAGCCTGGATGACGAAGTCGCGATATCTGTAGGCATTGACCCGCTCGTGATCTGTTTCCAAGCCGCCACTTTCAGCATAGCGCGCGAGGTCGAGCCAGTGCCGTCCCCACCGCTCGCCATAATTCGGACTGGCAAGCAGGCGATCGACCAGCTTCTCGTAAGCATCCGGCGCGGCGTCCGAGGCATATGCGGCGACTTCTTCGGGGGACGGAGGCAGACCGATCAGATCGAAATAGATCCGACGCATCAGGCGCTCACGGCTGGCGGGAGGATTGGGGGGCAGTTTCTTGGCTTCCTGCGCCGACAGGATAAAGCGATCAACGATGGTCTTTCCCCAAGAGACATCATGAACACTTGGAGAGGGAACGGCTCGCAGCGGCAGGTAGGCCCAATGCTGCCGGTCTTCCGGGGTAACGGATCCTTCCGTTCGCACTTCCGGCCCTTCCGGCCATTTGGCCCCCTGATTGATCCAGGCTCGCAGTATTTCAATCTGCTCTTTCGCGAGCGGCGGTGAATCCGGCGGCATCCGCTCGGCAGGGTCAGCCGCTTCGATACGGCGGATCAGCTCGCTTTCCTCAATTTTTCCGGGAGCGATGGCGACACCCCCTGACTCCGCGGGCTTCAAGGCCCCCTCGCGGCTGTCGAGGCGCAGCTCTCCCTTGTGCTGCTTCCCTCCGTGGCACTCCCAGCATTTCCCCTGCAAAATGGGGCGCACGTCGCGGGCAAAGTTGACCGGCTTTTCATCCGCGAAGGCGGCAGAGCAGGCATAGGTGAGTGCGGCGACAAAAATGGCGACTCGCTTCATGGTCGTAGTATAACTGGTCGTTTCCGATAAGAATGGTGCGTCCGAACGGACCTGACAATATTGCAATCTGGCATCTGGGGCTTTTCTTGTGACTCTCGAATTCAAAAAAAAAGTTGCCCTCATCACCGGCGGTTCGCGGGGGATTGGCCTTGCGATTGCCCGGCAGCTTGCTCGCGGCGGAGCCGACGTTGCCATCAGCTACGGCTCGCGCATCGGACCGGCTGAGAAAGCTGTGGCGGAGTTTCGTGCTCTCGGGCGCAAGGCGATCTGCATGCAGTGCGACGTGGCATCTCAGGAACAGATCGATGAGCTGGTTCGCCGCACGAGGGACGAACTGGGTCCGATCGATTACCTGGCTCATTGCGGGGCCATCAGCAACACGGCGACCCATGCCGAGCTCGATTTTGAGCGCTGGCGGGAGATGATCGATTGCAACCTGCACGGAGCTTTCCGCGTCGTCTGGGCCGTGAAGGACGAGATGCTGGCCCGCAAGTCCGGCAGCATGGTCCTCATCTCTTCGGTCGCCGCTTTGCGTCCTCGGGCGAAGCAGATTCACTACAGCGCCGCCAAAGCTGGCGTGATTGCCATGGCCCGCTGCTGTGCGGAAGCATTTGGACACTCCAACGTCCGCATCAACTGCATCGCCCCAGGGCTCATCGAAACGGAGTTGCTCCACGTTCTGTCCGACCAGCAGATTCAGTCCATCGTCGACCAAACGCCGATGGGCCGCGTCGGCACTCCGGAAGAAGTCGCCGAGCTGGCCTGCTTTCTGCTGAGTGACCGGGCCAGCTTCACGACCGGCCAATGCATTTTGACTTGCGGCGGAAGAGTGACGGTCCCCTAATGTCCATTCTCTTCAAAGACCTCACGTCCAACGAAATCAGCGAACAGCTCCGGCTCCCGCTCCGCCTCGCCCGCCGCCTGCAAGCGCTCGTTGTCCGCAAAGGCGCAGCCGACCTACCACAAGAACTGCCGGAAGTCTCGCCGAAAGTGCTGGCGCAATTGCGAGAAGAAGCTCAAGTTCCCCATCTCACACTCCTGGAAAAAGTAGTCTCTCCGCGCGACGGCTTCGCGAAGTATCTCTTCCGTGGTCAGGGAGACGAGCCCTTTGAAACGGTGCGGATTCCGCTGCTCCATTGCGAGGATGATCCGAAGTACGTGGTCTGTGTCAGCTCGCAGGTCGGCTGTGCGCTGGCTTGTGCGTTTTGTGCGACGGGACGAATGGGCTTTCGCCGCAACCTGGAAACCTGGGAAATCGTCGATCAGGTCGTCAAGGTCCAAGCCGATTCCGAGCATCCCGTCCGTGGCGTCGTCTTCATGGGAATGGGAGAGCCACTGCTGAACTACGACCGCGTGATGCGGGCCGCGGCCATCCTCTCGGAGCCCTGCGGCCTGGCCATCGCTGCCAAGAGCATCAGCATCTCCACCGCTGGCGTCGTCCCCGGCATTAGCCGTTTCACCGCGGAAAAGCGGCCATATCGCCTCGTTGTCTCGCTCACCTCCGCCGATCCCGACAATCGCCGCGAGCTGATGCCGATCGAGAATACCTATCCGCTGCCGGAACTGATGGCCGCGGTTCGGGAGCACCTAGCGGCGACCGGCACGCGCATCATGCTCGCCTGGACCGCCATTTCCGGCATCAACACATCGGCCGAGGACGCTCGCCAACTTGCCGAGCTCACCGCCGGGCTCCCCATCAAGCTCGACCTCATCGACGTGAACGACGCCACCGGCCAGTTCCAGCCGCCGAGCGATTCCGAGCTGGCCACTTTCAGGGATGCCCTTCGCCAGAACCTCGCCATGCCAGTCGCCCGTCGCTACAGCGGCGGCCAGGACATCCAGGGCGGCTGCGGGATGCTCGCCGGCTCTTCTGCCCGTTAGAATGTCCAGCATCCTTCCTCTCCCGGAGCTGACCATGTCGATTGTCCGCCACCATGCACTGCACCTTGCATCCATCGCCATTCTTTCATCCCTCCTCGCGGCAACTCTCTCCGCCGAAGACAAAGACAAGCCCGCCGCGGCGCGCAAGCCCTGGACCACGTCCCGCCTGCATGGCTCACCGGAGCCCCCTGAGCCGTACAAAGTCGTCTCTTCCTTCCCCGCTCTCAAATTCAATCGCCCCACGTGCATCGAGGAAGTCCCCGGCCAGAATCGCCTTCTCATCACGGAGATGAGCGGCAAGGTCTTCACATTTCCGAAAGACTCTAAGACTGCCAAGCCTGATCTCCTCATCGATCTCACCGCCAGCCTTCCCAAGGACCTCGCCCAGAAAGGCGTCTCTCTCTTCGACGCCGAGCTGCACCCCAAGTTCACGGACAACCATCAGCTCTTCGTTTGCTACGTCCATCCAGACAAGGGAGGCCATACCCGCGTCTCTCGCCTCATCCTTTCGAAAGACAATCCGCCGACGGCCGATCCCAAATCCGAAGAAGTCATCATCAACTGGCCCTCCGGCGGACATAACGGCGGCTGTCTGGAGTTTGGTAAGGACGGCATGCTCTATATCTCCACCGGCGACGGCTCGGGGCCGAACCCGCCCGATGGCCGGACTAGCGGCCAAGACGTCTCCGACCTCCTCGGCTCCATCCTACGAATTGACGTCGACCACAAGTCGGGCGACAAACTCTACACGGTTCCAGCCGACAACCCGTTCGTGGAGAACAAACTCGGACTCCCCGAAATCTGGGCTTACGGCCTTCGCAATCCCTGGAAGTTCGGCACCGACCCCGTGACGGGCAACATCTTCGCTGCCGATAACGGCTGGGAAACCTGGGAGATGGTCCACAAGATCGTCCGCGGCGGCAACTGCGGCTGGCCGGTGATGGAGGGGCGGGCCGCCCTCCGGACCGAAGTCAAACTTGGTCCCACCCCCATCCTCCCGCCGGTCAAGGACCACCCGCACACCGAGGCCAACTCGGTCATCGGCGGCCCGGTCTACCGCGGCAGCAAACTCCCGCTCGCCGGCTCGTTCATCTACGGCGACTACATCACCGGCACCATCTGGGCCATCCGCCCCGACAAAGACAACTCCTACACCCACACCACCCTCTGCGACACCGACCTCCGCATCGTCGCCTTCACCCAGGGGAGCGGCGGCGAAATCTACGTCCTCGACTACGACCTCACCGGTCAGATCTACGAGCTCGTCCCCTCCGGCCTCAAGGACACCACCGCCACCTTCCCCCGGCGACTGAGCGAAACTGGCCTCTTCACGTCGCTCAAGACGATGCAGCCGGCGGAAGGCGTCTACCCATATTCAGTGAGAGTCCCGCGCTGGCTGGATGGAGCCATTGGCCAACGATTTATCGCCATGCCGGGAACGGGACAATTGGAATTCGCTGCTGGGGATGACAAACCAGCGATGGCTCCCGAAGGCACTGTCCTTGTCAAAAATCTCACCTTGCCGCAAGGCGACGGCCAGCCATCGCTCCGCCTGGAAACACAACTCTTGCTCTTTGAAAACGGTGCCTGGCGTCCGTATTCCTATCTTTGGGACGAAGCCGGCAACGATGCGACCCTGGTGGATTCCGTCGGCGGAAGCCGTCCGATCCAGTCTGGGGCTAATACCCGCACCTGGCACGTAAATGCCGTCAACGAATGCAAGCTCTGTCACAACCGCGAGTCCGGGCCCGCGCTTGGTCTTGGTGAAAACCAGGCGATCGGAATTGAAAAGTTCTCCCATTACGAGGGCCGCGATCCCTTGAACCTGGTCAAAGTCGATCCGCTCCCCGCTTTGGTCGACCCATTCGATCGCAAGCAGCCGCTGGAAGACCGCGCCCGCTCCTACCTGCACGTCAACTGCAGCACGTGCCATCAACCCGGCGGGAACGCCATCGTCTCGTTCTACGTCCGCCGGGAAATGCCCTTCGACAAGCTCAACACGCACAAGGGAACCGGCATCGGCACGTTCGGCATGCAAAACGCCAAGATCATCATCCCTTCCGATCCCTATCGCAGCGTCCTCATGTACCGCATGTCCAAGCTCGGCTATGCCCGCATGCCCTACATCGGCTCGCGCGTGGTCGATAGCCAAGGAGTGGCGCTGATCGAGGACTGGATTCGTTCGCTCCCCGTCGATGTGAGCGACGGCAAGAACTCTGCTCCGCTGCAAGCAGATTCCGCGGAAGCCAAGGCCCTGCACCTCCTCACCCAGGTGGACGGCTCTTCCGCCGAGAGTCGCAAGCAGGCACTCACGACGCTAACCAGCTCCACGGAAGGCGCTCTTGCCCTCATCGGCCAGTTCCATCGTGGGACGATTACTCAAGGCGATTCCAAGACCGCCATCGCCCTCGGCTCTGCCGCCAAAAGCGACATCCGCGGCCTGTTCGAGACCTTCATCCCCGAGGCGCAGCGGCGGCCGACGCTCGGTCCGAACATCGACCCGCAAACCGTACTGAGACTGCAAGGGAACCACGACCGGGGTAAGCTCATCTTCTTCAGCGACGGCGCCCGCTGCCGGAACTGTCACGAAACGGACGACAAAAGCAAATCCGTCGGCCCGACGCTCCTCGACATCGCCAATAAATATCCAAAGGGCAGCGACCTTCTGGAGCACGTCCTCAAGCCGTCGCTGAAAATCGACGAGCCCTTCGCCGCCTATGTCCTGCTTACCACCGACGGCCAGACCCATACCGGCCTCCTCGTGGAGAAGAACGACAAGGAAGTCGCCCTAAAGACGGCCGAAAAGTTGACCATCCGCGTAAAGGCCGCCGATATTGACCAGTTCAAGAAAAGCGAAAAGTCCCTCATGCCCGACCGCATCCTCAGCGACCTCACCCCGCAGGAAGCCGCGGACCTCGTCGAGTACATCCGTTCCCAAGGAGGCGGAAAGTAAATCCTTGGTCCCAGGCTCCGCCTGGGACCACACTACCCCGAGGCTCTGCCTCGGTCCCTACTTCCCCTCATAAATCACCATCACCGCCGGCCGGTCCTGAATCTTCTCCGCCTCCCGGGAATAAATCTTCATGTAGTCGTGCGAATCCCCGTGGAGCATGAAGCCGTGGTTCGGGTGCTTCCCACTGGTCCAGTAGCGGACCGCCTCCGAGAAGTCCCACGAGCTGTCTTTCCCCTGGCTGGGGCCGTGGGCGAGGAAGACTGGCTCAAAGTCGGCGTCGGAGTCCCAGGCCATTCCGCCGACCGCCTTCCAGAACTTATCCTTGGCGAATTCGAAAGCGTTCACTTCATATTCGTCCCACGGCCGGTTGCACGGCTCCACGACCCACATCGTCGGCTCCTTCTCTGGGTCGCGATCGCTTGGGGCAGGAGTGGACCGCACCACGACGAGGCGCGCGGCCAGAATGTTCGCGCCGACGGGAATGCTTGAGAGATCGACCTGCATCACCGGACTCCGGTGCCGCATGAAGACTTCATACGTGGTCGACTTTCCCCCGTTTCGAGCCCGGTCCACGTAGTTGCCGTCCGGTCCGTGGCTGTTGAAATAGGCGTCCTTCCAGCCGGCGTATCCCTTCTCTCCGTCCCGAAAAATGGCCAGTACCGCCTGCGGATGCGTTTTCTTGAGCTCAGAGATTTTGGCCCGCATCTGCTCCTCGATCTGGGCTACGTTCTGTGACGCCGGCGGAGTCCACTTCTCCTTGAATTGCTTGCCCAGAGCGATCACGGCATCGGCGGAGCTTTTTCCTGACAGGCGGATGTCGGTGCCGGCCACCGTGAAACTCTTTTCGATCGGCGGAGGCAGCTTCTCGCTCGACAGGCTGATTTTGTCAATGTAAATCGATTCTCCCTCGTGCGGCGAATACATGAAGATCTCAAACCGCACGACCTTCCCCCACTTGGCATGAATCGCATAATCGTTCGGCTGCGGCAGCGCGGCGGCGATGTGGTTTTCCCCCTTCCGCAAAATGGCTGTCTTCGTCCAGCGGCTAATAAGCGGGTCCCACCCTTCCCCCCGCTGGCTCTTCTCCTGAAAGATGGTGAACCCAACCAGGCAGGCCCGCGGCGCAAATACGTCCGCGTGAAAAGTCTGGAAGTGGAGCCACGCATCGTCCATCTTCGTCGTCGTCACCGTCGGCCAGTTCCCTCCAGCGAAGGTCAACTTGAGGGACTGCTTCCCCGATGTCGCATGCTCCGCCGCTTGCTCCAGTTTCACCGCGGGCTCCTGCTCCTTCGACTGTTCAAGCACCAGATTCTCCCACCCCGCCAGCGCATCCTTGGCCTCGAAGTCGTAGAGCACGACTGACGACGTGGGTTCCTCCGCCACGGCAGAACCGGCGAACAGGAATAGCACAATCGTTTGCAGGAAAAATATGTTTCGCATGGGTTTCTCGGAAATGATGAGGGTTGCCTTCGCCCTTTCTAACATAACCATGCCACTACCACCTCTTCCCGAGGCGCTGCAAAACGTCCCAGGCGCCGCGCCAGCCCCGGAAACCGAATTGCGGGTGCAGGCACCTCTCTTCCTTGGCTCGCGCAAGCGCAGCGGCGAATTCCCCGTCGCGGCGCGCGGCCCGGCCGATAGTGCTGTGGTCGATTCTGAAATCCCGGGCGATCTGCCGCAGCGAAAATCCGAGCGACACCAGGATCGCCACGAATTTTTTCCGACTCGCATCCAATTTGGGGGGCTGGCCGCGCGATTTACGCCGTGTTCTTGTCAGCGGCCTGCGCTGAATCTCTGTCAGCGGGTTACGCGATGTAAAATCGGGGTTTTTGGTGAAGTATTCACGCCCTGCCGCGTCGCATCTCTGTGGCGACAAAGAACTTGCGACGGTCTGGCTGCGACTGGTTTCAACAGCAGGGGTTGCCGCTGGGCGGGTCGCATGGAAACTCGCAATCCCTGCATCCAGTTCACTCTTTGGCGACAGTTGATTTCCCATGGCCCTCTTCCTTACCAATGATTCCGCGAGACTATAGGTGTCTTGTGTTCAGTATACAGATGTACCTATCATATTGTCAAGAGGCCAAGGCCAGAATTCGCAAAATATCTTTCCCCCCACCCAGGCGAGCGACGCCATGGCTCCCCACCCCGACAGTCCATCTCGGCACGTCGGACTTCCTCGAACTGCTCCGGGGATTCATCAGCTGCTGCTGGATTTGACGATGACGCCAGATACAATGTCGCTCACTCTCTGGAGATTCTGGCCATGTTCGGCGCCTTGATACACCTGCTCATCTGGGCGATTGAATCATCCGTCAAATCGTCGCAACAGCCGGGTTCCCCCCCGGCCCCGACGATGCCTCGAATGCCGATGCCACGGATCCTGGTGGCCAAGACGGTGCGGACTTTTCCGCTCCACTTTGGGCATGCGCTCCTGCTCACCGACATCAAGGCGGAGGGACCGGTGCAGTACTCTCACATCATGGCGGTGCAAAGCTTCGAGGGGGTCCCCTGCATGTTCGTCGCCTCGGAGAACAACACCGCGGCGAACCTCGGGTACAGCGGCTCGCATTGCCTGAGCGTCTTCACCACCGAGGGGTATGAGAACCTGGGGGCGTCCGACGACTATGCCGACCTGGAGCGGTTTCAGGCCGAGGCGGTGCGGATCGTGAAGGGTTATCTGAATTTGCCCTAGGAAAAGTAGGCCGCCAGTCCTCCCCACCAGGCTGACGCGCCTGCGATGAAGCGGCCCCTCCGTTGGCATGGAAGTTAGTCCCCAAGTTCAACAACCGGTCGGAAATATGGCCCCGAAATATTTTCGTTCTTAACGAGGTCGACGATGTCCTGGCTGACCATGAAAAGCACGGATTTTCCGCCGTAACTCTCAAGACATGGGTCAATTAACGCGAAATGAAACGACTTGCGCGGCCAGACCAGGTCGCCCTTTTTGGGACACCGCTTCAATTCGCGTGGGCGGTGACAAATATCGCATACCCGTGTCATCAGCATGCCCGCGCGCTTTGGATCCTTGATCTTGATACGCCGCACAGGTTTCAAAGCATTCCATCCATTGACGCTAACCGGGACGAATTCAATATCGCCATTCGCAAACTTCCTAAATAGCTTGGTTGCTTTCGAGTCGGTACATTTCATGCCATCGTACGACGCGACAACATTTTTCTTCGTTTTAATCGACCTCTCGGTCTCAAGGCCGATGCGAAGAGCCTTGAACTCATTAACTTTGCCACACTTGGCGCAAGCCAGATCGCGAAAACATTCGAGTACAACGCGTTTGTCTTGGTCCTCAAAGAATAGCCACAGGGGGCGACTTTCGTCGATGTCGCAAAACATCCAGTAGTAATTCATTTGATTGAATTTCTCACCACCTCAACCACGCCGGCAGGTTCCCCGCCGCGGGCAACTCCAAGATGCGGACGCTGCTGATGTCTTTGTGGTTTTGGACTTCGGTGACGGCGTCTTTGGCGGGGAGGCCGTCGAGGTTGAGGACGCCGATGGCGGGGCCGCCGGGGG
>Ga0065712_10068337_pt1 | contig 11583 bp, 12 predicted proteins | sample MisRhiReplicate1_FD_59099 | JGI IMG/M metagenome (GOLD analysis project Ga0065712, IMG submission 59099) | Miscanthus rhizosphere microbial communities from Kellogg Biological Station, MSU, sample Rhizosphere Soil Replicate 1: eDNA_1 v3... | ecosystem: Host-associated > Plants > Roots >...
AGCCGCTGATGGGGATGGAACTTTGCCTTATACGCCATGTGCGGCGACTCGGCGATGTAGAAGCCAAGATAAAGAAACCGCCGGCCCGTTTGGCGGCAGTGATCGATTTGCCGCAGCACCGAATAAGTGCCGAGGCTGACCGCTCGGAAGCGCGGATCATAAAAGCAGTAGACGGCGGAGAGCGATTCACTGCCGCTGTCGGCAATCGCTACCGCAACCAGCTCGTTGCCGGAATAGTAGGCAAATTCCTGCGTCCGGCAACAGCTGGAGGTGAGGAACTGGCAATAGGATTCGTTGTCGACAAGATCCTCGTCATTCTCCTTCAAGCGGCGGAGCTGCTGGTGCAAGTTGAACAGAGCCACCCGCTCGTCATCAACCGCCGGCAGCCCGATCTTCACGGTGAGCAGGTCGTTCCCTTTCCGCCATTCCCGCCGCTGAGTCTGGTTCGGCTGAAAGGATTCAAGGTCCAGTCGAATTGGCTCGCAAGCCTGGCACGCGGGACAAGCGGTGCGATAGAGAAATCGACCTGTCCTGCGATCTCCTGCAGCCAGGCAGGCATCGAACTCCTCCGCCGTCACTTGCACCCTCTGGAACCGCAGCGGCAGCACGGCCGTCCGCTCCGGCAGGTAGGAGCAAACGTGCGGGCTGTCGAAAGCGATGACTTCGTTCATGGGCTGCGTTGCCGCTACTGGAACTGCTGACCGCCTCCGCTGTACTGGTCGAACTGGCTGTACCGCTCGGGAGCGGCGGTTTCGAAGCGGGTGAATTCCTTGAACCAGAGCAGGTTGATGTCGCCGACCGGGCCATTCCGCTGCTTGGCAACAATAATCTGGGCCTTCCCTTCGTGGTCCTTCTTGTCGTCGCCGTGGCGGTAGTATTCTTCGCGGTGGACGAACATCACCACGTCGGCGTCCTGCTCGATAGCGCCCGATTCCCGCAGGTGCGAAAGCCTCGGGATGTTTTCCTTCCCCATTTCCGTCTGTCGATTGAGCTGGGCCAGGCAGAGGACCGGGACTTTGAGCTCGCGGGCGAGAATCTTGAGACGGCGGGCAATCCTGGCCACCTGTTCCTGCCGCGGGTCTTTGGGATTGTCCGGCTCGACGAGCTGCAGGTAGTCGATGACGACGAGCCCCAGGTCTCCTTGGCGGCGTTTGATGCGACGGGCAGCGGCGGCGATTTCGGTAACGGTGCGGGCTGGGGAATCGTCCACAAATAGCGGCGTCTCGGAGAGGACGGAGGCCTTTTCGACGAGCTTCAGCCGGTCATCCTGGGAAATGCTGCCGTTCCTCATCCGGTGGCCGTTCACTTTGGCGACGGAGCATAAGAGCCGGTCCGCCAGCTCAATCGCGGACATTTCCAGGCTCACGAACAGCACCGGTTTGCGCTGCTGCAGGGCGACGTGCTCGGCGATGTTCATGGCGAAGGCCGTTTTGCCCATGCTGGGGCGAGCGGCCAGGATGACCAATTCGCTGTTGTGCAGGCCGGAAGTCTGGTTGTCGAGGTCCGTGAAGCCGGTGTCGACGCCGCCGGTGGTGTGCCTCCCTTCCAGCCGGGCTTCGAGCCGGTCGATAGCCGTGTGCAGCACGTCCTTGATGGTCTGCACCGCGCTGTCGGAGCGGCTGTCGAGGATGGAAAAAATCTTCTGTTCGGCCTGCCCCAGCAGGTGCTTGGCTTCCTGCGTCTCGTCGTAGGAATCGCGGAGGATTTCCGTGCTGGCGGTAATCAGCGACCGGAGCGTCGCTTTCTCGCGGACGATGTCCGCATAGTACGTGGCGTGGGCGGCATTGGGGACCGAATTGATGATCTTGCTCAGGTACGCACTACCACCGATGGATTCGAATTCCCCGGCCGCCCTGAGGCGGTCTGACAGTAGCGTGGGGTCGATTTTTTTGCTCGACTCGTGCAGCTCGCACATCTGCCGGTAGAGCTTGCGGTGCGCGTCGTCGTAGAAGTCGTCCGGACGGAGGATCATCACCACGTCATCCAGCACGTCGGGGAGCAGCACAATGCTCCCCAGCACCCCAATCTCCGCCTGCAAATCAAACGGCGGCTGGCGGTCGAGAATATCCGTCGTCGGCAAAAGGGGCCGCTTGCCATCCGTGCGGCGGGTCGTCGTGGTGGACATGGAGGTTCCTTCCGTGATTGAAGCGGGGAGTCAACCTATTGCCGATTATAGCCGCTTAAGCGGGAGGCGCTTTCGTGGCAAGAAAAAGCCCGCGATTTGATTCGCGGGCTGGTTATTCGGTTGTTGAAAACTTGTCGGCAATAAGTAGCAAGGCTACTTCTTCTCGGCAGCAGCCTTCTCTTTGCCGGCCGGCTTTTCTTTGCCAGCAGGTTTCGCTTCCGCTTCCTTCTTTTCCGCGGGAGCTTCGGTCACTACGGTGGGAACGACCCAGACCTTGAGCTCGGCGTTGATGTCGGCGTGGAGGTGGATCTTGACCGTGTACAGGCCGAGCTCCTTGAGGGGGCCTTCCAGCCGCACCTGGTCGCTGGTGATGTTGAAGTGGGCGGCCTTGAGGGCGGAGATGATTTCGGCGGCACCGACGCTGCCGTAGAGGTGCCCTTCGTCGTTGGCGTTGGCCTCGATCGTGATGCTCTGCTTGGCGATCGCTTCGGAGAGGTCGCGGAGGGTCTTGAGGCGGGCCTTTTCGATTTCCTGCAATCTGCTGCGGTGCTTTTCGACCATTCGCTTATGATGGTCGGTCGCCACCGTGGCCAGCCCCTGCGGCAGCAAGTAGTTGAGGGCGTAACCCGGTTTCACCTGTACCACGTCCCCCTGTTTGCCGAGGTGGTCCACCGACTGGATGAGCAGCAGTTGCACGCCCCCCGTTGGGCCTTTGGGGAGAGCTTTGAAATGCGTGTGTTTGGCTTTGGTAGGCATGGTTGCTTTCCCTCGCTTGCGCGTCGGGTTAGTGATTCTGTCTTTTGGGCAGGCGGGAAGCCTACCCCACTTGGTTAAAACGGTATTTCATCCGGTGGTGGCTGGGTGGCCTGCGGAGCTCTCGCTGGGGCGCTGCTGCGGGCGGGTGGGCCGGCAGATTCATATTCGCCGCCGCTGTATTCGCTTTCGTCATGGCTGCCGCCGCCGCTGCTCTGGGAACGGCCGCCACCCCCTCCTCCGCCACGTCCGCCGAGCAACCGCATGTTCTCGCCGACAACCTTGAGTTTGTAGTTCTTCTTGCCGTCCTTCTCCCAGGAATCCAACTTCAGCCGCCCTTCAATCAGGACGGGGGAACCCTTGGTGAGGTACTCGGCAGCGATTTCCGCGGTCCGGCCCCACAGGGTGATGTCCACAAAGGTCACTTCCTCGATCCATTCTCCTTGCTGATTCTTCCGCTTGTCGTTGACCGCCAGGCCGATGTCCGTCACTGCCAATTGGCTGCCGGTGTATCGCAGCTCGACGTCGCGGGTCAAATTCCCCATCAGGATTACTCGGTTGAAGCTGGCCATAGTATTGTCCTCGGCAAAGAACAGGGTTGTCAGTGAACAAAAGTAACAACTACTGTACAGCTTATCAAATCGATTTCCTGATAGCAAGCTTCCACGCGAAAATTTCGCGTGGGCCTAATTCCCCAGCTCCAGCGGCTCTTCCAGCGACTCCGGAACATCCGGCTCGTTCACGTCGGGGATGGCCACTTCCGCCGCCCGGCTCTTGCCGCCCCCCTTGGCGTGCTCGACCAAAGCGTCCACCAGGCGGGGGTCCACCTTCAGGGTCATGTCCCGCACGATGGTTTCGTTGATCCGGATTTCCCGGTTGAACTCCACCACCTTCTGGCTATCCAGCCGGAAGTAGGTGAGCCAGTAGGTCCCTTTTTTGTGGCCGTCAATCGGATAGGCCAGCTTTTGCTCGTTCCAGAGCCGGCTGACGAGGACTTCGCCGCCGAACTTGCTGACGAGGTTCGGGATCTGGGCCCCCATCTCCGCCGGATTCTGGGCGTACTTGTTGGAGTCCAGAATCACCAGGTTTTCATAAACGTTCTGAGCCAAGGCAATCTCCTTCGTTCGCTGAAAGCACTCACCCGCGAAGTGCGGATGGTGGGCCTCACGTCTGTGAGGAGTGCTTTACGATGCGTTGTATTGATTCATGCACTGCTGCGTCCCCGCCTTCGTCCACAGGGCGGCGGCCTCGGCCGCGCGGGTCAGAGCAGTTTGGATTTCCGGTATTTCCTCTTTCGTGAACTTGCCGAGCACGTAGCCCGTCACGTCCCGCCCCTGCTGGGGGGTCCCAATTCCAATCCGCAGCCGCGGGAACTCTTCAGTCCCCAGGCGGCGAATCACATCTTCCAGTCCCTTCTGACCTCCCGACGTCCCCTTGGCCCGAAACCGCAACTTTGCCAGCGGCAGGGCGAAGTCGTCGCAGATAATCAGCAGGTTTTCGTTCTCGATTTTGTAAAAGTCCCGCGCGGCCAGCACGCTGCCGCCGCTCAGGTTCATAAAGGTCAGCGGCGTGAGGAGCAACACCTTCTCGTCGCCGATTTGTGCTTCCACCGTCTCTCCCTGGAACCTCGCCCGCGGGGTCGATTTACCGTATTTCGCGGACAGAGCCCGCAATACTTCAAACCCCACGTTGTGCCGCGTGCCGGCGTACTGCGTGCCAGGATTTCCCAGTCCCACGACTAACTTCATGCTGCTATTACTTCTTCTCCTTCTCCTTTTCCTCTCCCTCTTCCTCTTCCGTCTTTTCCTTCTTGATCAATTCGGGCTCGACGCCGGTCGCCCCTTCAGCTCCAGGAACAGGCTCTTCCTCGTCCTTACGCGGCGTAACGCACTGCACCACCACATCCTCGCCGTGCGTGACGAGCTTCGCCCCCTCGGGGAGCTTCACTTCCGAGACGTGAATCGCCGCGTTGAGCTTGAGCTCCAGCACGCTGACGACAATCTTGTCGGGAATGGCCATCGCCGGGCACTCGATCTCGATCTCATGCGTGATGAATTGCAGCACGCCCCCTTCCGCGGCACCGGCTGGAGTTCCCTTGAGCTCCAAGCGCACGGTCGTATTCACCATTTCATTGGCGTCGACGCGCATCAGGTCGAGGTGGATGATTTCCTTGCTGTAGACGTCCCACTGCACCTGGCGGATGAGGGCGCTGTCGCTGACGTCCCCCTTGAGCGAGACCAACTTGCCGCCATGCTTGACGGCTGCCATCAATTCCTTGTGGATGACCGCGAGGTTGACGTTCGCTTCGCCGTGGCCATACAGAATGGCAGGGATCGCCCCCGTATTCCGGAGTCGGCGCATGCGAGCCGTCCCGGTTTCGCCGCGGACTTTGACGTTGAGTATTTCAGCCATGAGAGATTTCTAGGTATCTGGTGGGCACGCAGGGGTTGCCTGAGCGTGAGTTACGTCGATTTTCCCGCCAATTTGGAAACTCCTTATTCTGCCAAAATCGCTCCCGCTGACAAGGGTGACGAAGGCAATTTTTGGGACAGTACGCAGGCGCGTGGGCTTGATTGCCAGAGACTCTCAAAGCAGACCTCCTCGCTCCGTTTTCGCCCTTGCCGCCACAATACGTCGCTTGTAACCTGATGATACCACCCACTTTCCGACACGAAGCAACTCTATCCTCCGCATCATGGCCAAGACCGCCAGCAAGACCTTTGAATACGTCGAACCGATTGGCGCTCGTGTTCTGGTTCGCAAGGATGAGCCGAAACGGCAGACGAAGGGGGGCATCGCCCTCCCCGACTCGTCCGAAATCCCCACGATTACCGGCCGCATCGTGGCTATCTCGGCCCAGATTGAGAACGACGAGGACGTCCCCCTCAAGCAATACGACAAAATCCTCTTCCACCCCAAAAACGCCATCCCCGTCGACTTCGAAGCCGACAACGCGCTCTACGTGGTTCCGGTGGAAGATGTCGTGGCTGTGTTTCGGCGGGAAAAGCCGGTGGAATAGACCGAAGGAGATGTGATTCCTTCCGAGCTTAAATCGAATTAGGGTCCGCTCCCATGAATCCCACTTTCACGCCGCGGGCAGTGAGATACGTGGAGGCCTGCTGATTGATCACCAGCAGGGTGATCAGTGCGACGCAGGGAATGAGCACCAGGAAGGCGCAGATGGCTCCGATAATCGGGTTGTGGAGCGTGTTCGCGAGCAAGAACATGGCTGTCATGGAAAACCCGATTACACCAAGTCCCCCGACGAGAACCGCCAGAGAGATCAACAAGCCGCCAGGCCCGCGCATGCTTCCTTGCAACGCGAAGGAAAGGATATTGAGCCCGATATTCGCCAGCAGGGCGTACATCACTAGCCGCTGATAGCGGGCGACGCTCCGCGTCTTTTCGCGGTCTTCGCCGCCGGGATATCCTGGCTGATAGGAAGGCTGACCATAGGACTGTGGAGACTGATAGGGGTTGCTCACGACACGATTCCTTCGGCTGATGGGAAAGGTACGGTTTGAATGGTTCTGGTCTATTACTCCGCGTGCGGCGGTTTGAGTTGCCAGCGCTCGTCAAAAAAGTCGGCGTCGGCGATTTTGCCGGGCCAGACGGAGCCGGGGGGAGTGGTTAAGTCGACCACGGCCCAGTCGGGGAGCATGGGGACCTGGCGGGCGTTGTTGAGGTAGGCGAAGTCCCGGTAGGTGAAGCTGCTGTTGAGGACGACGTAGCGGTAAGGGAAGAGTGGGTTGGGATAGATGGCAACCAGGGCGTGCTTGTCCGCCGCGAATTTTCGGTCCTTACCGGCCGAGATGCTCTCTTTGGTCCACTGGATCGGCAGCTTCTCGGCGATCTTGGCGAGAACCGAATTTGAGGCGGGGTCACCCCAGAGGACGATGTTCGAGCTCTCCATATCGGCCTGAGTGACATCGACGTCGTTCTTCACCCGCGCATTCCCGCGAAACTGCCGCCGCCAATGCTCGATGGCTCGCGTCAGCTCGGCGTCACTCCATTTGCCGGCCATCTCATTCCAAGGCTTGCCCGTGGGGCGGACGAAGATGAAGGAGTCCAGGAAAGCGTCGTCGATGGGGCCCTGCAGGCCGTGCTTTTTGCGGAGAGAGCCGTCGGCGGGGCGAGGGCCGAGCTTCCAGACGCCATCTTTGTGCACGGAGATTTTGTACGAGCCATCACTCTCACGCTGCATCGGCCCGATAATCGTTTCCGCGGCGTTTGGCTCAAGCTTGGCCAGGTCAATTGGGCTCGCAGAAATCGCTAGTTGTGGTTTGAACCGACCAGGCGGTAGGACATTCTCGCCTGGCATGTAGCTAAGTGTGAAAGCTGCAATCCCCTTGGCGTCGACAAGGATGCTGTTCCCTCGCAAGAGAGTAAAGCTAGATGGTTGCCAGTGCTCTTCAAGCTCGTCAATGATCAGCACATTGGAGGTGTTGTATCGCAGCGTCGTAGTGGTGAAGCGCATCACGCCTGACCCACGACCTTTCCCCGCAAGCTCTTTCATCCTCCTCTCCACCTCCTCCTTCCCCTCCGGATGTATCGCGTGCCGCGTCCCCGGCCCAATGACGTGCCTTAACTCAATCCCCTCTTTCCGCATCGCCGGCTCCATGATGTCGGCGGCTTGTTTCTGGTTGTCGAGTTCGCCGGAGTAGGCGACGACGGGGCACTGCCGCAGGTTGGCCGCCCAGCCGGGGCAGTCGTACCATTGCCAGAGTTTTCGCTCCCACCAGGTCGGTTGGAGGTTCTCCTTCTGAAAGACCTTGAGGAAGTCGGGGGTTTCGCTGAACCCCGCGCCGGGATTGGCGGCGAACCAGCGGTCGGGATAGTGGACCGCGAAATGCCACGCCGACGCCCCCCCCATCGAGAACCCGCGGACGCTGATTCGGTCCTCGTCCACGCGGTAGCGGCGCTTGACCGAGTCGAGGGCCTCCAAGGCGTCAATTTCCCCCGCGAACTTGGCCGCGTTGCAGTAGCGGCCATAGGGGTGCAGCACGATGGTGTCGTCGGGGTTGATTGAACCGATGTTGTTCATCCGGTCCCGCAGAAAATTCAGTTCGCTAAGGACTTCGCCGCGGCCGTGAAACCAAAGGTCGGTCCGGTATCGCTGTGGCCCCTTGGAGTTGTAACTTTCCGGAATCACCAAGCCATACGGCTGCACCGAGCCGTCGATTTTGGAGACATATCCGCGGACGTTGAGACCGATGGCGGAAGTCCACGACGCTTCGCCTCGCGAAAGTTGTTCGGCTCGAAACTGTCCCATCGTAAGCTGGCGAGTTGCCTCGCCGAGTTCGGACGGATCGAAAAATTCCTGATAGACGAGCGCGTCATGGACGCTCTTATAAAAAATTTCCGCATCCGGCCAGAGCTCGCGGCTCTTGTAGTCGGTCCGCTTTTTGACCTCATCGATCGTACTGCGGAGCTTCGCCAGCCCCGCTTCCAGCTCCTTCCGCTTTTCCTCCGGCACTTCAATGCCGAGCTTGGGAACCCGGCGAACGTTGGCCGGAACGTTATCGGCAGGGCCGTCGGCGAGGGAAAATGAGGAGAGGAAGAGAAGAAGGGAGGCGGCAAGAGCGATGGAGCGCGGCATGGGAGGGAACCACCAAGGGACGAAGACTCAAAGAAGGCCAGAATACGCTGGGAGCGATTATAGACGGTCTGAGTTGTAGCCACACGCGGCCCGCGTGTCGCTGCAAATTCACAACCATAGGCAGACATACGAGCCACATGTCGCCACGACTTTAATAATCTCCGATCGGTAGCCCTTCTCGGACGCCGCCCCTCAAGACCCGAATCGGACCGATACCTTCCGCGGTTTGCTGCAGCAAGTTCGAAAACTCGCTCACCAGGTCCCGCCGGACCGGATCCGCCGGCTCCTGACGGCTGGCGAGGGTGTTTTCCATGTTGTTGAGCATCCGCTCCATCGTCTCGCGGCTCGAGCCGGGGGGGACCATGACATCGGGGTCGTAGCCGGGATATTCCCGCTGCCGATCCTCGCGGCTCAGGATGCGTCCCTTCTCGTAAGCGTGGATGTAAATGTCGTCCTTGGGAAATCCAGCGGGAGCCCGCGCGCCGTCGTATTTGACGATGTACATTCCACTAACCGGCAGCCCGACGATGGGAATCTCCAGCCGTCGGGCCACCGCGATCACAAAGTGGCAAACGAAGATGGGCCGCCCTTTTTTGGTCTCCAGAATTTTGGCCAGCGAGCAGTTGTTGGCGTTCGTATAGTCTTCGTCATTGGGGCCAAAACCCAAATCGGTGAACAGCACCTGCCGCAGGGCCTCCACCGCCTTGGCCGGCTCGGCCTTCGCCGGATTCACATCCTTTCCCAGTTTTTCCCGCACCTTGGCCGCGATTTCGTCGAACTGGCGGTTGAGGTCGGCTTTTTTCACCTTGTCGTCGAGAATGAGCGACAGGAGAAACATTCCCTGCTCGATATCCAGCTCTTCTTTTCCACTCTGGGCATATTCCGCCAAGTCCCGGCGCAGCTTCAGAAGAATCAAAATCGGGCCCATTTTCAGGCGGCCCAAAATGGTGGTTGCCCGGAAACGCACTTCCGCCGACTCGTGTTTCTGAGCCCCCTCCACGGCCGGAATCACCTCGTCGCCGATTTCGATAAGCCCTTGGGACGCCGCTTCCCGCAAGGCATAGCTCTCTGCATCCAGGTCCCTGATCAGCCGCTCGATTCGCTCCGCCGTCGGCACGGAAATCTCTTCAGCCGAGTCCTCCCCCAAGCCTGCCAATCCGGACATCAGCGCGAGCGTGTATGAAGCTCCTGCTTCCACCTAGCCGCAACCAGACTGCCTGCAATAATGAGTATAGGAATTGCATAGGCAAAATCGCTTGCCCATCAGCACATTATAGCGGAACGGCTGTCAGTTCCCCAAGCAAGCCATGCTATGCTACAAGAAGAGGCGAAGCCAACCCTTCGCCGCGCAGTCGCAAATCGGATGTCCAGAACAAATCTGACTGCAGGTGTTCTTCTGATCGCCATAGCGACGCAGGCTGCCGCCACAGAGAAGGGTTCCGTTCTGGCTTTCACCTTCACGCATACCGATCTCGAAAAAGCGAAGGTCGAGCCATTTCCCTTCTTTCGCGTTTTTCCCGGGGGGAAAGACAAGAACGGGGCCAATGCGACCCGCACGTTATCGACGCTCAAGTCCGCGCGCGGCCAATCGCAACTATTCAAGGAAGAGGATGCGAAGCCCGGTCTCATCGTCGTGCTGCGCCGGATTCTCTTCATTCCGTTGTCCAACGACGATTATCGCGTCGTGTTCGAGGGAGAGTTCAATGCGGTGGAGACTACCGTGAAGCAGGCCACGATGAAGAAGCTGCTGGGGGGGGAAGTCACTGAGATTCTCTTTGCCGGGGAAACGACCAAGGGCATTCGACCGTTGGCCTTCACGATCAAACCGAGGACCACCCTGCGGATGGCCCTGAAAGACGGGCAGCTTTTGCTCTACGGCGGGCAGGGGGAAAGCACGATCGTCCACTACGGTTTTACGGGCACGTTCACTTATGAAAGCGATATCGTGAAGTTGGGACCGGAGGACAACAAGAGTCCCGTTTACCTCGGCAAACCCACTGAGCCGAAGCTGGGCAGTGACGGCGAGCCCGAAACGCTGCCCGTGATTAACACTGAAAACTGAAAGCTATTTCCGCTCTCCCCCCAACTTCGCCAGCCAGTCTGCCGCTGAGAAGCGGAGCTTGGAATCTTGTTTGGCGAGTGACTTGTTGAGCCGCTCCACGAGCTTTGGCCGGTCCTCTGCGATTTTGTCTTCCAACACTTCTCGCACGCTGGTGGAGAGGGACTTGACCACGGGGCCGCCGAAATGGCTGATGCGGCGGAGCTTGAATTCCAGGATGTCCAGGTCGGCCTGGGTGACTCGTGGCTGCAGATAGACGTCGGGCGGAAATTTTGTCGGGTCGAGCTTCATCCCCACCGCCAGCTCCGCCCGCAATCGCAAGCGGGCATCGGCCTCGGCCCCGATGCTGATGAGCTGCACGCCATTTTCCCACTGCGTGTGGCGGCCCGAGACGCGTGCGGCGGCAATGACGGTCACGTCGCAGACCATCTGGCTCTCCCGCTGCCGCAAGTTGGCGACGCGGACATCGAATTTGTGGTCGGGGTCGATGAGGCGAATGGAGTATTTCTGCCAGGCTCCGTCGTTTGCCTGTTTGAAGCGGCGGCGGGTCTCCAGCCGCAGGCCGTCGCGCTCCAGTTTCCAACCATCGAAAACGCGCGTCGTTTTGCCCCAGTTTTTCGTCTTCTCGTACTTGTCCGGCAATTGCTCGCGGGCCAGCTTCGTGATGAGCTCCTGGAATTCGGCCGATGGCGTGAAGGGCTGGGTTGGGTCGGGCTCCCCTTCCGCGGCCAGCAGAGGGAGTAGCCCCTGGTCGCTCGCCGCAAGGGCGGCGCCGACGGCTGCTAGCAGGAACTGGCGGCGAAGGAGCATGGGCGTGCCATGGAAGAGGTTGCCGATTCTACAAGGTCTATCGACCCGGGCGACATCCAGTACGCAGCCGAATTGCGGGCGGTTTAGCCAGCACCAGTCCGCCTGCACGGGTCCTACCTCTTCTCCGCCACTCCAATTCGCGCCGGGCGATAGTTCCGCACATCCCACAACGTGGCTTCAGGCAACAGGCCAAAGTCGAACCGCTCGTCGGCTTCGACGACGAACTGACTGCCACCG
>Ga0065712_10068339_pt1 | contig 11578 bp, 6 predicted proteins | sample MisRhiReplicate1_FD_59099 | JGI IMG/M metagenome (GOLD analysis project Ga0065712, IMG submission 59099) | Miscanthus rhizosphere microbial communities from Kellogg Biological Station, MSU, sample Rhizosphere Soil Replicate 1: eDNA_1 v3... | ecosystem: Host-associated > Plants > Roots >...
CGAGTTCCATGAGCCGAGTGAGCCGCCTGCGGGGATCGATTTCGACGGTGGCTCCGGCCACGACCTGGCTCACGCCAGCCTCGGCTACCTCGATGAGTATGTGGAAATCAACGGCCTGCCGGATCTTCAGGGCCCTGACCCACTTGTCCGCGTGACCGACCTGGCCACCGGCAGGGTCACCGCCGAGTTGCGCATCGTCAACGCCGAGGAGATCGCGGTGGACGCGGCCGGTGGGAACGACCAGGTGGTGATGAACGACGCCGATGGGTCGTTCGCCGGAATCGAGTTCGCCATCACGACCGGCGACGGCAACGACACGCTCGACGTGACCCATAACGGCGGCATCCCCGGCGGCGGATGCATCCACGCGATGCTCGGCAACGGCGACGACCGTTTCAGCCTCGTCGTTCCAGGGCCACCGAACACACCCGGCCCGGACGACAACGAGCAGGCGTCGGAGTGGGAAGTCGTCGTCGATGGCCAGGAGGGGTCGGACAGCTACCACATCGGCATCGGCGGCATCGCCGTTCCGGGTCCCCACGTGGTCGTGGCCGACAGTGGCCGCGAGGGACTGGACGAGTTGATGGTCCTGGGCACGAGCGATGCTGAGCGATACAGCGTCATCGGGTCGCAGATCAAGCGCCAGTCGGCGGTGGAGGCCAACGGCGGCGTCTGGACGATTGGCTACGCGGGCCTGGAAACCCTGCTCCTCAACATGGCCGGCGGCGACGACGGCGTGACGCGCTCGGAATTTTTCATGGAGGTGCTTCAGCCGCACACTTCTGTGCTCGGCGGCGATGGGAAGGACTCGTTCGATGTGCTCGCCAACCCGTCGGCTGACCTGACCCTCGATGGTGGTGAGGACGGCGACACATACAACGTCCAGTTTGGCCGTCTTGTCAGCGAACCAGCACCGCACCTCAAGATTCTCGACAGCGGCGCGATGGGTCAAGACGCCGTGATGCTAATGGGAACAAACGCTGCCGAGGCGGTGAGCCTGTCGCGCGGCGAGTCGCTGATCGTCAAGTACGAAGGCCCGGACCTGAACGGGACCGGAAACGAAGTGGCCATCGAAACGATCGAGATTGCCCACGATGGCATCGAGCTGGTGGGCATTAATGCGGGCGCGGGCAACGATACACTCGACGCCTCGGCGGTTTCTGTGATCCACCCGCACCTCATCCTCCGCGGCGGCAATGGCAACGATCAGCTCAAGGGGAGCCAAGGGGCCGACATCCTCCTGGGCGAAGGCGGCAATGACGCACTGCTGGGCCAGGACGGCCGCGACGTGATGATCGGTGGGACCGGTGCCGACCAAATGAACGGCAACGCCGGCGACGACCTGCTGATCGCCGGCTTCACCGACCACGACGCCAGCGACGCGGCCCTGCTCGCCATCCTGGCCGAATGGACGTCACCGCGTGACTACAAAACCCGCATTGCCAACCTGGTGGGGACGGGCAGCGGCTCGGACTTCGATCATCGCCTCAACGGCAACATATTCTTGAAAACAGAAGGCCAGACCGCGACAGTCCACGACGACGGCGCTGCCGACAAATTGACCGGCGGTTCGGGCCGCGACTGGTTCCTGTGCAACACCGACGGCGACGGCGGCACCAAGGACAAAGCGACCGACCTCAAGCGTGACGAGATCGGCACCGACATCGACGTCGTCTCACAACCCCAAACAAAGGCCACCCCAACAACAACCGCTTCGTCCAAGCGCTCGGCCACCAAACCGCGGACAATCGCTGCTATGATGCATCGCTAAGGTGGCCAGCATCATTGAACTCGATCGCGCCGCGCCAATTCGACTTGGATGAGAAGCTCGACCGCAAATCTAGAAGTATTTTTGCGAGAGCACTTGTCGCAATTTGCAGGTCGTTATTCGACGAGAAACCGCCGTTGCGTTAACCGCGGTGCTTTTCGGATGAGTAGTGGCAAATCAGCCGGTAAGCTAGGGGCGCAGATAAGTAGATGCTGGGGACAAGCTGAAGCTCGCCCAGAGCATTGAAAGCTAATGAATATCATATCTTAGCCACTCAAAAAATGGATCCGTGTGATGATGTCTGGAACCTGCACCAATCTTTGCCGCAGCGGCAAGTTTTTCAGTACGCTGGCGGTTGTGTTAGGACTCTCTGGCGGACTAATTGCCAGAGCTCAGTCGACGGGCCGCGTGCGGGAACAAGCGGCACCGCAACAAGTCGTTCCAAAGAAGGAAGTGCATCTTGGCGGCCCCTTGCAAGTCGGAGTCGCCGAAACCGACATCACGCCTCCCATCGGGTTTCCAATGGCAGGCTATTACCACGAACGTCTGGCGGAGGGTGCCAGTGACCCGCTCAAGGCCAAAGCAATTGTGTTTCGAGGGAGTCAGGCCGAAGCCGCGATCGTAGTCTGCGACCTGATTGGGATTGCCACTGACCTCTCGAAGGCCGTGCGCAAGCGGGCGTCGGAAAAGACCGGCATCCCGGCATCGAACGTTGTGATTTCCGCGACCCACTCCCACACTGCCCCGGACTACATGAAGGAGTTGTACCTTAACCTCGGTGGCCAGCGCCCGGATCCCCTGCGAGCGGCATACATCGAGAAGCTGATTAGTGAACCCGTCGAGGCAATTGTCAAAGCGCAGGCGGCCGCGAAGCCAGTAGTCTTGGAGGCTGGCTTCGCGGATCAGAAATCGCCGGTGTCGTTCAATCGTCGATTCGTGATGCGCGACGGCAGTGTGCGGACCTGGATGAGCCTGGACAATCCCGAGGTCGTCCGTCCCGCGGGACCGATTGATCCCCAGATCGGCCTGGTGTCGATCAAGGACGAGGCGGGCAAGTACCTGGGAATCCTCAGTAACTTCGCCCTGCATCTGGATACCGTGGGGGGAGTGAAATGGAGCGCGGACTATCCCTCCTTCATCGAACAAACGTTGCGTAAGGGCGCAGACTCCAAATTGATCTCCATATTTGGCACCGGCTGCTGCGGAGACATCAACCACGTGGATCCGCGTCGACCCGAACGAAACAAAGCCGATTTCATCGGTAACTCTCTTGGAGAAGCGATTCAAAAGCAGCTTCCACAACTGCAACGCCTCGAACGAACAAACCTCGTCGTCAAGTCGCAGACCGTGCGGCTGCCACTGCAAGACGCGACTAGAGACGAGGTGGAAGCCTCCATTCAATTCCTCCAGGCTGCTCAGCGGAAGGAAAAAGTCGAGTTCCTCGATCATGTCAACGCATACAAGAAGCTGATGCTCGACCATTTTCGTCACCGTGAACCGTACGCAAAGACCCACGAGCACATTACCTGGGGGCTAAGTCGCTCCCTCGCCGGCGTAGGCGACACGCTTCCCGTCGAAGTGGCGGTCATAACCCTCGGTGGCGACGTCGCGATCGTCTGTTTGCCCGGCGAGGTGTTTGTCGAGCTCGGCCTCGCCATTAAGCAAGGTTCGCCGTTCCGCACAACGCTCGTGCTGGAACTCTCAAACTGCGTCGAGACAATCTACATTCCGAATCGGGCCGCCTATGCGGGGGGGAGCTACGAGGTCACCAACTCTGCAACGCAGCCCGGTTCCGGAGAGCAACTCGTCGAAACCGCGCTCACTTTGCTTCGCGAAGCAGCAACAATTCAACGTGGAACTGCCAAGTAGAAATGACAAGTGTTGCCCAGATGACGGTACACAATGGCCGAGCGCTTTCCAGTAGGCCGGCTGATGTCGCTACATGTCCTGGCCACTGGTTATCATTGGGAGTTTGCCCATTCACCAGCCGGAAACCCTCCCATGAATCTGCCCGTGCGCGTTGGTCTGATTGGTTCGCAATTCATTTCGACGATTCACGCGGAATCCTTGCAGAAATGCCCGCAAGCCGTCCTGTCTGCGGTCGCTTCTCCGACCCCCGGAAACGCCGAAAAGCTTGCCAAACACTTCGGCATTCCCAAGGCGTATCTGAATTACCGGCAGATGCTGGCAAATCCTGACATTCAGATGGTGGTTGTGGGAGCGCCGAATGATCTGCATTGCCAAATCGTGGTCGATGCTGCCGCTGCGGGAAAGCATGTGGTCATCGAAAAACCCTTGTGTCTAAATCTTGGGGAGGCGGACCAAATGATCGCTGCCTGCCGTAAGGCTGGCGTGAAATTGATGTACGCAGAGGAACTATGCTTTGCGCCAAAATACGTCCGTTTGAAGCAGCTTCTCGATTCCGGCGCGCTCGGCCAGCCCACCCTTCTGAAGCAATCCGAGAAACATGACGGCCCTCATGCAGCACATTTTTGGGATGTCAATCGGTCTGGCGGCGGGGTCACGATGGACATGGGCTGCCACGCCATCGAATTTTTTCGCTGGATGCTGGATCGACCGGCGATCAAATCGGTGTACGCGCACATGTCGACCCAGGTGCATGGCGAGAAGACTCAGGGTGACGACAACTCAATCCTCATCCTCGAATTCGTCAGTGGCGTCATTGCCGTCGCGGAGGAAAGCTGGACCAAGCTCGGTGGGATGGACGATCGCGCGGAGGTTCATGGATCCCGGGGGGTGGCTTACGCGGATCTGCTTCACGGCAACGCGATTGAAACCTACAGCGCCCAGGGTTACGACTACGCGGTGGAAAAGGCCGGCTCGACGAAGGGGTGGAGCTTCACCATTTATGAAGAGGCCTGGAACTACGGCTTTCACTCCGAGATGGCGCATTTTGTCGATTGCGTGCAAAACGACAAGCCTCCGCTGGTGACCGGGGAGGATGGCCGCGTGGTGCTGGAAGTCCTCTTCGCCGCTTACGAATCCGCCCGTACGGGTCAAAGGGTAGCGTTCCCTTTCACGACCACCGCCGCAAAGCCGATCGACCTTTGGAAATCAGAACGGGCCGAGCCGTAAGGCAGACGAAACGGCTGCTCACAGTAGAATTTCTTCGATTACCCGCCCTCGGGTTAGTGGGAAGGGACGCCCTTGGCTGTCACGAAGCTCGGTATCAGGCGCGTAGCCAAGACAATGAAAGATCGTGGCAATCAGGTCTTTGGGGTGGACCAAACCATCGGCCGGTTCGGCGGCATGTTTGTCGGAGCGGCCGTGGACAACGCCACCGCGAATCCCGCCCCCAGCCAAGGCGAGTGAGAAACAGCGCCCCCAATGGTCTCGTCCGGCTTGGGCATTGAATTTGGGCGTTCGGCCAAATTCGCCGAACCAAACCACGAGCGTCGATTCGAGTAGGCCTCGCTGTTCCAAGTCTTCCAGGAGTGCCGAGAAGCATTGGTCGGCAATCGGCATCAGAAGCGACTTGAGGGCTTCGTTGTGTTTGATGTGCGTATCCCAACCGCCTTGATTGACCTGGTCCTTAATGCGGGTCCAGTTCACCTGCACAAGAGACACACCCGCCTCGACCAAACGCCGCGCGAGCAGAACGCTTTGGGCAAACCGGCTCCGTCCATAGCGATCCCGGACGCTGGCTGGCTCCAGACGAATATCGAACGCATTACGGGACGCGGAGGCGGTCAGCAGATCAAGGGCCTTCTGGGCGTGAATGCCGTAGCCCTGGGCGCTGGGACTCTGAGCTAGGAGATCCAGTCGGTCATTCATTTGTGCCAAAAGTGAGCGGCGAGAATCCATCCGAAGGGAAGTGAAATCCGTTGGCAGCGACAGCCCCGGAATGGAAAAATCGTCCGCGGCTGGGTCGCAATGAATCAGCCAGGGATTAGCTGCCTTGCCGAGGATTCCCCCGTCCTGCCCCGGCCAGGGGAAATTGCCGTCATTCCAAATATGTTCCGGCAGCGTGACCGCGCTCGGCAATTCTCCCGGCCGCCTTCTCACCGCGCGCACCAGCCCGCCCATGCTGGGCGAGTCATTGGGTGCCCGGGGAATCGCGCTCTCTTGATTGAGCGGGATATGCGGTACCCCCGTGAGCATCTGATAGCCGCTGGAGGAATGGGCGTTGTCTCCGGTGACAATGGCCCGCAGGACAGCGAACTTATCGGTTAAGCCAGCAATCCGGGGCATGAGCTCACCGACCTGCAAACCGGGAGTTTTGCTGGAAATCACACCGAACTGCCCGCGGATCTCTGCGGGGGCATCCGGCTTGGGGTCGAACGTCTCATGCTGCGGCGGTCCTCCGACGAGGCCGAAAATGATGACGGACTTGGCCTTGCCAAAGGATGGGCCGCGTGATGACGCGTCGGCCTTGCCCCTGGCTTGGCTGGCCAACAGTGCCGGGAGGCTGAGGCTGCCCAGGGCGACGCTCCCGACCTTCAGCCAGTCACGGCGGGAAAACCCGTCGCATAACCGCATCCCGCAGGTGTCGAGGAGGTTAAGCATGCACGCTTGGGGAAAGGCAATGTCGAGGCACCCGCTCGCCGCGACTGCCGACAACACGGTTTAGCATCGCGCCGGGAATGTGCATGGTAGGAGCTGACGGGGTCGCAGGCAACCGAAATTACCCTCGGGTAGAGCAAGCAGGAGCCCAGGCGGGCTACTTTTTGGTGAGTGCAGCAATTTCGGCGTCCCGCAACGCGCGGTTGTAGATCCGCACGTCGGAGATCTTGCCACAAAAGTAATCTGTTTGCCCAAATCCAATTCGTAGCGGCCGGTCGTTCGAGATGTCGTATTCGGACTGGTCAAAGGCCGAGGAATTCGCTGCGAGTTTTCCATTGACGAACAGCTTGAGCAATCCTTTCTCGCGGATCGCTACGATGTGCTTCCAACCCGGCCCCAAATCGTTGTCGTGGGATATGCACTTGCCCGCCTCCATGCTGTAAACGCGGCCTCGCACGTCGGCCGGCGCATCCAAGACCGAACTCGTGCAGCTGCCGATGCTGGCGAAGAGCCTGCCATCGTAAATCGTCAAGCTTGTCACGCGGCTCCATTCACTGACCTGTTCGCGCGTTGGTTTGCCGCCATTATCGGCAGGCGGCACGGGAATCCATCCGGGGGGTGAATAGAAGCGTTTCAGCGAAGTCCACTTTTCCTCTCCGTCGTGCCGGCAGACCTCGGCCCGCGGAATCGAGCCGCCGTACAGCTTGCCGTTGTAGACCACGAGTGAATTTACCTCCGTTCCATCTTCTCCCACCCGGCCGAATTCCTGCCACTTTTCGCCACCCAGATATCGGGAAACTTTGGCGAGTGGCCAGGTCCCTGCGCAGAGCTGCCCGCGATAGACCGTGAGCGAATGTGTCTGTAGCGTCCGTTCCGGCTCGGAGGGAACGCCGGCATAGGTCCACTTCTCGCCATCGAACGCGTAAACGCTCGGCCAGCCCACATAGAGCTTACCGTTGAAACAGCACATGGTATGGGGAAAACACTTTTGGGGTCCGCTCTTCGGGAAGAGCTTGGACTCTCCCCAACGGCCTTCGCCCTCCTGGACATAGACGCCCCAGGTTTGGGGACCGCCGCCGACATAGAGTTTGCCCTTGTAGCTGGCGGCGCAATTGAGCGTGCGGTCATCGCTCGGCTGGCCGCAGTCGTCCCACTTCGTTCCACCGGCATACCGATAAACGCGCCCCGGCTCATAAGGGCCAGTACGCACGCGCGTCCAATCGTAGGTGGTGGTGATCCCGTACAGGTGTCCTTGATGGACGATCAATGGCCCGACGCCCGTCGACTTACCCGTCCCTACCTGACCACAGTCGGTCCAGCGATTTTGTCCTTCGTAGCGATAGACGTGCCGCCAGTCCCGCTCGTCCTTCGCGTCGGTGGTGGCGGCATACAACTTTCCCTGAAAAACCGTCAGCGAATTGCTGACGTAGTTGCTTGTCTGATTGGGGCGGCCGCAATCCATCCAGTCGCTGGTCCGGGCATTGTCGATTCCAAAGCAGACATGCTGATCGGTTCCCTGCGATTGGTAGCCTCCGGCACTGGACTTGACCCAGAGCGTGACTCCTCGCCGCAGGTCCGAATCGTATTTATCGAGGACATCCCCCAGGATGTCATTCACTTCTGCCTCGGTGTGGATTCTTGCGCAGATCGCGAAGTCACCCGAGCCGAGATCGAGCGAGGGATGGTTGGGGACTTCGATGTACCCGCTAACGCCGTCGAATGTTCCATCCTCCAACTTGACGCCGTGATTGACACCGTGGTTGCCTTTGCCGGAATAATCGCGGCAATCACCTTGAAGTTTCCAATGGCCGACGAGCCCATTTGCCAGCTCACTATCCGTTATCGCCGCAGCCCGCGTTGATACGGCCGCAGGATCGCTTGATTGCGCTTCCCCGCACAGCGCTGCGCTCATGATGGGCATGACGATCAGAGCCAATTTCTGCATGGGCGTTGTCATTTTCATAGAACCACAGTGGGGGATTTGTGGACTAGTTAATCGATTTTGCATAGGAGTGCGGCCGGAGATACAGGTGATTAGCGGCCTTCGGCGGTTCATAAGGATTTGGCTCCATCGAATCGCCGTCCCGTCTGGATTGATGGGACCGGGATACCCATTCTAGCCCAGGCTCCTCAGGCTGTACTTCATGAGAGTCAGGTTGATTACCGAACCAAGATGAGCGAATGGGCGTAGTGCTCGCCCTAGAGGCGTCACGACCGGCAGCCAGGTACACCAGCTGAGAACTCGCGGTATGATTAGGGGCTTCAAGACTCGTAAGGACCATTTCCTATGCAGATTACTGTCAGATTGGTGGGTCAGCTTCTGATTCTGGCGATGTGTGCTGCGCAAGCATTTGGTGCCGATGCGGTGACCCTGGAAAATGTGCAAGATCCTGGAGAGAATCGCAAGGACGAACCACTAGCGAAAGAGTTTTCGCTTGATAAGGCCGCTGGTTTTCTCGATGCGGTGGCCTTGCAGTGGCAGAAACAGCGGCAGTGCTTCACTTGCCACACCAACTACGCTTACCTGTACGCTAGGCCCTCCGTAAGTGCCGATGTCCCGGCTGCCAAGGAGGTCCGTAGATTTGCCGAGGAGTTGATTCAAACGCGGTGGGTGGAGAAAGGCCCGCGGTGGGATGCCGAAGTGGTCGCCACCGCCGCGGCTTTGGCTTTCAATGATGCCGCAACAACCGGCAAGCTCCATCCGCTCACCCGCCAGGCGCTGGACCGAATGTGGACGGTGCAGCGGGAGGATGGTGGCTTCACTTGGATCAAGTGCGACTGGCCGCCTATGGAGTCCGACGATCACTACGGCGCTACCTTGGTCGCCATTGCAGTCGGCCGTGCACCCGAAGGATATGCCCAGTATGGGGCCGCCGTCAAAGGAATGGAAAGGCTCAAGTTGTATCTGAAGAACAATCCCGGGCCGACGCTGCATCACCGCGCCATGGTACTTTGGGGGGCAAGCAAAGTAGAAGGGTTGTTGTCGGATGAGCAGAAGGAAGGGATTGTAAATGACCTCCTAAAACTGCAAAAGCCCGACGGCGGATGGGGACTGGCAACACTCGGGGACTGGAAACGTGCGGATGACACGCCGCAAGATGTCGAACATAGCGACGGATATGGAACCGGCTTTGTCATCTTTGTTCTTCGCCAGGCGAATGTTCCTGCCAGCGATCCGCGGATCCAGAAGGGGATCGTCTGGCTGAAAGCCAACCAGAGAGAAAGCGGTCGGTGGTTCACTCGTTCCCTGCATAAAGACAGCAAGCACTACATTACCCACGCGGGGACGGCATTTGCAGTGATGGCCATCCGCGAGTGTGATGGGAAAAAGTAGGCCCAGAATTCACATTGGCGGCAAATGACGACCGGGGCGAGTGTGCAGGTGCCCAATCCAGTGCGAGTGCGGATCTAGGAGATCAAGTGATCTCACTTTCCTGCGGCATCATCGACGGGCACCAGTTTCAGCTCAGCCAGCCATTCCAGCGACTGCTTCTGCCATGCATCCCACATGGGCCCTTTGTATCCGTTCAGGCCGTGCCCGCCAGAAGGCAGTTCCAGGTATTTGGCAGGGATCTTCTGAGCCGTAAGAGCCTCAAAAAGCATCTTGCTGTTTTCGGGGGGCACTGGCTTATCGTCCAAAGCATGCGCCAGAAACATAGGAGGCGTCTGTTTGGTCACTTGCTTCTCGTTGGAGAATAGTTCCACTTGCTTGGGCGACGGATCCTTACCCAGCAAATTGTTCTTGGAGCCCTGATGTGTCTTCTCGCCCATGGTCACGACGGGATAGACCAGGATCGCAAAATCGGGCCGGCAACTGACGCGTTCGAGGGCATCTGTCGCGGTGGCGTTGCCGTTATCAAAGTGAGTTGCGGCCGTCGACGCCAGATGACCCCCGGCAGAAAAACCCATAATGCCAACGCGCTCTGGATTGAGACCCCACTCCTTGGCGTTTGATCGTGCCATGCGGATGGCGTGCTGTGCATCCGACAGCGGGACCAAAGCTCGTCCACCCGGAAGTCGGTATTCCAGAACAAATCCAGTAATGCCGTGCTGATTGAGCCACTTGGCGATGCCATGTCCTTCCGCCTCGGTCACCAATCGGCCATATCCCCCGCCCGGACAAATCACGATGGCCGTGCCATTACCACTTGCCGGCTTATGTACGGTGATGAAAGCCTTCGTTTCGTCCCCTTTGTCGGCGCCGGAAACAGGCTCTTTTCGGAGCGGAATCCGCTCCGGCTCGGCCGAGAAACAGGTTGTGCCGAGAAACAGGATTCCCGCGCACAGTAAGTGCTGCAAACGATAAAGGGTAAACATGCCGGAAAGATAACAGAGGCAGGGACAGAAATCCATGCCCTGCTAAAGGCTTGCCATTTGCCGTTCCGCGTTGCTTGAACCGGCCAGCGGCCGTTGCGCAAGTCGCTGGGAACGATGGTTTTCGGGAAGCCTCCCATACTGAATAATGAGTTCCGGTCCAGTATGGGAAGGCCAAGCGACGATTCACTCTTGGCCTGCCGTTCTTCACTCTGCTCGGAATCAGCTGGACATCGTCCAGCGAGAAGAGCCGTAGGGTTTAGCTCATTGGGGACAAAACCGTAACGCGCGGCCGCATGGAGCTGGGCCCGCTCGAATAGATACAGAACTTGAGTTCGAACTCTCGCAGAATGATCGCAGCACTGGCCATGAAAATCGACCACATCGAATGTATTAATCTGCTGTTCAATTACCCGCAGCGTCATGGGTTTGAAAGCTCGGGAGGCGTTACGACGTCGCGGGTCACTTCGCTGGTGCTGGTTCATTCGGACCAAAAGAAAGTCGGCATCGGAAGCGCTTATTCGCACCCCGCACTGGTGCAGATTGTCGTCCAGCAATTGTCGGCGCTTCTGCAAGGTTATGAAACCACGGATGTCGAAGCGATTTGGGAAAAGATGTACGGCTGGACGCGATGGTTCGGCCGAAAAGGGGCGGCCATGACCGCCTTGGGGGCAATCGATATTGCCCTGTGGGACTTGCGGGGGAAGTCGCAGGGCAAACCGATTTGGCAATTACTCGGCGGTTCAGAACCTTCCTGCCCGGCATATGCCAGCGCGCTCCTCTGGAACACTCCGGACGGGTTGGCCGCCGAAGCAACGCGGCACTTGGAACGAGGGTTCCGGCGAATGAAGATGCGGTTGGGGAGGGACGAAGACTATGACACAGAGGCCGTCGCGGCCGTCCGGAAGGCCATCGGCCCGAATCACGACCTGATGTGTGATGCGTCCATGCGTTACCACCTGGCGCTGGCCC
>Ga0065712_10068338_pt1 | contig 11577 bp, 7 predicted proteins | sample MisRhiReplicate1_FD_59099 | JGI IMG/M metagenome (GOLD analysis project Ga0065712, IMG submission 59099) | Miscanthus rhizosphere microbial communities from Kellogg Biological Station, MSU, sample Rhizosphere Soil Replicate 1: eDNA_1 v3... | ecosystem: Host-associated > Plants > Roots >...
CACTTGCGCTTCCAATTCCCGGTTCGTTGCCGCGATAATCCGAATATCGACGGGGATACTACGGTGACCACCTAGCGGATAGATCTGCTTGGTTTCGATGACACGAAGGATTTTCGCTTGCGCATAGAGACTCATGTCACCGATCTCATCGAACAATACCGTTCCGCGATCGGCGAGCCGAAGTTTACCGGGATATGAAGAGACGGCTCCTGTGAATGCGCCGCGTTCGTAGCCAAACAATTCGCTCTCGAGCAGGCCGTCCGGTAGCGCGGCACAATTGATGGCCATCAATGGTTTACCGCGTCTGGCACTTTGATCGTGAATGTATTGCGCTGCCAACTCTTTGCCGGTACCGGTTTCGCCGGTGACTAATACGTGCGCATCCGTTAGCGCGACTTTGCGCATGTACGTTTTAAGATGCCAGATGGCTGAGCTGTTTCCGATAAACGAATAGGTTAGAGAAGACATCGTCATCGAGCGGTCTTCAACAGAGGCAAGTTCAAATTGAACGTTCTGAAAAATTACTACAGCCGCAATCCGCGAGTGTCAAATTTTTTTGCACTGGCTATTCAAAATAGTGGCGTCATTGAAATTGACGCGGCGACAAATGGTGTGTGTTCACGCAAAAGAAAGGAAAATTTAAGAAACAAGGGGCAGTCAGTCAACGCCGAGATCTGGAATTTTTTTGTGCTGGCGGAAGCTCGATTCAACGCGTCATGCAATATAGAATTGGCTTGGGCGCGAGAGACTCCGGCTGTTCCCAATACCACGAAACCTCGTTTTCAGATCGCTCAAGACCATCGTTGTATAAACTTCTTTTCTGTTGATTTGGGAGAATCTCATACGCTTGCTATATCTAGTGGTGCGTCCGATCGGACCGGGCTCGGTCGGTCTGCTATGCTTATTCACGAAACGCCTCCTCGACGCCGCTCAAACTCTCTTCGCTCGAAATCGCAAGAGCGAACTAGTAATTTTTACCGTGAAAGAACGGCGGCATTAAATACCCCTTGAAAGGGTCCCCGACTGTTATTATTAGAATGGTCCAGGTTCCGCGATCGGCCCGAACGGTTCTCGCGCTTGCGCCTCGGAAATAAAGGAGCTTGAAGCGGGAGGGCTAGAACGGTGCGTTCCTGGAAAACCGTTCGCGACCGACGGTATGGTCTAAATAGCAGCGCTTGCTCACGATCCAAGTAGAGATTGTGTCCGAACACTTTCGGGAATGTAGACGTGGATATGAAATCGGCCGGCGATAAGAATTTCCTCTCGGGCGGCGGCGAGATGGAAAGACTCATCCGTGAAATGGATTGGTCGAAAACGGCGCTTGGCCCGATCGCTTCGTGGCCGCAAAGCCTCCGCACCTCCATAAGAATCGCCCTCGACTGCGCATTTCCAATTGTCATCTGGTGGGGCCCCGAACTGGTTATTCTCTACAACGACGAATACAAAATGATCATTGGTCCGGCGAAACATCCCTTCGCATTAGGAGAGCGGGGACGTAAGGTTTGGGCCGAGATCTGGGATGTCATCGGTCCAATGCTTTCTCAGGTCATGGAGCGCGGCGCGGCGACCCGATCGCGTGATCTTATGCTTCACGTCGATCGCGGATATCCCGAGGAGGCTTACTTCTCGTTTTCCTACAGCCCTATCTACGACGAAACCGGCAAAGTTGCAGGAATCTTTTGTCCCGTCATCGAGACGACGGAAAAAATCATCGGCGAGCGGCGCCTGCGAACACTCCGCGACCTTGCTGCGAGATGTAAAGGGGCGGAGAGTGAAAAAGCAGTTTTCGAATCTGCGTCAGAGGTTCTTGCGGCCAATTTGCATGATGTACCTTTTGCAATGATTTATAGCCTGGACGAGAGCGAAGCCGTGGCGCGTCTGGATGCGACGTCAGGGATCGCCCCCGGCCCCGGTGCGCCGCCGATCGTTCCGCTGGGGGAGAGCGTTGGCACATGGTCCTTGAGCGCTGTTGCGCAGTCGTGCGAGCCGGTCGTGATCCATGGACTCTCAAGCGAGTTCGACTCGCTTCCCACGGGCGCATGGAAGGTTCCGGCGCAGAGCGCCATGGTGTTTCCGTTAGTTCTGCCCGGACAGGAGCGCCCGCGGGCGATTATGGTGGCGGCGGTGAGCCCGATGCGCGCGCTGGACGAAAGCTACCGCACGTTTTTCGGGCTCGTAGCGATGCAGATCGCTGCGGGTCTTGCCGACGCACAGGCGCTGGCGGAAGAGCGCAAGCGTGCCGAATCGCTGGCTGAGCTCGATCGCGCGAAGACGGCATTTTTTTCAAACGTCAGCCACGAATTTCGCACGCCACTGACACTCATGCTCGGCCCGCTGGCAGAATCAATCGCGGATCCCAAAACACCGTCGGAGGTCAAGCAGAGGCTTCAAGTCAGTCATCGTAACGGTCTGCGTTTGCTGAAGCTGGTCAACTCATTGCTCGATTTCTCACGAATTGAAGCCGGAAGAATTCAGGCGGTTTATGAACCCACCGATCTGTCGGCGCTCACCGCCGAGCTCACCAGCAATTTCCGTTCGGCTTGTGCGGAAGCGGGCCTTAAGCTCTTAGTCCACTGCGAGACGGTAACCGAGTCCACGTACGTCGATTGCGAAATGTGGGAGAAAATTGTTCTCAACCTCATTTCGAATGCTTTCAAATATACCTTGGCAGGAGAAATCGAAGTCGCGCTAAGACAGGTTCGAGAGTCGGGAGCGAAAGCCGGCTTTGTTGAACTGAGCGTGCGCGATACCGGCATCGGCATCTCCGAGCACGAGTTGCCGAAAATCTTCCAGAGGTTTTATCGGATCGAAAATGCCCGCGGTCGAACTCACGAGGGCACGGGCATCGGCCTTTCTCTGGTGCAGGAACTGGTCGCACTCCATGGCGGAACGATAACCGTGGAGAGTGTTTTCGGGCAAGGAAGTCAGTTCAAGGTTCGTATTCCCATGGGCTACGCCCATCTACCCGCTGGTCGGATCAAAGCGAGCGCGCCGCGTACCACTGCATCGACCCGAATATCGGCCGAGGCATACATCGAGGAGGCGATGAGATGGCTGCCGAGGGCGGCCGAAGAAAACGAGGAAGACTCAGTTCTCACGATGCCGACGGACGGATTGATCCGTGCCGGTCATGGAGCGCGGATTATCATCGCAGATGACAACGCGGACATGAGAGACTACATCCGCCGATTGCTCGCGCCAAACTACCGGGTCGAAGCGGTGGCGGACGGCGGCGCAGCTTTGGCGGCGGCACGCCGCGAAAAACCGGATCTGATCGTGGCCGATGTGATGATGCCCGTGACGGACGGCTTTGCGCTCCTGCGCTTCGTCAGAGAGGACCAGGAGCTTCGGACGGTCCCTGTGATCATGCTCTCGGCTCGCGCCGGCGAAGAGTCGAAAGTCGAAGGGCTCGCGGCGGGCGCCGATGATTATCTCGTGAAACCGTTCTCGGCGCGCGAGTTACTTGCGCGAGTTGATGTGCAGCTCCAGATGGCGAGCGTCCGCGGCCAAACCGAAAAGATGCTCCGGCAAAGCGAAGAGCGCTTCCGCACGATGGCTGACAGTTCGCCGATGATGATCTGGATGACCGATGCGGCGGGAAAAATCTTGTTCGTCAACCGCACCGGTACTGAATTTCACGGCGTCGCTGCGGAGCAGGCAGGGGATCTGGACTACGTTCAGTTTATTCATCCGGATGATCGCAATGCGTATTTAACCGCCTTCAAGGAAGCTCTGGACAGGCGCCAAACCTTTCACCATCGAGTCCGTTTGCAGCGCTTCGACGGAGAGTGGCGCTGGTTCGAGTCGCGCGGGAATCCAATTTTCGATGGGGCCGGCAACATGACCGGGTTTATCGGGAGCTCGTCGGACATCACCGAGATCTATCAGTCTCAGCAGGCCTTAAGAGAGCTAGGCCAGCGCAAGGACGAGTTTCTTGCCAACATGAGCCACGAGATTCGTAGCCCGCTTACTGCTATTATCGGTTACGCCGACATCTTGCTCACTCGGCTCGAAGATCCCGAGGACATCGAGTGCCTGAGAACCATCAAGGAGAGCGGTGATTATCTGATCGAGATCATCAACGACATCCTGGATCTCGCGAAAATAGAAGCGGGCAAACTGGTGCTCAATTTCGAGCCCGTATCGATCCACGCTTTATTGGCGGAAGTTCAAAGTCTGATGAACGGACGGGCCAAGCAAAAGGACCTGTCGTTGGTTTTGCGCTACGACGGGTTTTTACCTGAAAACGTAGAAACCGATCGAACCCGGCTGCGCCAGATTTTGCTCAATCTGGTCAGCAATGCGATCAAGTTCACCGAACGCGGCAAGATCGAAATCGTAGCGAAATTTTCCGCGGCGAGCCGGCTCGAAATCGACGTGGTCGATACGGGTATCGGCATCGCGCCCGAGCATCAGAAGATCTTGTTTCAGCCCTTTACCCAGGCCGATACGACGAGTACGCGGCAGTACGGGGGCACAGGCCTGGGGCTAGCCATTACCCGGCGGCTGGTTGAAATGCTCGGGGGCAGTGTTTCGGTCGAAAGCGAGCTGAACCAAGGAAGCAGATTTCACGTGACAATTCCCGTCGAGGCGGTGACGAGTTCGCCGAGTCTCGATGGGCGGGCACCGCTCGTTAATCCGCTAAAAAGCGCGGCGCTCGACGATTGCTTGAGCGGCCGGCGCGTCCTCGTTGTCGATGATCGAGAAGAAATCAGGGCTCTGGTCGTGCACTACATAACGGAGGCAGGCGGGCGAGTAGATGTGGCCATGAACGGCGAGTCAGCGATCCAGGCTCTCGAAGCCGCAGTCACGGGCGAACCCTTTGACGCCGTGGTTTTAGATATTCAGATGCCCAGCGTGGACGGCTATGAAACTGCTCGAAGGTTAAGAGCCAAAGGTTTTCGAACGCCAATTATCGCGCTCACAGCGGCAGCGATGGTCGGCGATCGGGAAAAATGTCTTGTAGCGGGGTGCGACGCTTATCTGACGAAGCCGATCGATCGCACCGAACTGTTGCGGCTCATCGTGCAACTCGTGGAAAACGGGAGAGACGTTTCGCAAGAAAAGCCGCGCAAGGCAAAGATCCTTTTGGTGGACGATAGCGATGCGGCGCGCGAGCTCATGACGCGCTTTCTGAAAAAGCAGGGTTACGAAATTCGATCCGCGTCTGATGCTCGATCGGCGATCGCCACTGCAAAGATCTTCGGACCGGACGTGGTTTTTTTGGATATCAGACTACCCGACATGACCGGATATGAGCTGTTGCGCCATTTGAAGGAAATCGTCGGCGGCAGCGCTACCAAATTTATCGGTTTAAGCGGCTTTCGCGCGGCCGACAGTCCGCAAGCGGTGGAGTTCGATCATTTTCTGGAAAAACCGGTGCACAGGGAAACGCTTGCCAGGATCTTGGAACGGTTATAGGCGCTGCGACTGTCGGTTACGGCAGGGCTCCCGCGGAAGGCAGCACAATAGCAAAACCCGGCGAAGGCAAATAGACAAATCTCAAGCTCACCATAAGCGAAGTTCTTGAACCTACGGCTTCTACGAATCGTTAGCCGTTACGCGCCATCTGCTCGACATCGGCGATGGTGAGCTTGTCCATCCGGAAGGCGCGGCGCGGGTTCCATTCGAGGACCTCCATCGTGCGAATGCCGCGCCGGTGATGCGAATCCTGGGCGGCGATCTCCTTTGCTTCATCGAGGCTTGATGCCAGCATGATATAGATTCCATAGGCGCCATCGGTTGTGGGTCCGGAGAACAAGAGCCGTCCGGCTTTGTGCTGTTTCTCCAGCCAGAGGCGATGTTCGTCGTAGTGGGATTGTTTGTCTTGCTCCATTTCCGGCTTCGATCGCGAAAGAACGATGTACCACATGATCGTGTTTCCTTTTCTGCTTCGATTTCTGACGCTCCAGTCAGCGCCTAATCAGACTTTGATTTCTGTTTTAAACTGGCTCCAGATCTCATGGTAAAGATCGGTGAAACCTTTTTCGTTGTGAATCTCGAAAACGTTGCGCGGCCGCGCTAGCGGCACGTCAAAGATCCGTTTGACCGTGCCGGGCCGGCCGGTGAACAAAACGACCTTGTCCGAAAGCGCGATCGCTTCGGTAAGATCGTGGGTGACGAACAGAATCGTTTTTTTGTTCGTATCCCAAATGCGCAGGAGCTCGTCTTGCAGAACCAAACGGGTTTGCGCGTCAAGCGGACCGAATGGCTCGTCCATCAAAATAATGTCGGGATCATAGATTAACGTGCGGATGATCGAGCCGCGCTTCTGCATGCCGCCGGAGAGTTCGAAAGGGTAGTGAGTCTCGAAGCCGGTCAGCTGCATGGTGTCGATGAGCTTTTGCGCGGCCTGAGCGCGTTGCTCCTTGGATACTCCGCGGATTTTCAGCGCGAGCTCGACGTTTTCGATTAATGTCAGCCAAGGAAACAGATTGCTGTCCTGAGTGACGAAACCGATATCGGAATTGATCGACGTAATCTCTCGTCCTTTATAGTTGAGCCGCCCTTGGTAGGGCAACGAGATCCCCGCGATAATCTTGAGCAAGGTGCTCTTACCGCAGCCGCTCGGTCCAATGATGGTGGTGAACGAGCCTTTTTTCACAGGCAGCGTAACGTCTTTTAAAGCGAGAACGCTTTTGCCTTTAGACCGGTAGGTCTTGGTGACGTTGGCGAGGTCGATGATCGGATCCATCTGCTTTTCGCTCACGCGCCGACGTTCTTGGCTTCGACTTCCGGGCGCCATTTCAACAGGCGTTTTTCCAAAAGCGACAGCAAGCCGTCGAGTGCGACCACGAGCAGTGCCAGAATCGTCACGCCGACGAAAATCCCGTTGGTGTCGTAAGTGCCCTGGTTATAGTTGATAAAAAATCCCAGCCCTTTGGTGGAAGCGATGAATTCTCCTACCACGGCGCCGATGACGGAGAACGGAATGCCCGCGCGCAAGCCGACCAGGATAAACGGCAGGGTGGCCGGCAAAAAGACTTCGCGCACGACTTGCCAACCGGAGGCGCCCATGATGCGGACGATCGCCACGTAATCCTCGTTCACCGAGCGCAGGCCGGCGAACGTGTTGATGAACACGACGAAGAAGACCATGGTCAAGATGATGGCGATCTTCGACATCAAGCCGATGCCGAACCAGATCACAAAGACCGGCGCCAAGGCGACTTTTGGAATGCCGTTAAAAAGCGTGATGTAGGGATTGAGAATGTCGCCGAGCAATTTGATCCGCCCGCAAAGAAAACCGAGTGCGATTCCGGTAATCGCGCCGATGACATAGCCGGCCGCCATTTCTTTGAGCGTTGCATCGAAGTGCTGCCAGATCACGCCGGTCGTTACCACGTCGACGATGCCGCGGGCAATCTCGATCGGCTGGCTCACAAGCCGCGCGATACCCGGCCAGTGCCAGGCGGCAATTTCCCAAAACACGAGTGTGCAGATGCCAGGGAGAAGGACGAGAAGGCTACGAAAGTTCGAGAGCGTGAAGTTTTTTTGCGCTAGTCCGGCATGGTTCTTATCTGCTAATTCGGTGGATGCAGAAGTTGGCGCAGTACGATCTTCCATACAGTTATTTTTCGAGCGCGATCCTTGAATAGTCCTGATTCCCGGTCGGGCAGCCCCGGACTAGGTCCCGGGTTGCCCGCAAATGAGGATGCACCTCTGTTGCGGACGCTAGGGCAAAAACTGGTTGGTCCAGAACTCACCCTCAGCCGTATTCAGCTCGGATTTAAGTAGTCCGACCGCGACAAAAACCTTGTTCATATTGTCCCAACCCGATTTGGTCATCCGCAGGTTGCGCCGGAAAGTCGATCTGCTGTGGCTCATGACGGTCTTCAGAACCGATGGGTCGATCTTAGGAAATTGTTTGACCAGTAGATCGTCGGACTCCGCGGGATTGTCGATGATCAAGTTGTTGCCGCGCGCAATCGCCCGCAACAAAGACCGCGTCGAGTCGGGGTGCGCCTTGATGTAGGTATCGAGCGCGTGCACGGATTCGTGCGGGTAATCTTTGAAAATTTCGATTTCGCCGCCCAGACGGATCAGCGTATGGCCCCATCCCTCGAGTTCGGGCTGTTCGGTGTCTGGGATGCCGCCGACGATCATATCGACTTGGCCGTTCTTGAGTGCGTTCACTCGGGCTTGTCCGGCGCCGACGGCGGCGAAACGCACGTCCGAGTCGGGCCTCATGTTGTTTTGCCGGAGCAGGTAGCGCACCACTTGCGCGGGCGCGCCGCCGACCGTGGCGGCGCCTATGCTCGCGCCCTTGAGCGCTTGGATTTTTTGCGCGATCGGCATCTTCGCGATCTGGCTTTTCGTCAGGCCGCGGCTTTCCAGCCATTTATTACTGGTTGCGATGTTCCACTCGAGTGAGGCGGGAAAAATGCCCACGGAAAACATGCGATCGCCACGCGCGCGGGCGACGAGCACATCGGATGCTGCCGTCGAAACGAATTGAACGTCGCCGTTCATGATCGCGGCCATGGTGACGGCGCCGCCAGTGGTCAAGATATGTTCAAAGTCGATGCCTTCTTCCTTGAAGTAGCCTTTGCGCTGGGCAATCCAGATCGGCGCGAAATCGAGCCCGGCGGTGGATGTCGCCAATCTGATTTTAACCGGCGCCTTCGCTTGTGCGTGGAGCGGCGCCGGCGCGCTGCATAGCAAAAATAAAAACGCGTGCAAAAGTAAACCGAGATGTTTACGACTTCGTTTCACTAGGAGTTCCTCCCGAACCAATCGCTCAGCTAATTCGACGAAAGCAAATAATTGATCGCTAACTTTTCTGCGCCATAGTATTCGTGCAAAAATTCATCCTGGCTTGTGTAGCGGCGCTTGGATATGAGCCGTCCCTGGAACGAGACGGCCAATGGATCGATGTCGAACGGATAGGGCGCGACCGCGGCGCGGCTTTCGTCTTTGATCGTAAACGTCAAGATCGTATCCTCTTTACCGAGCCGCGTTGGCACGGGGACGTTGCTCATGGTAGGGCTCGGTCCATTTTTTCGCTGGGTGCTGTTGAACGGGTAACGATTGCAAACGAACTGACCCATCTGATCGTAAACTTCCATGAGCTTGAAGTTCGTCCATAGCTGTTCTTCGGAAATGAAATCGCCATAGGCCGAAGAACTTTTCAGTTGTTCCATGAGCTCTGCGCGATAGCTTTCCTGCTCCGCGAGAAATTCCTTGACCTCTGGATAAGAGGCGTAATCCGGCATGTACGGCAGCAGGCCGCGGCCTTGGGTGAGCAGGCCGTCCGAATGCAAGGAAACGATAAACCCGGCATAAGGATCCTGCTCGGCGAGGCGTTGGATGCCGTGACGATAAAAATCCAGCCAGACTTTGTCGCCGAGGTGTTTGATGCTGCCGATGTAGTCCGGGGGCAATCCTTCGCTGTTGAGCTGCGGCTTGACCTCCCAGTCCCACCAGCCGGTGTCGTGTTCCTGCGCGGCGAGAACCATGGCGGCGTAGGGAGAAGGACGAGCGAAATCATCGTTGCCCCAATGGGCCGCAAGCCAACCGGTGACTCGCGAGTGATCCACCTGCAAAATCAGCAGCAATCGATTCTCATCGTACGGGCAAACCATCATAAATATTTTCCTCCGATCGAAATCGCATCACGCGAGCAAATTTCGAATGGTGCCGCTGAAGACGGCACCGAGCTCGGCGTCCGACCATGATCGAGCTGCCAGCGCGGCGACTGTGTCTTTCTCGGCGTTGGGCACGTGGGGCACGTCGGTGCCGAAAACCAGTCTGTTGACGCCCCAAGTGGCGCGGGCGCATTCCAGGGCCGGACCATGAACGCATGCGGTATCGAAGTAGCAGCGCCGTAAGTAATAGCTGGGTGGATGTGGGCAGTTCGAAAAACGTTGATAGCCGCGATCGATCCGGTCCAAAATCATCGCCAAACTGCCGCCGAGATGCGACCATACAATCTTCACATCCGGGTATTCTTCGAGCACTCCCGAGAGCGCGAGCTTGGTGGCCGCCATGGCGGTTTCACCTGGGTACCCGACGGATAGAAAAGTGCCCGGATCGTTTTGCGGCGCGTCGCAGGGAGTCGTCGGATGAACGAGGACCATGAGCTTGCGCCGGCTCATCTCGCGCCAAAAGCCGCGAAGCTCGGGAGCGTCCAACTGGAAGTTGCCGAAATTGGTCGAGATGCCGACGCCGGCAGCGCCCAGGCCCAGCGCGCGATCCAACTCCTGTCTCATGGCGCTCTGGTCTGTACAGGGCAGCACGGCGACAAAACGAAAACGCGCCGGCTGTTGTCGACAAGCCGCGGCGAGCCCATCATTGACAAAGCGAGCCGCCGCCGCATCGCCGGCACCGGACCACCCGACGTTCAGCGCGCCGACGGAAAGGATCGCCATGGTGATGCCCGCCTGATCCATGGATGCCAGTCGCTTCGGCAAATTATCTTGATCGGCAGGCATCGACATCACGTGGCTGCCTCGATAGAGGAGCGACTGGCCGCGTGGACTGTCGACGAGCCTGAAGTCGGCCCGGGTCTTGACGACCGCGCTGAAACAGCCTTCGGGATAGATGTGCGCGTGAGCGTCGATGGTTTCGTGCGCGGTCATTGCAGCTATTCTCGATCTGCCATCCGGTTTATCTCGCGGATTGCGACTCTTTTACAAGTTGGAGAACGTAGTCCGGCTTGAGCGGCAGTTTTTTCACTTCAACCCCCAACGCATTGGATACGGCGTTGGCCAAAGCCGCTCCCGCTGCGGTGATGCCGCCCTCGCCCGCGCCTTTCACGCCGAGCGGATTGTGCGGGCTGGGAAAATCTTCGGTGGAGATAAACTGCGCTTTGGGCATTTCCATCGCCGTCGGCAATAAATAATCCATAAAGTTCGTCGACAGCGGCTGGCCGTCTTCATCATAAACGAACTCTTCCAGCAGGGCGCCGCCGATGCCTTGCGCCAGGCCGCCTGCCATTTGGCCCTCGATGATCATCGGATTGATCTTGCGGCCGACGTCTTCGGTCACAAGATAGTCGAGAATTTTAATCTTGCCGGTTTCCTTGTCGACTTCGACCGAGGCGATGTGCACGCCGTAGGGAAACGGCCGCTTGTCGGTGGCGAAAAAATCTTCTTCGGATATCCCCGGAGTGATACCGCTTTTTAGGGCCGGGCCGGGCAGCGCGAGACGCGCCAGCTCGCTGAAACTAAGCGACCGCTCCGGCGCGCCGCGCGCGACAATACGGCCATCGCGCAGAATCAAATCGGCGCTATCGATTTCCAAACTTGCCGACGCTAGCCGTAACAGTTTGTCCTTGACTTTGCGCGACGCGCCGACGGCCGCGCTACCGGCCATCACGGTGGAGCGGCTGGCGTTGCTGCCGTTACCGTAAGGAACTTTTGCCGTGTCGCCGTGCACGACGCGCACATGATCGATGGCGACTTGCAATTCGTCGGCAACAATCTGGCTCAGCGCAGTGGCGATGCCCTGACCGACTGAGTTGCAGCCTGAGTAGAGAATAACTTGGCCGGCGTTGTCGACTTCAACGCGAGCATACTCCCACGGGCCGATGCCGCTGGTTTCGACGAAGCAGCCGATGCCGACGCCAACGGCGCG
>Ga0065712_10068340_pt1 | contig 11574 bp, 4 predicted proteins | sample MisRhiReplicate1_FD_59099 | JGI IMG/M metagenome (GOLD analysis project Ga0065712, IMG submission 59099) | Miscanthus rhizosphere microbial communities from Kellogg Biological Station, MSU, sample Rhizosphere Soil Replicate 1: eDNA_1 v3... | ecosystem: Host-associated > Plants > Roots >...
TCCTCACCGACGGCCTGCTGCGGCTTCACCGGGCGACCGGCGACAAAAAATGGCTCACAGCCGCGGATGAAATCACCGCCAAACAACTGGAGCTCTTCCGCGACGAGAAAACGGGGGGCTTCTTCTTCACCTCCAGCGACCACGAAGCCCTCTTCGCCCGCGGCAAAAACCCCGTTGACGGCGCACTCCCTTCCGGCAACTCCGTCGCTGCGTCCAACCTGCTCATCCTGGCCAAGAACCTGAAGAAGGCCGATCTCATCCCCATCGCCCAGAAAACCATCGGTGCCTCCGCCGGCATCCTGGAACAATCCCCGACCTCCGCTCCCCGCATGGCCCTCGCGATACCGCTGCTGCTGGAGCAACTGCCGGCGGAGAAAAAGCCAGAGAAGAAAGAGGTGGAGGCAAAACAGCCTGAAAATAAGAAGTCTGAGGAAAGGAAACAGTAGCTCTCAGTGCGATGCTGGCTATGAATAAGCTGCCTTTACTCGATCTCCCCCACGAATCGGGAGGTAAATCCGGCGATACGCAGTTGCTGCGAGGCGCGGTATCCACAGAGCGGTTTGGAGGCGTGGTCGTCCGCCAAGGCATTTTGGATGCTTGCCTGCTGACTTCGGTACACGAAAAGACCGTGAGCGTCGATTTATGGGAAACGAAGGGAGGCCCTCAGCAACTGGCACCGGACAATCCCCTGCTTTCACCGGCGCAGCGCAAGCAACTAGATCAACGCGGGCTGATTCGGGAAGGGACGATTGCCCAAGAAGGAGGGATCCTGGCGAGCATTGTTCAGACGACTAGCGAGATCTGGTTATTAATCGCCCCGGATGAGGCGAATCGCCGGAAGAAAGAAGATTTGAACTGTCGCGTACCCGCCGGATGGGGCGGCGCCGTTGTCCAGCGAGTTCGCCAGCTCTCTCGCAGAGAAATTTTCCCCAAGCCTCCAAAGAGCGTGCGGGAAAGAGCCGAGTTTGAACTCCGCGCGGAGCGCACGTTGGAACTTGGGGACATCTTGCTGGTCGACGACGTGCCACTGACCGTGTTCGCATTTCGAACCGACGACGAAATGCCCCGCGATGATGCTGGCAATTTGGTGGATTTCTTGATCTCCGCAGGTGACGCTCCCCGGTTTGGATTGACGCTGGGGAGTCACCGCTCTTTGCCCGTCGCCAAAGCAGATGCACGCGCCCAGGACGTGCTCGAGTCACGGGCCACGGGCCCGTACACCCTTATCACGATTCAGCCCCTGCGGGCTAATTCGGATCCGGGTCAGGTAGTCACAGAAGCGCAGATTCAATGGCTGAGGACACACGGCTTTGAGGCAAACCTGAGCGAATTGGTATGCCTTAAGTCGGACGATCTGGCGGTCCGCGAACAGTCGGCTGGCAGCGGCAAGAGCCAGCTTTGGCAAGCAATCGCCGGCCGCAGGGGTGGAGGAGCGCCTGAGTCGCTGGCAATTTTTTCCGTCTCGCTGGAAACGCTCGGCCTGCGTGTGGAACTCCAGCCGGCGGACGGCTGCGTGTCGTTGGCGCTCACGCCGGCCACGGATCTGGAACTGTTGGCGCGCTCCGCGGGCCTGGTGCGGCTTCCGGAAACCATTAACTACCGCACGTACGCAGAAACTGAGGGGGGGCTGTTTTGCCCGCATATCTTTGGTTCGTCGCACGGCCGCCGACGGAGGCGATTCGGCCATGTCCGCCTGACGTCGGCGATTGTCCCCATTGTGTGGCGGCTTGGCCGCCCCTGTCTGCTGGAAACGATACTGAAACTCTCCACCGCCAAGATTGAAAAGATCGTCCGGTACGAGGCCGATGTTTTCATCCGTGAGGGGAAGGTGCTACTTGAGAAGCGGCCGGTCGACTCTACTTCCGAGCTGCTTGCTGATGGATGTGAGCCGCTAGGAACTGGCGCGGTAGCAATAGCTGCCCTTTTGAGTCGTGTGCCCCCCGAGAGAAGCCCTCTCGCGCTACAAAACCGGCTGGGCTCGCTAACGAGCAACGTTGTGCTCATCCCTCCTGCAGATGTTCGCCCACTGGTGTTACTCGACAGTGGCAATTTTGCAACCTGCGACGCCAATGATTTGATCAGGCGCATCGTCAATCGCGAGAATCGCTTGTCCAAACTGATTCAGTTGAATGCGCCGCAAGTCATCCTGGACAATGAGCGGCGGATGTTGCAGCTCACCGTCGATGCGTTTCAGGCCAACTGCTCAATTCCTTCCAAGGACGCCGTCCGGGGGGGCGGCAAGGAGAAACGGCGGCTGGTGTGTGCGCTTGACATGGTTGTGAAAGATCTGCTGGAGCCTATCGACAAACGGGTGGACTGGAGCGGCAGGGCAAGAACGGTTGTATGCTTGCCTCCCTCCGGGGAGTTTGTGCTCGTGCCTGAATCTTTGTTTCACACGCTGGAGCTCTCGGAAACGGAGCCCATTCTACTCACCGTTGACCAGGGAGACGGACGTTTCATCGCCCGCCTGCCGCGTCCCGCCCGCGGCAGCGCTTTGCAGATTAACGAGCGAGACGCAAGTGAACTTGGCGTGCCCGATGGAATCGCCCATTGCATCGTCCATCGTCCGCTCGGCCCGGCGGCGAGAAACGAAGCTCGCCAACTCATGCAGGCCAGGCCGAGTTCCACGAAATTGCCATCCTCACGAGGTGGTTGGCTGGAAGGAACCACATCCGCGGAAATTATTGCCGGACTGGTGCAAGCGGCGGCGACGGGGGAGCGAGTTTATTTGGATTCCCCCAAGCTCCTGGCCCTCGGTGGAACTGGAAGCGTCGACTTCCTGCCTGATCCAGATCCCGAGGTAAAACCAGAGGAGAATACGCTGTGACAGCACCGTCAGACCGCCGCCCCTGTCGGGGACCAGAAAAAATCTTCCAAATTCTGGCTGCCGGGGGGCTTGCCTGTGCCAGTAGATAAGTGCTGCGTACGATGCTAAGGGCGAGGAAGGAGTGGCGGATGCCAAACTTCATGCGCTCAGTGAATCACGTTGGTGTTGGGCAAGGACTTTTTAACCTCCGCAACTCCCGCTGCGGTCACTTGAGTACGTTCGATCCGCAGCTCCGTCAGGTTCGTGAGTGCCGTCAGCCGTTTTAGCCCCTCGTCCGTAACTGCGTTGTCCGTGAGATTGAGCATTTTCAGGCTTGTCAGCTTGCCAATCTGCTCCGCGCCCGCGTCGTCAATCCGGCAGCGAAAGAGGCCGACCCAGGTGAGGCTTGGAATCTCGCCTAGATGGGCGAAACCCGCTCCCGACATATTGCTCCCGGAAAAACTCAGGTGGTCTAGTTTCTTGAGGTTCTTCAAATGGACGAGACTAGCATCGGTAATCAGGGGGCAATGATCCAAGGAGAGATTCTTGAGATTCGAGAGGCTGGCCAGGTGTTCCAGTCCCGCATCCGTGATTTGCGCGTCGGAAACCATTAAATACTGCAGGCTTTTCAGACCCGCCAGATGCCGAAATCCCTCGTCGCTGAATTCTGGGTTGCCAAGGGCTAGAAATTTCAGCTTCGTTAGTCCGCTCAAATGGGCAAGACCCTTGTCGGTCACCTGGGATCGAGACAGGGAGAGGGTTGCAAGTTCCTTCATTTTTCCCACATGGACCAGGCCGGAGTCCGAAACCGTGCTGCCGTTGAGCCACAGCGAACTCAGCTTGGGCAATGCTACAAGGTGCCGCAGGCTGGCGTCATCGATCTTGGTTTCTCCCAGGTTGATATTCGTCAAGTCACGCAAATTCTGGAGATGAACGAACCCTTCGCCACTAAGCGATGTTTCGTTCAAGCTCAAGTAGGAGAGCTTGGTGAGCTTGGCCAGAGGAGCGAGCCCCGCGTCGGTAATCGACGTTCCATCCAGAGCGAGATCGGCCAACTCCGTCATGCCGGCGATACTTTCGAGCCCGCGATCGGTGATCCGGCATCTTCGCAGGCTGAGACTTTTCAGCTTCTTCATCGAAGCGAGTGACTTGAGCCCTTCATCCGTGAAGTCGACGTTTAAGATGAACATCCTCTCGAGATTTTCCAGCTTCCCAAGATATGCCAGGCCGGCATCGCCGATATTGGCTTGGATGAGCGATAGACTCTTCAGATTCTTGAGCCCAACAAGATGTGCCATTCCAGCATCGGTGAAGCTTCCGCCATGAATTTCCAGCACCTCCAGTTCGTTGAGATTGGCCAGGCCCGCGAGCCCGGCATCCGTCATTTCCGGACGCTTGGGCCTGAGCGCCTGAAACCCACGATCGATGCGGATCGTTTCGGATGGGACGTCGATCATCAGCGACTTCAGATGTTTCATTTGCCCCAGGTGGACGAACCCACCGTCGGTGATTCGACTGCTGTGAAGCTGGAGCTTCTCCATGTTGCCGTTTGATTCTTGAAGCAGCTTCAGTCCTGCGTCCGAGATGCGGGTGCCGAAGCCAAAGTGAAGCGATTTCAGCCCCGGCGAGGATTTGAGCGCCGAAATACAGTCGTCGGAGAACTGCGGCTCGTCAGGGTGCGAGCGCTCCCAGTCGAGGTTCATAACGCCGAACGAGGTCAGTTGTTCGATGCCGCCAAGCTGCCCAAGCCCCGCGACCGTGACCCGTGTGCTGCCGAGGTGGAGCGAATTCAGCTTACGCAAGCGATGCAGGGATTTGATGGTGTCGTCGGTGACGCCGCTGCCCGTCAGAAAGAGACTCTCGAGCTTCGGTAGTTCGCTGAGCGTCGCCATCCCCGGTGCGGATAAGTGCTCGGCGTCGAGCCAGAGCTTTTTGAGGAGCGGAAGCTCCTTGAGAACGACCAAATCGTCAGCGGTCACTCCGCTTTTTTGCAGTCCGATCCCTTCAAGCCGCGGAACCCTTTTCAAATGGACCAGAGCTGCGCGCAGGGAGGGGCGGGTGAAGCGGACCGTTGTGGCGTCCTTGTCGCCGGTTTCCACGGACGCGCCGAGATCCTCCAAAGCCCCTTTCGTATAGTCGCTGGTGGAAATGGCATCGATTCCATCGGAATCCCCGGCGATGGTCAGCGGCGCTAGCGCAAGGAACCCCGCGCAGGCCAAAGCAAGAGTCGGAACGATTCTCATAAGTCACCAAGACAAGGAAAGTGACAGAACGGAGCGGACGAAACATTCAGCCCCACGAATGTTGAGGCCCTGGAAGCGTGAGGGTGATTGTACGCTTCGGCCAGGGAAAAGCACCTTGGACCAGCGAACCGAGAGGGGCATGCGGCTCGAAACCCGAAGCGTCAGCGAGGGATAGTGCACACCTCCCCTGGCTTTCCTACCGACAGAAAAAACTTCCAAATTCTGGCTGCCGGGGGCTTGCCTGTGCCAATATGATACGTGTACAATTATACAAACAGCGGCGGAGCTGCGTACGGGGCCAAGGACGGTGTGATCTTTTCCAATTCGGTTGTAGTAGCGTTAAGAGCTCGCTTGTGGAGATCGAAGAGTACTCCGGGAGCCTGTATCAAGCTCTGGCTCTGGACTATGACACTCTGATTCATCCTGGCGGACCGGGACATTTGATTCAGGCCTTAAAGGATTATCGGGCAAGGACTTGCCGCCGGCGCGTGAATCAAAACAGGACTGATTCAGTGGTGAATCAGGGACTTACGGCGACAGGGAGCGGCGCAACTTCAGGTTTGGCGGGGGCTTGCGGCGAGACGAATTGACGTAGGTTTTCGTGCGTTAATTGCGATAAAATGTGAATCAAGACATGATAAAATGATCCATTGTTTTATGCAAAATGCGATGCGGCAAGGAGTTGTGTCCCGCATCTCCCTTTCTGACGCGGCGGGTTACTAGGAACCTGTCCCAAAACCCTCACCCCGGCCCTCTCCCAAAGGGAGAGGGGGAAGAAAGAACTTACGCCATCACTTCCATCACCGGCTTCCCCGCAATCGCCAGCGGCCGGTCGTTGCGGTCGCGGATTTCGGATTCGGGGTTGATGCCGAGGAGGTGGTAGATGGTGGCGGCGAGGTCTTCGGGGCGGACGGGGTGCTCGTCGGGGAACATGGCGTTCGCGTCGCTCTTGCCGTAGATGAACCCCCGCTTCACGCCGGCCCCGGCCAGCAGCACGCTGTAGCACTGCGGCCAGTGGTCGCGGCTGACGTTGGTGTTGATTTTGGGAGTGCGGCCGAATTCTCCCATCCAGACGACGAGGGTTTCGGCGAGCAGGCCGCGCTCGTCGAGATCGTCGAGCAGCGTGGGGAGCGTTTGCTCGGTGATGGGGAAGTGGTAGTTCTCGACGATGGGGAACATCCGCGTGTTGTCGAAGCCGTGCGTGTCCCAGCCGCCGCTGGTGGTGCTGCGTCCGCCGATGTTGTCGGAGAAATAGACGGTGACGAACTTGACGCCGCTTTCCACCAGGCGGCGGGCCAGCAGGCAACCCTGGCCGTACGTGGTGCGGCCGTAGCGGTCGCGCGTCTCCGGCTTTTCGGCGGAGAGGTCGAACGCCTGCCGCACCTTGTCGCTGGTGAGCATGCCGATGGCCCGGTCGTAGTACTCGTCAAAGCCGCGGGCCTCGCGGGAGAATTCCAGCAGCTTCGCCTGGCGGTCGACGAGTTTCTGCATCTCGCGGCGGCGGTGGAGGCGGTCGATGGGCAAGTTGCTGGGGAGGCTCAGTTCGGGGAGGCGGAAGCTCGGGCTGTTCGGATCCTCGGTGAAGAACAGCGGGTCGTGCGCCTTGCCGAGAAAGCTGGCGTGCTGCCCCGGCGTGATGCTGCCGTCCCGGATGGTATGCGGGTACGAGACGAACGTGGGCATGCCCCCTGCATTCGGGGCCAGCTTGTCGACCACGGAGCCGTAGGCGGGGAAGAGATCGAGCGAATCCCGCAGTCGCTGGTCGTCGCTCGGCGGCGGATGCCCGGAAAGGGCGTAGTAGCCGGCCGAGTTGTGATTCTTCATCGTGTGCGTGAGGGTGCGGATGACGGTCACCTTGTCCATCCGCTTCGCGGTCTGCGGCAACTGCTCGCACATTTCCAGACCGGGGCAAGTGGACGAGATCGACTTGAGCGGCCCACGGATATCGCTGGGTGCGTTCGGCTTCCGGTCGAACATGTCGATGTGGCTCGGCCCGCCCCACTGGAACAGGAAGATGACCGACTTGGCCCGCGGCTTGATCGTCGTGCTTGTTTTGGCAGCATCTTCGCCGCGCATCAGCTTCGGCAGCGTCAGCCCCAGCATGCCGGCACCACCAATTTGCAGCAGACGCCGGCGCGGAAGCACGAGTTCGGAAGTAAAGAACGGCATGGCCCGATTTTAGCACGAACGCTTCTTTCATGCCCGTCCGGTGTCGTTTCTGGAAACGGCAGCCCGCTGAGCGACCACCCCTATTTGTAATGCCCCTTTCCCTTGGACTAAGATGGGACTTGGCCCGCCTTATTCCGTCCCACCAGGATTTGCCTGCCGCATGAAGCCCCCCCCTCGAGCCACGGCGCTTGACGCAACTGCGCCCCGCGGGGCCGCTCTCGCCCGTCACGCCGACGCGGCGGCGGAAGGGCAGCATGCCCTCGTGCTGAATGCCCAGCGGGGAGACAAAAAGGCGTTTGCGGCCCTGGTCGAGGTCTACCAGCACACGGTTTACGGCTTTCTGCGGGCGCGGTTGATGGAGCCGGCGGACGCGGAGGATTTGTGCCAGGAGGTCTTTCTCCGCTGCTATCTGGGGCGGGAAAAGCTGGCCCGGGCCAACGCCGTCGGCTCGTGGCTGGTGGGGATTGCCCGCAACGTCCTCCGCGAGCACATCAAAAAGCAGCAACGGCGAAAAGAGGTTGCCTGGACGGAGCTCTGCTTGGAGCTCGACGCTCTCGTCGGTCAGCACCACAGTGATTCGGACGACGCTCTCCATCATCTTCCCAAATGCCTGGAGTCTCTCGGCCAATCCGCCCGCGAGGCCATCGACCTCCGCTATAGCACCGTCCTGAAATGGGCCGAAATCGGCACCCGGCTCAAGCGGAGCGAAGGGGCCGTGAAGCTGCTCGTGCATCGGGCTCGCCAGGCGCTCAAATACTGTCTGGACCGAAAGCTCAGGCCGACCCCATGACCGACCAGGAATTGCTTGCCCTCGTGCAGACCAAAACCCCGGACGAGCTCTCGCTCGAGGAGATCGACCTCCTCCGGACGCGGCTGGGGGAGTCCACGGAGCTGCGGGAGGCGCTCTTCGGCCAGATGCAGATGGAAGGGTATCTCGCGGAAGCCCTGGGGCGGGTCCATTTCACGCCGCAGGAAATCATCGCCCGGGCTCACGCCGACCAAGGTCGTTTTCAGCTCACCGTGCCGATCGTCTGCGTGCTACTGGCGGTGCCGCTGTTTTTGTTGCTGGGTGCAGCGCTGTGGAACGCGGTCGCGCCGAAGAAAACGGAAGTGGCCGGCGGCCCGAAGGTCATCGAGAAGAAGAAAGTTGAGAAGAAGGACGAGGGAACTCCGGTGGCCGCTAAGAAAGAAGATCAAGGCAAGCCGGCGACGGAAGGCGACAAGAAGCCGGGAGTGGGAAAGGTTCCTGTCGCGGTCCCAGGCACCAAGGCGGAAAAGTCGCCGGCGACGGACACTCCTTCCGTGCCCTCTCCCCCCGTCATCAAAGACCCCTGGCAGGAGGTCATGACGGCTCAGGGGGACATGCCAATTTTTCAGGACGTTGCTTTCCAGGATTTCGACACTGCCAAGTCGCTTCCCCGTCGAGCTGATTTGCAGAAATGGTTCGAGCCGGTGCCGGGTCAGAACTACCGGATTGTGGAGACGGACACCCAGCGCGGCCGCTGTGGAGTGCTGGAAGGTTCGGCCCGTTTGCGAGCGCCGTGGACGAAGGACTCGGCATTCAAGTTCGCGATCGAGAATTACAAGGGTCTGGTGCTGCACTTCTATCACGGACAAGAGGGAGTGACGCTGGCCTATTACCAGGATGCCGGTGACAAGTGGGCTGCCTGGAAGACCACTCGCAAACCCGGTGCGCTGCGACCGGAGACTCTGGCCCTCACCGCCACCGATGACGACCGGGCCCGCCGCACCGAAGTCCGTTTTGGCGGCCCCATGGAAATCCGCTGGCGCGGTGGCGAGTTGATTTTCAGCCGCGGCGACATTGTGCTGCTTACCGCACCGCTGGCGGGAATTCCCGAGGACGTCTATTTCGAAGGGCGGGCCACGTTCCTAGGAATCGCGGTCAAGCGGACCCGTGATGATCCGCTGCCGTTATCATCTCCTCCCGTCACTTATGTAACGAACAAGCCTGCGGAGCTGCCCTGGCAGCTCAGCAAGCCGGATCTCGCGAAGTTAGACAAGCAACCGGACGGTGCCTTGCGACTCTCGGCCGACAAGGCCAAGGAAAAGGTACAGGCCTTTGCGCCGCTGCCGTTCGCCGGACTGGGGGAAGTGATTCTGGAGCTTGACGACATCACGCCGGGCGCAGGCGTCTACCTGGGAAAAGAAGGGGGAGCGCTCCAGGAGGTCATTCGGTTCCAGAAGAACGCCCGCAACGGACAGCTCGGGGTGAAGGTGACGTATCCCGACGACATTGCCGAATCCGATCTGGGAACGCTCGCCGACCGCCCGACGCCGCTCGTCGGGTCCCACTGCTTCGTCAAAATGCTGTTCGGCTGCGGCAACTTCCGCTGGTGGGTGAGCAGCGACGGCCAGCACTGGGCCCAGCCGGAAATGGCGTGGGACAACGCGCCGGGAAATCGTGCCTTCATCGGTTTGCAGGTGGTCGCGAATCGGCCTGACGTGCATCTGACCCTGAAGCGGATTGAATTCCGCGAGCTCGCTTCCCTGTCGGCACTCGTCGCCAAGGAAGTGCGGGAAAAAGCCCCCGCGATCACCGCCGCGCCGACGCTCGGCTTCTGGCTGGCGGAAGTTGCTCGCCGCCAACCCGCTGGCATTGATGCCTCCGAATGGCGGCGGGCGTGTGCCATCCGCAGCCTCGGAGGGGGCCCGCCGCGCGAGCTGGCTTATGCCCTGCTGGAACTGCTGCTCGATGATGCCGCCGCCCGCAAGCTGCCGCTTGAAGCCCAGCTTGCCGCTCTCGACGACGCGGCTTTGCTGGTGTGGGATTTCCGCGACGGCCAGGGGATGAAGGTCTCGATGGGGCGGCGCTATCTCGAACTCGGACAACGCAAGTACGAAGAAGAAGGGCTTCCGCCCTGGAGCAGCATTCGCCGGCATGCGATGAGCGTTCCCGTCATGACCTATTTACAGCAGCCCGCCAATCCCGAAGTAAACCTCCGCTGGGAGCTGATCCAAGCAGCCAGCAACCGCAAGCCGGACGAGTCGATGCGCCTGTTGCGGCAGATTCGATTCTTCCAGCAAACGCAGTTCGCGCCGCTCGTGGACTGGGCCGAAGCGAGCGCTCGCCGCGATTTGCCAGGCCGCGCCGCTGGCGATTTGGCGACGCGCCTCAAGGATAGTTGGCGGCATCCGCTCGTCGAGGAATTGAGCAAGGAGACGTACAACTCCCTCACCGAGCTGCAAGCAGTTTTGGAAAGCGAAGCCTGGCAGGATGCCGCGAGAATGGTGACGTCGCTCGATCCCGAAGCGGCTCCCGGCGTTGCTCCCTACCATAAAGACAAGGATTTGCTCGTTTCTCTGCCTGTGGCAGTTCGCCTCACGCTCACGGACTACCCGCAGCTTAAGCAGGCTCTCGGCCAGCAATTCGGCACGCTCGCCAAGCTGCGAATCGGGCAGGCGATGGCCGGCGGCGATGCCTCCGCGCTGGAGCTCGCCACGGTGCAGTTCGCCGGAACTGAAGCCGCTGCCGAAGCTCATCGCTGGCTGGGGGACCGGGCTCTTTCCAGCGGCTGGTTCGAACGGGCCATCGCCGAGTACCGCCGCTCGACGCAGATTCAGCCCGCGTTCGCCAGCGACATTGCCCCGCGGCTTCGTCTTGCCGCCGCCATGCTCGGACAGGACGCCGAGCAGCCGGTCACCAAAGCCGTCGCCTTCGGCGAAGTGAAGATGACCAAGGAGCAGTTTGAAGCCCTCGTCACCGAGATGCGGTCCCGCGGCAACAGCAGCTTGTCGTCCATCATCATGGCCGCGCCGCCTTCCGCTCAAAACCCCACCAACTTCCAAGTCAATCTGAAAGCCAAGCTCGACGGCCCGCTCGGAGCCAACCCGCAAGAGGAAGTTGGCCGGCGAACGAATCAGTTTCGCGTTCCCTGGGTGGACCGGCAGATCGCCACGGTTCTCGAAGGGGACTTGCTTTACGTCTCTAACCGCTTCCAGGTCGCGGCCTACAACCTGGCGAGCGGTCAGCGGGTCTGGCAAACGGCGGTTCCGCCGGGAGCGATGGCCAAAGCCCAGGACTGGGCGATGATCGCCATGAAGCCGCTCGTCACGCAGAACCACGTTTACGCACGGCTGCTCTACGGCCCCAGCCCGCTGCTCGTCTGTCTGGAAAGGGCGACGGGCAAAATCATCTGGACCAGCCAGCAGCACGACCGCGAGTTCCTTGTCTCCGATCCAATTCTCGTCCAGGGCCAATTGGCGGCGATGAGCATTTCGCTCCTCGATCAGCAGGAAGGGCAGCTCAAGTGGAACGTCTTCGACGCTCAGACTGGCGAGCTGACGCACCAAAAGGACCTCATTCGGCTCCGCAGCACCTGGGGCTCCCGCGGCTGC
>Ga0065712_10000459_pt1 | contig 11567 bp, 13 predicted proteins | sample MisRhiReplicate1_FD_59099 | JGI IMG/M metagenome (GOLD analysis project Ga0065712, IMG submission 59099) | Miscanthus rhizosphere microbial communities from Kellogg Biological Station, MSU, sample Rhizosphere Soil Replicate 1: eDNA_1 v3... | ecosystem: Host-associated > Plants > Roots >...
TACAGGTCCAGGAGTCCGCCCATCACGTGGCCGAGGCCGACTGGCTCTGGTATAACCTCGCCACCCCGCCGCGCCTGGGCCTTGCCGCCCCGGTGAAAAAGCTGCTCAAACGCGCAGCCGACGTATTGAACGCAGGAGAGTCGTCATGACCCGCACCGTAATGTGCCGCAAGTACAAAGAAGAACTGGAAGGCCTCGAGCGCGCCCCTTATCCGGGAGCCAAGGGCGAAGACATCTTCAACCACGTCTCGAAAAAAGCCTGGGCCGACTGGCAGAAGCACCAGACCCTGCTGATCAACGAACGCCGCCTGAACATGATGAACGCCGAAGACCGCAAATTCCTCCAGGCCGAAATGGACAAGTACCTGTCCGGCGAGGAATACGCCCAGGCTGAAGGCTACGTTCCGCCCGAGAAATAAAGCGTTTCGCGCAGTGAAGGTCGTAAGCGTCGGTAATAATTCAATATTTTTTGAGAACGCGCTTGACGACCTCCTGAAAAACACGTTTAATGCGCCCCGTTGCCCAGATAGCTCAGTCGGTAGAGCAGGGGATTGAAAATCCCCGTGTCGGCGGTTCGATTCCGTCTCTGGGCACCACCTTCCGTTTTCAGGTGATGCCAAGCACACCTGAAAGCACACAAGAAACCCGCCTAGTGCGGGTTTTTTGTTGTCCGGGATTTACCTCATTCCTTACGACCACCCCCTGCGCGGTCGCGATTGAAACGAGTCAAATGTAACGCGACACATCCATTCGGTCGTGCAGGACACGGATAACAGCAATGCCATACTCCGTCGCGCGAAAATAAATGACATGCCGCTCAATGCTGCGACGGCGATAGCCTGAACGAATGTGATCACAGGCAGGCGCGGTTTTCGGGTTTTGCGCCAGCTCAGCGAACGCCTCAGTAATAATGTCCACATAGTGGTTAGCCTGTGCTGAACCCCACTCCTGAAACGTATAGAGCCAGATTGCCTCCAGATCGCGTTCTGCGGCAGGCGCAAGACGGTATTCAGTCATGCGCGTTCAACATCCTTTTCTTGAACTCATCGACACTGAACCGCCGGGGCTCGCCGCTCGCCTCGCCTTCTATCAGTGCCTGGCGGATACCTTCAATTTCTGCACTACGCTCCTGCTCACGCCGAATCAGGTCGCGAATATACTCGCTGTCATTGGTGTATCGGCCCGCATCTATCTGGGCCTTGATCCAGCTGTCCTGCTGATCGGTGACGGTAATGGTCTTGCGAACGGTTCCCATGATTGAACCTCAAGTGGAGTCATTGACGGCGACCATCTTGTCATACTATTGATGCGTTTTCGCACACCAGCGATTCGACAGGCCGCATCTGCAGCACGTACGCACCCATGCCTATAACCGATTGAACTTAGCCCCACCCATCCCCTCGAACTCATACATTTGTTTTCAAAGGGAAAAATCCTGTGCTCAAGTTTACCGCCTCCGCCCTCGTCATCGCCGCCACCCTTGGCCTCGCCGCCTGCGACAGCAAATCCGAGCAGAAAGCCCAGGACGCTCAGGCGCATCAGGAAAACGCTCAACAGAAGATGGAATCGGCTCAGGCCAAGGTGAACGACGCAGCGAAAGAGAATGCCGAAGCCGCCAAAGACAAGGCTGCATCCAAGGAAGCTGCTGCCGAAGAGTCGAAAACCTTCGTGCCGACCTCCGAAGTGACCAACACTGTTCAGACACCTGAAAAAAAGTAAAAACGGCCTGTTTTCTTCACAAAGTTTTCACAGCCGATAAGCCATTGTAGAGCTGCTCCCAAGTGTGAATCCTTAAGCCCGCTCCCCCATCGCGGGCTTTTCTTTGTCCGGCGTTTGGCGCTGACCGCTTTCAGCTAAAAGTTACCGCCAATCCTGATCCTATCCCGCCCGTCCAAAACGTCACTCCAGCCCTAATGCCTTCAACTCTGGTGTCGATAGCCTGATGACGAGAATTTCGTAAAACAACACCAAAGGCGGCAGGTTATGTTCGGAAATAAAAGCAAAAACGAACTGGCAGCCATGAAGGCAGAAGTAGATAGCGCAAAAGGACTGATGGGCGCACTTGAAAAATCGATGGCGGTGGTGGAGCTGGATCTTGATGGCAGGATCCTGCGTGCCAACGACAACTTTCTAACAGCAATGGGTTACCGGGCCGAAGAGCTTCCCGGCAAGACCCACCGCGACTTCTGTGAGCCTGAAATGGCGCGCAGTCGTGAGTATGCTGATCTATGGGCATCGCTGCGGGCAGGCAAATTCATATCAGGCACCTTCAAGCGTGTCAGCAAAACCGGGAAAAGTGTCTGGCTAGAGGCCAGTTACAATCCGGTGATAGACGCTCAGGGCAAAGTGATCAAGATCGTTAAGTACGCACTCGACGTCACCCGGAAGGTCATGCTTGAAAACGAAACTCACAGCAAACTCAATGCAGTGGACCGCGCCATGGCGGTGTGCGAGTTCGACCCGGCCGGCCATGTGCTGACAGCCAACGACAACTTCCTGCACGTGATGGGTTTTTCGCTGACGGACATCAAAGGCAAACACCACAAGACCTTCTGTGAGCCGACGTTCGTCAACAGCTCGGAGTACACAGAGTTCTGGCGCAAGCTGAACCACGGCGAGTTCGTGGGCGGCCAGTTCAAGCGTCTGGGCAAGCATGGCCGAGTCGTCTGGCTGGAAGCGACCTATAACCCGGTCTATGACGTCGAGGGCAAGCTGTACAAGATCGTGAAGTTCGCCAGCGACATCACTGACCGTGTGGAAAAGCAGGAAGCCGACGCACACGGCGCGTCCAAGGCGTATCACATCTCGGCCGAAACCGAGAAGGTGGCCGAACAGGGCACGCTGGTGATCCAGGAAACGGCACGCGAGATGCGGCAGATTGCCGAGAACATCGGCGCATCCGCCAGACTGGTCGGGCAGTTGGGTGATCGTTCGGAGCAGATCACGGCCATCGTCAATACCATTCGTGGCATTGCCGACCAGACCAACCTGCTGGCGCTCAACGCGGCCATCGAGGCGGCACGGGCTGGCGATCAGGGTCGTGGGTTTGCGGTCGTGGCCGATGAAGTCCGGCAACTGGCGGGACGCACCAGCGGCTCGACCACGGAAATCGCCGAGATGATCGGCAAGATTCTGGCCGAGACACGCGAGGCCGTCGCGAGCATGAGCGCGACTCAGGAAGGCGCAAACCGTGGCGTTACGCTGGCGGATCAGGCCGGACAGGTGATCGTGCAGATTCGTGACGGCGCGAGCGATGCCGTCGAAGCGGTCAGCATGTTCGCCAACCGCATGGACGAGGCAGAAGCCTTCGCCAAAACCGGCAAAAAATGACTGTTCGCTGTACCGCTACACTGAAAGCCCGCGCAATGCGGGCTTTTATGTTTCTGCGCCCAGGACATCAATAGCAAACCCGCTCGCCGGCATCCCGGCCTTGGCTATTCGGGCGCTGTGCGCTTCAATAGCCGCCATTGCCCTTACCGCCGGACAAAGGACCGCCTCATGGCCTCGCCAGACAAGCAACAAAAACGTGCCAAGCGCGCAAAGATCAAGGCCAAGCAGAACCGCTCCGGGAAGTCGCCGACCAACGTCGTGCACCCCGTATTCGCCTCTGCGCTGGTCAACCAGCCGTTCGACGATGTGCAGCTGGACATGAGCACGTTCGACTTCAAGGACATCGTTGAAAACGGGTTCGACCCGGCTGACTACGAAGACCTGTTCGACACCATGAAGTCCGCCGAGGCCATCAGCCAGTTGGCGATGTGTCTGGTGTTCCTGCAATACCCGGTGCTGGCGCTGGTGGTTTCGGAAGAAGACGAAGAGGAAGCGACCGACTTCATGATGGGCCTGCTCATCACCTACCGCGCCATCCACCACGGCGAAGACGAAGACACCGCCGTGGAGTGGGTCGAAGGCAAGGCGTTCCAGGCAGATTTCCAGATGGCGTCGGACTTGCTGATGAAGCGCGACGCCAGAGCGATGCGCTGACTGATTTGATCAGTCCCTCGCGCTGCGCGGGCACGATCAGAAACCCGGGTGTTTGATGATCATTCCCATGCTCTGCGTGGGAATGCCTCCCAGGACGCTCCGCGTCCGCTCTCGAATGTGGCGCAGATGTGCGCCCAAGCTCCAGCGTTATCCACGTCATGCGCTTGGCTCACTGATTCCGCAATCTGTGCCATTTGTGACGCAGAGCGTCACGGGATTCATGCCAACGCAGAGCGTTGGCACGATCAGATATCTACCATCACCCCAGCGCAGCAGCCCCGACCCGCGAAGCCTTGCGGCGGCGGGAGACGATCAGGCCGGCCCCGACCACCAACAGGCTGAGCAGGCCGGTCGCGATGATTTCGATACGGTGCTCTTCCTGGATCAGCATGATCGTTAATACCGCGACGATGAACACAATCACCATCCAGGTCAGCCACGGGAACAGCCACATCTTGAAATCGATGGCCTCACCCGCCGCGATACGCTTCTGACGCATGCGCAGCTGCGACACCGCGATCACCAGATACACCAGCAAGGCGATGGCGCCGGAACTGGCCAGCAGGAAATCGAACACAGCCGCAGGCGCGATGTAGTTGGCGAATACGGTCAGGAACGCTGCCGCTGTCGACAGCAGAACCGCCCAGTAAGGCGTGCCGCCCTTGCTGGTGCGCTTGGACAATGCAGGTGCGTCACCACGCTTGCCCAGCGAGAACAGCATGCGCGACGCGGTGTACAGCGCCGAGTTGAGGCAACTGGTCACCGCAACCAGCACCACCAGATCAACAATCAGCTTGGCATTGGGAATGCCCATGGCATCCAGCACGGTCTGGTAGGAGCCCACTTCCGCCAGACGCGGGTCGTTCCATGGCACCAGCGACACAACGATGAAAATCGAAACCAGATAGAACAGGAAGATCCGCCAGATCACCGAATTGGTGGCCTTGGTGATCTGCTTGCCCGGATTCTTGGATTCGGCCGCCGCGATGGTCACGATCTCGGTGCCCATGAACGAAAACATGGTGGTCAGCATCGCCGCCAGCACGGCGCCCATGCCGTTGGGCAGGAAACCGCCGGTATCGAATAGATGGCTGACACCGCTGACCTGGCTGGTCGGCAGCAGGCCGAAGATCGCCGCCACACCCAGCACCACGAACGCGATGATCGCCACGACCTTGATGAGCGCGAACCAGAACTCGAACTCGCCGTAGTTCTTCACGCTGAACAGGTTGGTGGCCGTCAGCAGCAAGGTGATAACCAGCGTGAACATCCAGATCGCGATGTTCGGAAACCAGGCGTGCAGAATAGTCGCCGCCGCGTTGGCCTCCAGCGGAATCACCAATACCCAGAACCACCAATACAGGTAACCGATGGTGAAACCGGCCCAGTGCCCGATGGCACGGTCGGCGTACGTCGAGAATGAACCGGTATCAGGCGAGGCGACGGCCATTTCGGCCAGCATGCGCATCACCAGCACCACCAGCGTACCCGCTGCAGCGTAAGCCAGCAGCACGGCAGGTCCGGCTTCGGCAATGGCATGGCCGGAGCCTACGAACAGGCCGGCGCCAATGACGCCAGCAATCGACAACATAGTGATGTGTCGAGGTTTCAGCCCTTGTTCGAGCTCGGAAGAGTTAGCGGTACTGCTCATAAAACCACCTGTGCAAGACGAGCGAGGCACACCGAAGCAGCTCGTAAAAAGAAAGCAACGGTGCCGTTCTGTATTCTTGACGCAAGAATTGCGCCAAAATATTTCAAAAACGACGTCGTTCCTGAAACACAAGGGTTGTAGGCGTGCGGTCCCTGAATGGACAAATTGAAAATACGGTCTATGGCGTAGGATTTGTTACCTGACGCCCCAAAACCGCTTCACACCACCGCACCGAAAATGCACACACCACACACAAAAGCCCACCAATGGTGCGTGCCGTCAGGCGCCGCTCCGCAAAAGCTGCTTCCAACACCCGGTCAAAAATGGCAACATCGCGCCTTTTTCGCGCACACCCACCTCAAACGGGTACTGGATATACGCGCCTGCCTACCATTTGGCGACAGTCTGCTGCGGCGATGCGACAAACCGTAAAACGCTGTCACATTCACTCTTCGGCGCAGTTGGTTGTCTTTTGAACGCTGTGCTAGCTTGGCGCTCGCCTCGCAGAAAGAGCGCACAACACTATGAGGACCCCACATGGCTGAGGCCACGCCCGCCCTGGAAATCCGCAACCTGCACAAACGCTACGATCAGCTTGAGGTGCTCAAGGGCATCTCGCTGACAGCGCGTGAAGGGGACGTCATCTCGATTCTGGGTTCATCCGGTTCCGGCAAGTCCACCTTGCTGCGCTGCATCAATCTTCTGGAAAACCCGCATCAGGGTCAGATTCTGGTCGCAGGCGAAGAACTCAAGCTCAAGGCCACCCGCAACGGCGAGCTGGTTGCGGCCGACAACAAACAGATCAATCGCCTGCGCAGCGAGATCGGTTTCGTGTTCCAGAACTTCAACCTGTGGCCACACATGAGCGTGCTCGATAACATCATCGAAGCGCCGCGCCGCGTGCTGGGCCAGAGCAAGGCCGAAGCCATCGAAGTCGCCGAAGCGCTGCTGGCCAAGGTCGGTATCGCAGACAAGCGTCACGTCTACCCGGCCCAGCTCTCGGGCGGTCAGCAACAACGCGCGGCCATCGCCCGCACGCTGGCCATGCAACCCAAGGTCATTCTGTTCGACGAGCCGACTTCGGCACTCGACCCGGAAATGGTTCAGGAAGTGCTCAACGTCATCCGCGCGCTGGCCGAGGAAGGCCGCACCATGCTGCTGGTGACCCACGAAATGAATTTTGCACGCCAGGTTTCAAGTGAAATCGTGTTTTTGCATCAAGGAATGGTCGAAGAACAGGGCACACCGCAGCAAGTGTTCGAGAACCCGCTGTCGGTAAGGTGTAAACAATTCATGTCGAGTCACCGCTAACGGAGCAACACCCATGCAGACGTACAAGAAGATCCTGCTGGTCGCAGCGGCCACCCTGGCTTTCACGACCAGTGCTTTTGCCGAAACCTTGAAAATGGGTATCGAAGCGGCCTACCCGCCGTTCAACAACAAGGACGCCAGCGGTCAGGTCGTGGGGTTCGACTATGAAATCGGTCAGGCACTGTGCGCCAAGCTCAAGGCGGAGTGCCAGGCGGTAACCTCTGACTGGGACGGCATCATCCCGGCCCTCCAGGCGAAGAAGTTCGACTTTTTGATCTCGTCGATGTCGATCACCGACGAGCGCAAACAAGCCGTCGATTTCACCGATCCGTACTACTCGAACAAGCTGCAGTTCATCGCGCCGAAAACCACGTCGTTTGATGCCGACACCGCCGACCAGGCCAAACAAAGCATCAAAGGCAAAACCATCGGTGCCCAACGCGCGACCCTGTCAGGCATCTGGCTGGAAGACCAGCAGCTCGAAATGCCCGATGTGAACGTCAAGCTCTATGACACTCAGGAAAATGCTTTCCTCGATCTGTCGTCCGGTCGTGTTGATGCCATGCTCGCCGACAAGTACGTCGGCTACGAATGGCTCAAAAGCGAGGCGGGCAAGAACTTCGAGTTCAAAGGTAATCCCGTCAAGGATGACGACAAGATCGGTATCGCTGTGCGCAAGGACGACCCGCTGCGTGAGCGCCTGAACACCGCCCTGAAAGAAATCATCGCTGACGGCACTTACAAGAAGATCAACGACAAGTATTTCCCTTTCAGCATTCTCTGATTCACCTGACGGCGTCGCTGCGGCTTCGACTCGAAGCCCGGCGACCGGTCCTGAATAAGCCTGCCCATGAACATTGATCTCCACGGATTCGGCCCGGCCCTCGCGGCTGGCGCGCTGATGACCGTCCAACTGGCTCTTTCAGCCTTGTGCCTGGGCCTGATACTCGGCCTGCTCGGCGCCCTGGCCAAGACCTCGCCCTACAAGCCCCTGCAATGGCTGGGCGGCACGTACTCCACCATCGTGCGCGGCGTTCCCGAATTGCTCTGGGTATTGCTGATCTACTTCGGCACCGTCAACGGCATGCGCGCGTTGGGTGAAGCCTTCGGCAAGCCGGACCTGGCGCTGAGCGCGTTCGCCGCGGGCGTTATCGCGCTGGGCCTGTGCTTCGGCGCGTATGCCACCGAAGTGTTTCGCGGCGCCATTCTGGCGATTCCCAAAGGTCATCGTGAAGCCGGGCTGGCGCTGGGCATGTCGCGCACACGCATCCTCTACAAGCTGATCCTGCCGCAGATGTGGCGTATCGCCCTGCCCGGCCTGGGCAACCTGTTCATGATCCTGATGAAAGACACCGCGCTGGTTTCGGTGATCGGCCTTGAGGAAATCATGCGCCATGCGCAGATCGCCGTGGGCTTTACCAAGCAAGCGTTCACCTTCTATATGGTCGCGGCCATCATGTACCTGGGCCTGACCGTGCTGGCGATGATCGGCATGTACTTCCTGGAAAAACGCGCCGCTCGCGGCTTTGCGAGGAGCGCATCATGAACTGGGAAGTCATCATCAAATGGCTGCCACGCCTGGCACAGGGCGCCACCCTGACGCTGGAACTGGTGGCGATTGCAGTCATTGCGGGCCTGATTCTCGCGATCCCGCTGGGCATCGCCCGCGCTTCACGTCACTGGCCGGTGCGCACCCTGCCCTACGCCTACATTTTCTTCTTCCGCGGCACGCCGCTGCTGGTGCAGCTGTTTCTGGTCTACTACGGCCTGGCGCAGTTCGATGCCGTACGCGCGAGCTCACTGTGGCCCTATCTGCGTGATCCGTTCTGGTGTGCGGTCATCACCATGACCCTGCACACCGCCGCCTACATCGCAGAAATCCTGCGCGGCGCGATTCAGGCAGTACCGCCCGGCGAAGTCGAAGCCGCCCGCGCCCTGGGCATGTCGAAGTGGAAAGCGCTGTTCTACATCGTCCTGCCACGCGCCGCCCGCATCGGCCTGCCTGCCTACAGCAACGAAGTGATCCTGATGCTCAAGGCCAGCGCCCTGGCCAGCACTGTCACGCTGCTGGAACTGACCGGCATGGCCCGCACGATCATTGCCCGCACCTACATGCCGGTGGAGATCTTCTTCGCCGCAGGCCTGTTCTACCTCGTGATGGCGTTCGTGCTGGTACAAGGCTTCCGCCTGCTGGAAAAACTGTTACGCGTAGACGCGAGCCAGGGTCGCTGATATGAAGGGGGCTGGCTTTCATCCGGCCAGTCTCCCACGCGAAGCCGCCGACCATGAATTCTGAATCCCGCCTGCAGAACGACACGCTTCGCAGCCACTTCGGTGCGCTGGACAGCTTCCTGTTCGCGCATCAGGGTTTGTGGCGGCCCAGGCCATTCACCCATCTGCACCTGCCGTGGGAAGACCAGTACCCGGAGCTGGCGCAGTGGTTGCGCCAACGTACGCTCGAAGAGGCTGAAGCGGCGCACCTGGACCCCGACCAGCTCGACGCGCCCTTCCCGTTTGTAGCACTGGCATCCGAAGCCGTTGCCCTGAGCCAGGTCGCCGAACTGCCCGTCTACCCGCTCGCACCCGTCGAGCCGCGCATGAGTGTTGATGTGCCCGGGCGCAAATGGCAGCAGATCGAAGCCTTCGCCCGTCATGTGGACACCGGACAGGCAGGCACCCACTGGCTGGACTGGTGCGCGGGCAAGGGCCATCTGGGTCGTCGCCTGACCGGGCGCAGCCAGCAACTGACCTGCCTTGAGCGCGATCCGGCACTGGTCGAAGCGGGCCTTACCCTCAGCGCCCGCCAAGGGCTGGAAGCCCGGCATGTTCAACAGGACGTCATGGCCGATGACGCGTGGCGCAGCCTGCAGCCGCACCATACGCCCGTCGCGCTGCATGCTTGCGGTGATCTGCATGTACAACTGATGCAACTGGCCAGCCACACCGGCTGCCAGCGCCTGGCGATTGCACCCTGCTGTTACAACCGCACCCGCTTCGATCATTACCAGCCGCTGTCCCGCGAGGGCAAAGCATCGGGACTGACCTTGTCGCGTGACGAACTCGGTTTGCCGTTAAGCGAAACCGTGACCGCTGGCGCCCGCGTCCGTCGTCAGCGCGACACCTCGATGGCACGCCGCCTGGGGTTCGACCTGCTGCAGCGCACGCTGCGCGGCATTGATGAATATCTGCCCACACCGTCATTGCCCGTCTCGTGGCTTGACGCTCCCTACGAAGATTACTGCCGTCATCTGGCTCAACTGAAAAACCTGCCCTTGTCGGGCGAACAGAACTGGGCGCAATGGGAGGCTGCGGGCTGGCAGCGACTGGCTCAGGTGCGCAATCTGGAACTGGTCCAGAACCTGTTCCGGCGTCCACTGGAAATTTGGCTGGTGCTCGATCGGGCGCTGTATCTTCAGGAGCAGGGTTACCGCGTCAGCGTGGGGACTTTCTGTCAGCGCCAGCTTACGCCTCGCAACCTGCTGATACTGGGCCATAAATGAAGCTGTAAAACCACAGAACATCCTGTGGATAAGTCTGTTGATGAAAATTCTGAATGGCGCGTTAAAGCTTGGCGCACCAGTTACTGAAGTCCCTGATTTTTCCTGCCTGCTCCGTCAGGAACCCACAAAAACAGTGGTTTGCGACACAGGCCGGGTATTTGCACACTTATTGGCATGTACGCAAATATTGATGTAGCGATTGTGCATAAAGATTTGGTAACGGCTCTGGAACGGGCCTGTTGCGGCGCCGGATCGCATACGGGTAACACGCCGTTCACGATCCGGTTTTCAAGCGGATATCTCAGACTTCTTCGACACACTCCAGGGATCGCTCGACCATCACCTTGGCCATCTCGGCCATGTGCATCGCAGCAAACGCCAGGTCCCGTTTCGACCCGTTCAACTCATCGCCCAGTTCATAAGCCGTTGCCGAGGCGCAGCGCAGAAAGTCCAGCGCATGCAGTAACGTCGCTTCCAGATTCATGTAATCGGCGCTGTTGTCTTGGGATTCATTGTTGGGGCGACTGGTGGGCAGGTAACACGCCATCGCGCGTTTGACGACGGCCTGATCGAAGATCGGTGCGCCAGTGGATGCTTTGGAAGGTGGATCGGGGGTGACTTTGACCATGCTTAGCTCTCCTCAATGAAACCACCACCGAGTCGCGACTAAACGAATGAGGGTGGCGGCTGTACGAAGGTTAGTCGACCGGGAGCTAAGAACCGGCGCACCCGAAGGTGCCCTAGGCACAGCCGCCATAAAGAACAGGCCAATGACCTGATCAAACGGCGGCGCAATGCGCCTTAACTCAAACACGGGCGACTAAACCCCATCGCTGATGGGCAGCGACGGACGGGAGAGTAGAAGCACAGACAGCAAGGCACAAGCGGGCCGGGATTCTCTCGGAAATGTCCCGCAAAGGAAAGAGACGAAGCCTTCAAAAACACGCCTGAAAGCGTTGCAAGACATGAGTGATGCAGGTTTGACGATCGTTCCTCACGCTCTGCGATCATCGTTATACACAAGTCCGAAAGACGCGCAAAACGGGGCCAAACGAAAGCGTCTGACTGAATGCATATCCCGTGGGAGGCGGCTTGCCGGCGATGGCGTCTGTTCAGTCACCG
>Ga0065712_10000776_pt1 | contig 11555 bp, 13 predicted proteins | sample MisRhiReplicate1_FD_59099 | JGI IMG/M metagenome (GOLD analysis project Ga0065712, IMG submission 59099) | Miscanthus rhizosphere microbial communities from Kellogg Biological Station, MSU, sample Rhizosphere Soil Replicate 1: eDNA_1 v3... | ecosystem: Host-associated > Plants > Roots >...
AACTATTAAGTGAATTGGTCAGCCTATCTCGGCATGACGGTCCTATTATTTTCGCGCATTCTATAGTTGGGCTGCTCGTTTAACAAGAATATCTTGTCTAACCGCAATCCGACAAACATTGCAGCTATTGTCAGCCTATTCTTGCATGCTCGAATGACGACTCGTCACAAGCCCGAGACTGTCAGCCGGGCTGTACACTCCTCTACCTCCACGATTTAGAACATGCGTGTAAATCATGGTCGTGCTCACGTCCTTGTGTCCCAGCAATTCCTGAACGGTCCGAATGTCATAGCCATCCTGCAGCAAATGAGTCGCAAAAGAATGTCGCAGCGTATGACAAGTAGCCGGTTTGGAGATGGCCTTCAGTCTTGCTTCCTTGAAGGCGCGCTGCAAAACCGATTCATGAAGATGGTGCCTGCGTTTCTCGCCCGTTATCCGGTCTGTGAAATGGCTCGTTGCGGGAAACACCCATTGCCAGCCCCATTCCTTGCCCGCATTCGGGTATTTACGTTCAAGAGCATCAGGTAAAGCGACGCGCCCAACGCCTCTTGCGATATCATTCTCATGCTGCCGCTTCACTATATCGAGGTGTCTCAAAAGAGGCTCTTTTAGCACCGCCGGAAGTGTTGTGTGCCGATCCTTATCGCCTTTGCCGGCCCGAATGAGGATTTGGTTCTGTGCAAAGTCAATGTCTTTGACCCGCAGATGGCAACATTCCATTAGGCGCAATCCCGCTCCATAGAGGAGCATTGCCATTAGCCAAGGAGTGCCTCTCAAACCATTCAAAACACTTTTCACTTCGTCTTTTGTAAGCACGACGGGCAATCGACGGGGCCTTTTAGCGCGGATAACTCCGTCAACATAGCCAATATTCTTTCGAAGGACTACTCGGTAAAGGAACAAAATGGCGTTCAACGCCTGATTTTGTGTTGAGGGACTTACACGGGACTCCGTTGCCAAGCTCGATAGAAATCGCGCGATTTCCATTTCGGCCATTTCTGTAGGATGCCGTTTGTCATGGAAAATGACGAACCGCTTGATCCAATGAACGTAAGTTTCCTCTGTGCGCGGGCTATAGTGACGCGCGCGAATNGACTCGCGCACCTGATCAAGCAGCTTCGGTTTCCGAGCCGCAGGCGCCGTCTCAGCGCGGGTTTTTGCGTTCGACCCGCCGTCGATCACAGCACAAGTTCGATTTGTAGGGGGATGTGTGTTGACGTTAATCATAACGGAGCTCCTTGTGATGCCACGTCTCTTATTGATATGCCCCGATCCATCCTATCCCTGCGTCAACGTTGACAGTACGAGCCCGGAACTGAATCGCGGCAACACTATCTTTTTGCCGGTTGAATATTTCTGATCGGAGCCGCGAATTCGCCATGGGCAACGGGATCAACAGGTCTGTACTTTACCGCCGTGCTCGCCGGGTCTTTGCCGAGAAAGTTGTCGCCTTTCCAATTTCTCGCCGGCCGGATCGGCCGCGGAACAAATCCGCCGCCACAATTGGGACAGACATTGTGCAAAACGTTATCGACGCACGCCGAACAGAACGTGCATTCGTAGATGCAAATGCGCGCGTCGAGCGAATCGGGAGGCAGTGCTTTATTGCAGTTTTCGCACGTAGGTCTGAGTTCCAGCATCGCTTCAACCTATTACGGTTCTAAATCGCCCTGAATCTGCCAAGCTTCCATTTCTCCTTTACCTTTCACATACACTGTGCCGCGCGACTCACAGACAAAATCGCTCTTGATGAGCTCGTAGGTGGCGCGCGTGATCTGAATGGTTCCCTCACTGCCGTGGGATTCCATGCGGCTGGCAGTGTTCACGGCGTCGCCCCATAAATCGTAAATGAATTTTTTGCGGCCGATGACGCCTGCCACCACGGACCCGGAGTTGATGCCGATACGGAGGTTGACTTTGTGTTGGCCAAATGTCCGCTGGCTGACAAATGCACGCATCTCTAAGGCCAGGCGCGCCAGCACGTGCGCATGGTCAACCCGTGGACGGGGCACGCCGCTTGCCACCATGTAGCAATCGCCGATGGTTTTGATTTTCTCCACATCATACTTCTCTACGAGGGTGTCGAAGTATGAAAACACCTCGTTGAGCAGTTCCACGAGTTCCGTAGGCGACATCTTTGCCGACATCGGGGTGAAATCGACCACGTCGGCAAAGAGGATGCTTGCACCGTCGAAGTGATCGGCAATGGTGCGCGATTCGTTTTTGAGTATCGAGGCGATATCCTTAGGTAGAATGTTGAGCAGCAGCGCTTCGGATTTTTCTCGTTCGCTACGCAGGAGACCGAGGGCGAGATCACGTTGGTGAACAAAGTAGTGCAGAATGCCAAAAGCAAACGCCGATACGCCGATGATGTTTATTCCCATCATTACGGAGATCCCGCGCGGATCGAGGACATTGATCGGGTGAGCGGTGCTGTATGACAGGAATGCGCCGAGCCCAAGCACGCCTAAATAAGCTGCAAAGCAGTACCTCGCCGCTTTCGGTCCGTAGACCACGAGAGCGGCTAACGGAGTTAGGAGTCCCCATACCACGTGCATGGCAGAACCCATCAGGCCGCCCAGAATGATCACCACCAGAAAGGAAGCGATCATAGGCGAGAGTGTTAGGAAAAGCAGAAACGGATTAAAACCTCGGCCCGTCACGCCGAACACGACGAGGTCGAATAAGCAGATCGTCATGTAGGCGAGCATAATCGTCCCAATCAATGGCGCGCCGAAAAAAGTGTACAAAACGCTATACATAGCACAGCTGGGCACGCCGGCGATGCTGGCCCAAATAAATATCATGCGACGCAGCCGGGAATCGTCGTCTTCCATTGGGGGAGCGCCGATATCATTCAAAAACTTCAATATATGTTTCATGAAAGCTGGGATGTTTCTGGAAATTATTTGAAATTGGCGCCGTCGCCGCGCGTCGTAGTCCGCGGCCAATGGAGCAATCAGAAAACAATCCGGATAGGTTTACTGCTTGGCTCCCGCAGTTCGGCTATGGTTCTTCGGTTAAGGCTGCGCCTCGCCGCCTCGCAACAGGCCCGCTTGCCGTAGCACGGTCGCGTGGTCCCAATAGATTCGCTCGCAGGCAAGTTTATCTCCGCGAAATTGCACGACCACGACGAAATCGACAGTAATCTTTTTATGCGTCGGCGGGATGTTCGGTAAAAACCATGGCATCGGCTTGTTATGCGTGAACGTGACATGCAATTCGTCAACGAGCTGCCCGTCCCCGATGACGCGGTTTACCGGCTTCATCTGTAAGTCCTCAGGCCACGAAGGAATGAAATCATCTCGGTAGAAACCCCGCAACGCGTCTTTGCCACGGCCCCCGGTGTTCACGGGAATGTGGTTGACGTGGGCGTCTTCAATCATGGTCGCCAAAGTCGCTTCGACATCCTTGGTTTCGAACTCCCCTTTGAGGTGTTCTGCCCAGAGCTGCTCCAGTTGATGGGACGACAGAGGCGCCTGATCCGATTCTCGCTCAATCATCTTTGTACTCCTTGTGAATGCCTGCGATCGCGATGCTGTTTTCTTGTGCCAACCTTTGGCGCTTGCGGTTGTCCGTTATCCCGGTAGACTGGCCGGCTTCAGAAAAGAAATCGAGAGAACTATATGCAGAATATGCACACTTGCAAGACAGAACAAAAAACTCAATGCAATGACTGCCGTCCATTTCAGTTGCTTATTTGTTTCACAAGCCATCAAGCCGAGGCTAAGAAAGACCACAAATGCCGGCAACGAGTTCAAAAAATAGGATGCTTTAGCCGCGGTATATACCGGCAGCCGCAAAGCAAGCCCAACGATGCCAAGTACGTTACTAAACAAGAGCGTGGGGAAAATGATCAGTTTAATCATTTCTTCCGCTCTCATATGACTTCGCCAGCTTCGTGAAAAAAAATTTCCGAAGCCTCTGACCATCAGCAATAGAGGGAAAAGACCAAAGACTATAAGGCCAGCCCCCAACAATCCTGTCAACTTTGATATTGACGGGGAATCTTCGGGAAACTTTTCTTCGCCCCTGAGCCAACCATAATAACGATCCCACCAGGACTGATTTGAGACCAAGAAATAAAGAAATTTGGGTTCGTTATCGAACCACATTCCGCTATAAACGAGTGTCCAGAAAGATTGCATCCTGCCCGGAACTATTATGGGTGGATCGATGCTCTCCCACGGTTTAAAGGTAAAAAAATCAAAATGGTCACCATCGCGCGGTTGAATAAGACTTGGGTCGCTCCGATTTACGTTCCAGGGCAATGGACTGTCATAATGTTTTTTATTCCATATCAAATGCGCGCTTAGGATCGTCATGGGTAGGAAAATTATCAGAACAAAGAATAGCAATGCTTGTTTTCGGGACGGAAAGAGCCGCTTATAGGCGAGTGATGCGAATACCATCAGGACAACTGGTAGCACGATAAAAGAAGTATATTTGGTAAACAACGTTACGGAGATGACGATACTGACCGTCAAAAGAAGGAAAAAAGGGAATTTTCTTTCTATTACTATGAGCAGCAAGTAGATGCTCAAGGCCACGAATAAATAACTTATGGTGTCATTTGAATTGATTGCTGACATGTAAATGTGGCGAGGCAAAAAGCATGCTGTGCCAAAAGCGAGCAGTCGTGAAAAATTAGATAAGGGTAATTTATTGAGGATAAGATAAAGTATTCCGAGAGTTAGAATGCCGTAAAAGCAGACGACAAATTGAAAAAATTTTAACAATTGTGAAAGCTTCACCACCATGTGCATAGCTACATGGCCCGCCATTGCGGATATCCAATAAAAGACGGGAGGATGGTAGCACTGCCAGCAGTCGTTCTTGCCTGGAATCGTGCCGGTCTTCATGATCAGTAGAATCGGATCGAAATGATTGTCGAAGAAATTACCGGGAGGATTTGACCAGCATAGTAAAATTCTTAATAGGCTGCCCAGAATAAAAAATAAAATAAAAAATGACTTATAGTACGGTTCGGCAAATTGCCGGTCAGCAGACGGCGGCGTACGCAATCCGACCGATACCCGGCCGCGCCGCCGTTCGGTAGTCCGACCGCTCTTGGATTTATGCGTCTTCGACATAGAGCAAACTTGACCGATGAGCAATGACCTGCTGATCGACGAAGCTCACACACGCCGTGACGTGTGCGGCCTCACTATACGAGTACGCAGAAACTCCCGAATAGCTGCGGTGGTTTGGTCTGCATGGGTTAGCGTGAACGCATGCCCTGCATCTTTAATAACAATGTCTGGTGTTGCGCAATTCCGAGGAATTATCCGGTCCAAATCTCCGTGGATTGAAAGAACAGGACAACTGACATTGTCGACACCCGGCCAATCCATGATCATGCGCCCAAAGGCCCTGATCTGGGCCGCGGGATAGCTATTGGCCATTTCAATGAGGCATCTCTCTGCGTCTTTCGTGAGGGGAGCAAAGCGCCAGCGGACGAGTGGTCGCCACGAGCGACAGCTCAATGCAAAATCAGGAATGAAAACCCCAAACCGTTCGATCCATCGGTATGATCGCGGAAGGCGATCGGGCCGTAAGCAACTTCCAAGAAGGATCAATCCCGCGACCCGCCGTTGCCGGGCAATTTCTCCTGCCAACATGCCACCGAAAGAGATGCCGCCAACAATGTCGTCAGGCTGAATGGCAAGAGCGGCTGCAATTCGCGCGGCGTACTGAGTGAGCGCCTCTCCCGGTGCGGGCTCAGCGTGATCCGGCGTGACGATTTCCGCCTCCGGGATTCGAATCGACCGGAATAGCCGACCATCGGCCCCCATACCACTAAAGAGCACAAGTCTCGGCTTCATCTTCTTCGCGCCAAATACGCCTCAGCGGTCACCAAGCTAAGCCGTCGTATAACGGAGGACCGCTACCGGCCGGCGATCGAAGCCTCGAAAAAGTTAACCAAAGCATCTTGATACTTGACGCCAAAGCGTGATGTGAGCGCCTCAGTATGCCCCCCGCCTTCGACTGTAATGAGCATCTTCGGCTCGCGCGCTTTGGCAAATAATTTGATCGAGTGCGTATAAGGAATCACAGGGTCAGACGTTCCATGCATTAGCAGCAGCGGTATTGGTGCGACGCGAGTAATGTACTTTTCTGCGCTGTAGTGATCGTTTACCAGCAAACCAGCGCCGAAAAATTTATCGTTTGCGATCGACGAGTAGGAATAGAAAGTGGCCTCGATCGCAACGGCCTTTACACCTGCGCGGTTGCCTGAGCCTACGACAGCGATTGCGTTTGTGCCTCCCAGGCTCTGCCCGAAAACAATCAGCCGCTCAGGGTCGACATCTCGCAGAGAGCGTACGTAGTTTACGGCACTATTGGAGTCTTCGAATATCCCTTCGGGTTCGGGACGCCCTTGTGATTCTCCATAGCCGCGGTAATCGAAAACAAACACATTGAAGCCCCGCCGGGGTAACCAACTCACAAACAGCCAGTGGGAGGACATGTTCTGAGCATTGCCGTGGAAGTGGATGATAGTTCCTTTGGCAGCCTTGGGATTGTCGTACCCGTGTGCAGGAATGAACCATGCGGATAGTCTCGTGCCGTCGCTGCTCGCAAAACTGACGTTTCGAAAGCTAAGCCCGAGACGAGTCGGTGTGTCATAGAGCACGCGATCCGGATAATAGAAGGCACTGTCGAGACATCCCATAACGTTCAGCGCCATCATCAACAAGAAAAGCGGTTCAACAATAATCTTGTCACGATACCGGGAAATAAGAATCGTACCGAGGTTCACGATTTTTCGCGCGCACTAACACCCAGCCTGGCGAACCAGGTCTGCATTGCAGCTGGCGATGCTGTCATCGGCTCTACAACACATCTATCGGGTAGTCATGTCGTAGCTCGCGAGACAACGATCGACGAGGCTTTCCGCGGCCGCCCAATCGAAGGTGCGGAACTCGCGCCCCTGAATGGCGGCGGGTTCGCCCGCGTAGAACATTTCGTACTGTAGATGACGCGAGCCGAACTCCGAGCCGAGAGCATCCCACAAGAGCTTCAGCAGTTTTACCCGCTCGGCTCCTTTCACACCCGGCCAGCGCACGTAGCGCTCGATATCCGCCGCGGAATGAGACGCGCGTAGCTCAGCCACTGTTGCCGGCAGCTGAATCAAGCTGCCGCCCATCAGTCCTCGGATCTGATTGAGCAGCGCCGGATACATCGCTTGCTGGATTACCTGGCTGGCATAGAGCAACGCATCTTTGGGACGCATCACGCCGAACTGGTCGGATTCACCCGCGGCTTCGGCGCCGAGGATCATCCCCTCGACGAGGGAGACACGGGTGGCCAGATCCCCGAGCTGCGCGATCATCTCGCCGGCAGCCGAGCGTCCGCTCAGGTCCATGCAGCGCTTGACCAGGCCTACCAGGAACTGCAGCTTGGCCCACGACCGGATATGCGATTGGGTGTTGCCCAGCACATGCGCTGCCGTAATACTAAATTGTCCCGCGGTCAGTTCAATATTCTTGTAAATGAACACGTCCTCCCAAGGCACGAAGACATCATCGAACACCACCAGCGAATCGGTTTCGTCAAGGCGGCTGGACAGCGGATAGTCGAACACGCTCGTCGATCCTAGCGCATACGGCCGCCGAGGATAGAGCTTCAGCCCGGGCGCGCCGGTTGGCACCACGCACGAGAGCGCGTAGTCTTCGTCGCCTGGCCGAAGCGGCAAGATGACCGTGACCAGCACGTAATCCGACATGATCGAACCCGTGCCGAGCATCTGCGCGCCGCGGATAACGATGCCGCTGTCGCGCTCGGCAACGACACCAGCGTAAAGATACGGCTCGGCCTGTTGATGCGCCGGTTTGGCTCGGTCGATCGTTGGGTGGACAATGACATAGCTGACATACAAATCCTCGTCGGCGGCTTTGGCAGCGAAGCGCAACAAGTTATCGGCGAACTGTTGCCCGCCGCGTGCATAAAATTCGGACGAACCTGCAAAGCCGGCGAAGAATGAAGCCACGTGATCCGGAGAACGGCCCAAAAAACCGTAGCTCGCATCCGCCCAATATTTGATCGCGCGTCGCCGCGCCACCAAATCTTCACGGGTGCGCGGCACCAGCCAAGACTTGTTGATCGGCCGGCCATCGCGTGGCGAGGGATAAGTCATCAACTCGCGAGTGGCCGGATCGTGGGCGAGGTCGTAGAGCTGCGCGACGGTGCGCACGCCGGCACCGAAAGCGGGGTGTGTTGTTATATCGGCTACTCGCTCGCCATTGAGCAGTACCGTGCGGCTATCGCGCAGACCGCGCACATAGTCATCGCCACTGCGAGTCATAGTAACCTCCCTGTCCTTGCCTGAGGAGCGATGCCGGGCCGATCCTTGATCGACGGATTTAGCGGTCATTTGAACAAGAACGGTCGAACTGGCTGTGAGCTCGTCTTCGGCAAAGCCTATTCAAGCGAGCGAAGTCCAGCCGTTGCAATGCCTAGTTAGTTATACGCCCAAGATCAAATCTCAGTAGGTTCAATCCCGTGTCGTTTCATCAGTTCTCGTTCTTGCTCAGGTGTGGGAGTGGAATCCTTCCACAGCGCTTCTAACTCGGCGAAGTAGGCGTCTGCCGCGGGAGAGTGAATTATTAGTAGTCGTGCTGGAGAATCACCAGCATTGCCGAATGTGTGCGATATACCGCTGGGTGCCAGCGCCCAAAATCCGGGGCCTCCTATTCTGCTTTCTCCTCCGACGATGAACTCAATAGATCCTTCCAAGACGTAAAAACCTTCCGGGCCTTCATGTGTGTGAGGCTCGGGCCGCCGGTTGCCTGCTGGTAGGTCGCGCTCCATGAAGCTGAAAGCACCACGCGTGGTCTCATGCAAAGCCTTGAAGACCATCTTGCTTCCGCGCGCCGAATAGATCGGCCCCTGACCTGGGTCCAGAAATATGCCTCTAGCCATGGAACCTCCTCAAGAGCGGTAGCGCATTTGGCTAAGCCGTAGCGAAAAAACCTGCCGTAAGGCGAGTGTTTTCGCCTTAGTTTAAGCCGCGGGTTAGGCCACGTATGTCTCTCAGCTCATTTGACTACATCTTTCGCAGGTTCGTTAATTGCGATTCGATCGCTCGAATTTACTTGCCTTTGAGCCCATCGCGAAAAGCAATCGCTTCAAGCTCCACCCGGACAGCGTCCATAACGGGCACCACTGGCCGTGCTTCGAATACAAAAGCAGGTAACATCGAACAGAACTTGTGAACCGCCAACGGATCGTCGCAATCCAACATCATGTATCCACCCCAGTCACCCACTCGTACAACGAACAACTCGATCTTGAAACTAGCGGGCGCCTTCCATTGAGTGAAAACATCGAGTATCCGCTTCTGAGCATTCTCGTATTCTATAGGTGAACCTTGCGAGCGTTCGGACCAGGTGATCATGTATTTCATGGTATTCTCCCTCATTGAGTTGATGTCATCGGAAGGTAGCTTAAAATGGCCTGACGTTTGAGTTCATCCGCGTGCGAGGCCGCAGACCGTGGTAGGTCGGGTGCAACAATGGGTTAGGCCGCGCCATCATATGTGACTTACGCGTATTTTTCTCGGCACGGTTCTTGAGCACTGAAGCGTTTGGGTGCGACCTAAGCTTGCACGGTTACGCCGTTTTGCTTCAACACCTCTAACAGTTTGGGAATTTCACGGGGGCTGTGAGGGATCTCCCTGCTGACGGCGGTGAACATCTGTGTAGCAATGCCGCCCTGGCCGGTGAACTCGAGCACATCGCAGCCGTCTGCAAGGTAGCGAAAGCTATGCACCGTGCCGGCGGGCACGTGCACAAGAGTACCGGGCTGGCAGACTACGGCCTTGCCAGAGTAGGTGAATTCGACTTCGCCCGCGATGACATAGAAGGACTCGTCCCAGTTATGACTATGCGGCGGCGGACCCATTCCCTTTTCGCCCTGCTGCCGCGTGATTTCGTAGGCTTGTGTCGCGGTGTTTGAAGCCAACACCGTCACCCTAATGCCAAGCACGTTCAACGCAGGATCATAGTCCTTGGGGGTTACAACAAACGGTTGAGCCTTCATAGTGTCATTTCCTTTCATGGAAAAAATGTGTTGAGTGGCTCGCGCACCCTGAGCGATGCCGCTAAGCCTCTAATAGATAGAGAAATTATTTACCACCGAATCTCGCCGTCGGCTCAAGCGACGGGTTAGGCCAATCCTTTACGTGACTCGCTCAGCTGACTCAGCAAGATGCAAGATCTTGTGATTTAACTCCCGTAGGTTTAGGAGCTAACGCCGAGAGGTCGCGGTCGGATCCTTACTTCGCCGCGAAGCAGTAGAATCGGCCTGCACCTCCGCCGGGGGCGGTATCGGCGCAGCTTCGACTCTCATGCGCCGAGTTCCACGAACCGGAGGCTCCGGCGGTATTGCCACCAAGCCCGATGCCGTCAACGTGACCCACTTGCGCCTGCATGTCGGGAGATTCTGACGTCCAATCGTTGCATGTTTTCCCTGGCACGACTTTACCTTCGGCTGTCGAGCCGGTCAGAATGTCGTGTTCGGTGGGTTTCGGCGACCCAGGCCAACCACCCGGAACCGGTTGCCCCCGTTCGTCGACGAACAAAATTGGGTTTCCTCTGCGCTCGTGGAGGTCGGTGAGATCTTTTCCGACCATGAGGCCGTTAGCATTGAACCAGGGGCCGTTGCCGATTCGATCGCGCGCATCCGTGGGCTTATTGTTGTTGGCAGGATCGCGCTCCACACTCAAGTATGCGCGCCACGTCTTATCACCTTGCCCGACGGCGGTCGCCAGAGTTTGGCAAATCCGATCCGCACCCACCAAGCCGCCGAGGTTGCCGGTTTTACTCTTGGCGCTTGTAACAAAAAAACTCATGCTCGGCGGTGGCGCGTCGGCGCCGTAAATAATTCGATCCATGCCGCCGGCAGCAACAACTGCCAGCGTCGCGATTGCAAGTAGTGCCTGGTAAAATTTCATAAGATCCCTCTTTAAGGTTCAGGTTGGTTCTGAGTTTCATGCACGGCAAAGGTGCCGAATCTGACGCTCGCTGCAGAGCTGGGCCGTTTGCGGGCGTATTCGATAAAACCATCGGAAGGATCGATGCCAACAAATCTTCGACGCTCCCGTAACGCTGCCCAAAGTCGCTGATAGCGAACCCGTGCCGCATCCGACGTCGAGCATCTTCTCGCATCCCGAACACCGACAAACTCCCGGCTCCAGCGACCCATCATTACTTCATATGCTTCGGCGACTTCAAACATAGTTCCTCGATTTGCGCGATATGCATAACACCTGAATTGTTATGCGGCAATTGCCTGAGTTTCACAGAACTCGCCCGACGTCGGACCTGTTCAAGGGCGGAATCCCTTAGGGCTTCGCTTTCTTCGAAGGCTTAGACTTGCCAGAACTGTTGAGGGCGACCGCTTGGCGAACGAGCGCCTTGAAGACGGACTCGTCAACTTCTTCTCCTTCGTGAATGTCGATCGCGCGGCGTACATTTCCGTCGAGACTCGAATTGAAGAGATGGGCCGGATCCTTCAGAGACGCGCCCTTGGCGAAGGTAAGCTTCACGACATTC
>Ga0065712_10068343_pt1 | contig 11540 bp, 30 predicted proteins | sample MisRhiReplicate1_FD_59099 | JGI IMG/M metagenome (GOLD analysis project Ga0065712, IMG submission 59099) | Miscanthus rhizosphere microbial communities from Kellogg Biological Station, MSU, sample Rhizosphere Soil Replicate 1: eDNA_1 v3... | ecosystem: Host-associated > Plants > Roots >...
CTGCGACCCGACCTGCGACCTGACCTGCGACTCGACCTGCGACCCGACCTGCGACCTGACCTGCGACTCGACCTGCGACCCGACCTGCGACCTGACCTGCTTGCCTAAATGTTTGAGCAGTGACCAAGCGAATGCCCCGCCAATTGTAGCGGCGAGTGGGGAGCCAAGCCGTAAAATCACCATTGGCCTTTTGAGATTGCACAGGGCATAGGCTTGCAATGCTGCTTCTGTCGCCTTGTCGAAATCTGCGGGGTGGGTTGATAAGCCAATCTCAATCCATTTTTGCGTCCATTCCGCAAATCTCGCCGACTGCTCTTTGGTAAGCTTGTTGATTCTCATATTCTCAATCGGCGACATTGCGGATTGCCTCCGGTGAATACTCGCGCTGCCTTGTGATGCGATATTTGCCGCGCTTTACCGGGATTGGGGCGTGCTCCTGATGCCTTACCTCCGACGGCTTTAGGACATTGATAGCCACGGTCTGGCCATCATCACGCTTCCAAGCCTCTGCGGAATCCATGTCGATCTCGTGTGCGTGGCCAGTAGCCTCGCCATGCGCCAGAATTACTCGACCCGGAACCTGTTTTGCGTTCTCGGGCAGGTCTGCAACACGCTCAATAAGCACGTCACCCTGCCTGAATTGGTTTTTGATTTTTTTCATATAGTGTGAGTTCGTCGCCCCATTTCTACCACACAAATTAAATCGCGCAAGTGCTAAATGGCATATTGACACACTTTATTTTCCATGCCACTCTATGCGCGTGAAAATTGAACATACGTTTCCTCATAGTGTAAGGTTTGCCGCTGACAATCGCAATACGCTGGCGAACATCAAGACCAGCTTGCCTATCAGCGCAGCTGGCTTGGTTAATCATATTCTGCGCGAATACGGAATCCCCGCCTATAAGCGCGACAAGCGCACAAATTTAGGGCAAATGCGCCCGTACACTCGGAGGGTCAAGAAGTGAATTATCGTGATCATTTCAAGGAATTGCTGCCCATAATTAAAGCCTACACTGAAGGGAAAACCATTCAGAGGAGAAGTGATGGGTTTTGGGAGGACAAAGAGGAGATAGATTTTCTATCCAGCCCCTCGGCATACCGAATAAAACCCGAACCTGAAATTCCAAAGGAATTCTTGCAAGCCATGAAAGAATGCAATGAAGGAAAATTGGTCGATTTAGATACAGCACTCACGAAACCTTACCCTAAATGAAACTTTTAGGAACCCGCATCCTCGTAACACCCATCGCTGCCAAGCTCATTTCCGTAGGCGGCATACATTTACCACACCAATACCAGCATGGAGAAAATGAAAAGCTATGGAGGGTCACCGACATAGGCCAAGGCGTAGAAGAAATTCGCGTAGGCGATGCGGTGCTCGTGCCTAATTGGTCGCACCGTGATGACCTGGGTGGTGGAAGGTTCATCATTGAACAGCGGGAAGTCGTTGCTGTGATTCGTGAGGAAGCACCTCCACTACCCTGAACTCCAGAGGCAGTCCCAGTTTCTCCCAGTAGCCTTTCACGCGCATCTCTGCGTGTTCTTCGCGGTCCCATTCTTCATAGGGTAGATCATTCCACGAGGTGTTTGCTTCCCCACGCCATTGAACCTGCCACGTTTTCATAAGCTTTCGCGCAATGCTCTCAGTTTAGCTACCATTCCATTATCCTTCCTTAGTTTTCGCACATGATCATTAGCTTCCTCAACAGCGGTGTTGTGTTCAAATGCACTCGGAACTCCCCACACTTCCATAATTCCAAGCCGTGTCTCATACACAACTTTGTGCTCATGGCGTAATTGTTCTTCGGTCATAGCTGCCTATTTGTTAATTCTGCTGGCCTAAGCCCTTTTGTTTTGGTGTAGACCCACTGAATGTCCCAGGTGCCATCTCGTTTAATGAGCACCTTGTTAATACGCAATAGCTCACCAGCTTTCACCAGATTCCTCAAACTGCTAACGGCATTGGAGTGGGTTAGTGGTGGCACCAAGTCCCGTTCCGTGAACTTCCTGTGATTCTTGGCAAAGGTTCGTATCAAGGCATAAATCACACCGCGCTTGCGTCCGCTTTTATTGATGTAAGGTTTTGACATAGGTTATCGGGTGTTAAAGTCTGGAACTGTTTCAAGAGAGACGTGCCTAGAGTTGCGTAAAAATCGGCTGGCTATCCTACGTTCGAATTTCTGCTCCCATCCATACGGTCCTATGTTTGTGGTTACAAGTGTCCACTTGTTTTCCCTACGTTCCAGTATTTGATAGAACTTCTGAATTCCCACCCCAGACGGATCGTGCTCGGCGCCTAGGTCATCAAGGACCAACAACGAACAGTCGAACATGTCTTCGATGATATTCCACCCGCCTGTCTTAAATCCGTCCACCACACGCGGCCAATTGAAAAACATTGTGTCAGATAACCGTATCTCTCCTGACTCTCCCGTAACGAGTGGAAGATTTACTGCCATTCGATTAGCCCATCGAAATACAGCTTTTGCGATGTGGCTCTTTCCAGATCCATTCTCACCGTAAATAATCAGCCGAAATCCTTTATTGGGATGCTTGGCGTAGTTCGCGCAAAAATTGTGAGCTTCGTTCTGGAGGGCATGGAGGAGGGGGTGGGTGGTTTCCATTTTCAACCACTTTTGGCACCAGTCCCGCCGTTGTTTCTCCTTGCTCTCGCTCAGCCTTTCGCTTGGCGGCGGCAGCATAGTCGGTTGGCCCACGGATAACATGGTCGTTTCTACGATTTGTGCTATGGGTTTGGTCGTATCTTCGTTCGTCATAGTTTTTCTTCCAGTTCTGCATGGCTGATTTCCAGCATTTCATTGGGTTTTTACCAACCCTCCACCCGTTACTTTCATAATAATTCTGAAATTTTGTGATTTCCGTTGGAGGAAGCCCTATTTTCTGAGCTTGGAACTCCAATTCCGACATTTCTGGTTTTGAAAACATTTTCCTCTTTTCCTTTTCTTGTACCTGTACCTCTTCCTTATCCTGTACTTGAGGGGCTAGGCAGCCCCTAGGCAGCCCCTTGGCAGGGGCTACTATGTGTTCTGGTAGTGGCCATGTAAGGCCATGATGTTCAAGTCTTTTTATAACTCCATTGTGGGCACAGTTTGATGGGTTCAAGGTGTCTCCGTATTGGAACTTAATGAACGGAATGATGAACCACTTGCCTGATTGGAGCGTTACAACCCTTCCTTTAGTTGCTTTTAAAAACTCAGAACAATCTATTTCGGCTCCTACAACGAATGAGATGAGACGGGGATTTGCCTCTATTACACCTGAGTGGTCGCAGTTATCAACGAGGTATAGCCATACTGCCTTGTGTGCCACTGAGAGTTCCATGAACCAGGGATCTCTCCACTTTTCTGTTTCAGTGAATCGCTTCATTCCAATCCGCCCGATACAACGCGCATGAGCGGGACGTAGAAGCTATCCGGGCCGGTATCAGCTCTCCGCACAGCGCGTTGTATAGGATTGATTGAAGTCATTTTGCGATCCACGTTATCGCAACCAAACTAACAAGCGCACTATGAGTCCAACGAAATTCTTTGCAAGAACTATTTTCACTTTTCGCAACGTATTTTCTTGCGTATCGCTGAGAGTGTGGCATTGTGGTGCAAATGAGCGAAGATATCTTGTTCTTGGAACGGTTGATTGAGGATTTGAAGAAAGCTTGTATTTCAAAGCCTCTTTCAGAAGAATTCTCTGCACCGATTGACAATGACCGCCTGAACCAAGCTGGGGAAGTAATTGCGAGGTTGGAAAAGCGCCACCGGGGAAAAGTGGGGGCTGCGGTATGAGCCATCGGCGGGGTAGCAGATCGTTTCGCTGGCTTGCAATTCTTCCACTGGGTTTTGCTATGGGGTTTGACGTACACAACCGAACCCTTGGAATCATTCAGTCGGTCATGTGTGCGGTACTGTTTGTATTGATGACTTACACCCTAATTGCAACGCGAAAAAACCAATGAAACCTAAACCCACTGGAATATGACCAGGAAAGATGGGATGAGGTGGTGAAGAAATGAAAATGAAGATTCCCAGCAAGGAAATAATCGTGTGCGACTGCTGCCAGCGAGACACTGCAGGGGTGTTCGCCAAGTGTGTCGTATGCGGAAAGGAATATTGCTGGGCGTGCCGAGCCATATTTTGCGGGTGCGTCCACCCTCCCGACGTATGCCGGGATTGCAATGGAAACGATAAGGTAAAGGCGGTAGTCGAAAGGTTTTCAAAGCCTTTCAGTGAATTGGTTAAAAAGCGAGACAGATCATTAAAAACTTGTTACAAGAAATTTCCCATTGACATGCAAAAGAAGATGTAGGAACCACCAATTCTCACCATACCTAAAAAGTATAGTAAAACCCTCAACTAAAGTATTGACAGAATTTCCAGAATCCCCCTTAAGATCCCCCTTGCGTATTGCGTGTAACGTTGACTTTAGGTCTTAGTCCGATCATACATTTCCTCACGATCAGAGTTTGATTTAGGTACAGACAGGGGACTCCAACCACTAAATCCCAATCCCAATAGCCCCCTGCCGGTGGGGAGGGTGGGGACGGTAGCCGTACGAAAAGAGATTCCTTAGTAACTAAGAATTACTCAGGCTTGGACTCGGTGAACATGCTCGGCTGCTGCTTGCGTTTAGTGGGCTTGGATTCAGGGCGGAGGGAGCCAGGTAATGCAACCTTGCGTATGACACGCGACCTATCACATGCCATATCCCACGCTTTTATCGCACTTGCAACGGCTTGGCACTTGGCACGACTCTCCATTGCCTCATCGTTACCCTTAGCAGTCTTAAGCTCCATAGCCGTCTCAAAAGCTAAGTCCTTAAGGTCAATGGATTGAGCTAAGGTCTTGTTAAGAGACGTGCGTACGCGCTTAGACTCTGCTCTGTGTGCATCTGATATGCGCCTTGTAGGGGGATTATCGGCCTTTTGCACTACGCTTAGCATAACTAAAAGGTATGCTAACTATGCAAAGAAAGTATAGTAAAAAGATTGACGGGGGATGCAATGTGTGTCAGATTAGGGGCGTGAAAAGTGAATCGTTCACAGTCTCAGCTAAACAATTTACCCCGCGTTTATGTGGCCCCAATGGTTTCGCACTATTGGCGATTCACCCCATGAATAGCGGGGTTTTCCATTCAATGACTAAAGAGCAAAAGAAAGCGTATGATCATGCTCGGCATTTAGCTAATCCAAGGCGTTATTACGCATCCAAAAAAGCTTGGATAAAAGCTAATCCCTCGGAAAATGCCAAGCGTATGCGTAATTGGAGACGGGCTAACCCGATTAAATCAAAGGCGCATCAAGCTGTATGGAATGCGCTTAATCGTGGACACATAGTCAAACCATTGGCCTGCCAGCTATGCAATGCCGCTGGACCTGTCCAAGCGCATCATTCTGATTATACGCTCAAATTAGACGTTCTCTGGTTATGTAATGGATGCCACCTAAAACAACACGGAAAACAAGTTAGATTATGAAAACATACAACAAACAACCGTTCGCGAATGGTTATATTCAAAAGCGATTTACACGCAATCGGCATCGAACGTTGGTTCTTTTCCTAACCTCTCAAAACCAGCCAATGTACGCTTGGATGGCACGCTCGGAATTACATTGGGAAGGCAAAGAATAGCTTGTCCGTTCTTTTCCCTTCCCACCCCGTCATTGGCAACTTTGACGGGGTTTGTGTTTTCAGGGTGCAATCTACCAGCCCACCTTGCAAACGTCGTTCCTGGGGGCATTCTAGGCACTAAAAAACCCCGTTCACATGACGCAAACGGGGTGAAATGGGGGAATTGTGGGGCTACGCCTTGTATTGTGGAATTGTAGCCAATTGGCGCCTTAACTCAAGCTGGTATGGTGAATTAAGGAATGCTCGCAGCACCTTATTGGAAAGCTTTAGCCATTCCAGATTGAGACTGTTGGCGTACGCCCTATCCTCGGCAATTTGTTTCTTCGTACGGCGTGCCATTCTCATACTCTTACTTCCTTCTCTTTAGGTTCACACAGGGCGATAGCATCATGCGCCTTTGACGCAATGATGTTTGCGGCATGGCTGCGTTGAATCTCCTTGGCGAGCAATTCAATTGATAGTAACGTTTCCAATAACGCATTCCGCTGCGCGATTAGTGTGTCATGTTCATTAACGGCCTTGCAGATAAACTCTGCGTTAGCCGGATCGCACCGGCAAACCTCGCCCCATTTGCTTTCAATGATCAGTTTAGTTTTCCCGTCGTGACCGCTATCAGTCCAAGGTGTAGGCGTATGCTTCGTTGTTTGTGTTTGGGGTTTCATAGGCTCCTTTCAACGATATTCCTGCCGGTTGCTCTAGCGATTGCTGCTCTAGCTTGCTCGATTAGAGCAATGCGAACAGTTCCAATATCCTCAGAGCAACCCGTTTGATCGTAGTCAGCTTCAATGCTCTGGACTACAGCCAACAATGCGTCACGCTGGGCTATGAGTTGATCATGCTGGTTCCAACATAGAGCAAGGCGCTCAAGGTTTGAATCATCTTCGGCATTACGTTCGCGCTCGCAGCTGGCCACGATGAAATTGCCGTAATTGTTTATATCAGGGCAAAGCAATGCGCCATCGCATACTTTAAGATCGCCCTGCGTATGCTTCGCTGTTTGTGTTTGGGGTTTCATAGGCTTTAGTGTTTCAAAAGTCTGCAATATGGACGATTGGTTCGCCGTCTTTCGCCACGATGACAACTGTAACGTCATAAGACTTTTTAGCCTTGAATTGTTGTGCGGCCAATTGTTGCGCTTTGTAACTTGTTTCGGCTTGGACTTCAATCTCACGGCCTTTGTGGAATGCTTTGTAAGTATTCATTGTGTTCCTAAAATCCCCATGCCCCACAGTCTGAAATGCAACGACAGGAGCCGTTGGAACTATGAGACATGGGTTAAACTTGGTTACTGTTTCAATGCACATTTCAGCTTGCATAATGAGACTGTAGCGCATGTGTGGCAGATTGTCCAACATTATTTTCATAAATCTTTTACCGTAATTCCACGGATGAAAAATAGTTGAAAATAATCCTTGTATCGTATCTAATGTGTGGCAATATATCACTATGTTAAATGGAACTAACATTATGAAAACACTCACACTGGCTCACTGGCAGGGGCAATCTTCGCAAGGAGCCGGATTATCAGCACGCGGATATTTCCTACATCGCCGCGCAAGCTGTCCGTATCGAGTTGAATGAAATTCTCGAACCAATGATATGAATAGCCCCGAAATAACCATGCTCAAGAATGCTGGCTTGAATGTGCGCCATCGTCCCAAGTCAGGCGAAATACGAATCGTCAATCCGGTTACTGGCCATTGGCTAATCACAGATGCAACCGATGAATATTTTGAGGACTTAGCCAACGAATGCGCTAGGGATTTTGAGGCGTACTGGCAAGTTCACATTGGGCAGCATATCGAGGCATGAAGTTTTCACGCTCTTGGGCCATGCCATCGCAAGACACATTCGATATTTTGCCGATTAAGGATTTTGTGTGGCGCTATCTTCACAAAAGCAAATGCTCGGTTGATCCATTTGCGCGAAACAAGGATTGGGCCACACATACCAACGACATAAACCCCAAAACATCAGCGCAGCACCATTCGGACGCTGAGATATTTTTAGCCCACCTTGCCAACGGAAGCGTTAAATGTGACTTGGCGTTAATCGATCCACCTTACTCACCTCGTCAGATTAGCGAGTGTTACAAGGAACTTGGCATTCCCGTAACCATGCAGGACACACAAAACGCAAGATTTTACGCTCGGATTAAAAAGGCTCTATTGCCGGTGCTTTCAAATGACGCAACGGTTTTAAGTTTTGGCTGGAGTAGCGCGGGAATGGGCATAAAGCATGGATTTGAACAAGTCGAGATTTTGCTGGTTTGCCACGGTGCCGCGCACAATGACACAATTTGCCTTGCAGAAAAACGCATACCAACCTTGTTATGAACCATAGCCCTCTACCGTGGGAATTAAGCGATTGCGATCCTTATCGAGTTCAAAGCTCTTGCGATGGTGATTTAATTGTCACAACTCGTTTTTCGTCCGAAAAGACACCCATGCAGAAAACGGAAGATGCTGCGTTGATTGTCAGGGCGTGCAACAACCACAAGGCTCTTAGGGCAATGCTTATCCGATTAATTGCTCAATGTGATTATAATGCTGGATACGTTGAAGGAGAAGCACCTGTTGAAACATGCGAAGAATTTCTTCAAGTGCTTTCAGAAGCCAAGGTTTTAATAAACAGCTTATGAAGAAACCTAAAGGGCCATTCCAGCTAATAGACGGTTCCATTGTTCAAGAGTTAAGACCGATTCCCGGTTTCGTGTGGCAATGCCAAATGAAGTGTGACAGGGGCGGCGTTATAAAAGAATGGTATATGACGCGAACGAATGCTTACCGTCCCGGTAAACGTAAATAATTTATGAACGTGCCACCTTATGTCCCCGAGGATTTGAAAGGCTATTACGACAAAATCAAGCCCGCAAGCGATTTGGTATTCTGGGAGTTTGTCCACAAGATTGATAAGCAATTACAGGACAAACCAAAGCTAATGGAAGTCATCAAAATGGCGTTTGAAATGGGCTTTGTATTTGGTGCATCATTCATTTACGACAATCCTGATTTATGAAAACACTTTTTGCATCATGGAACATGCAAAGCAACATAACCACAAACAAACTTTTCCCCCACAGGCACAGCTACGCTTCCTCGGCGTCGGTTCCATCTGTGCTTGTGCGGGGATTTTTGAGGGAATATGAAAACAGAATCAGCTAAAGAACGGTTGGAGCATTTGCGAAGCGAACTGCGAGCAGAACGTATCAGCTATGGCGAACTAGCCGAATTACAATCGCTAGTCAAATTCATCGACCTTGATGACGTGGAACTATTGCAGGCGGCAGGAGTGCCAGAAGGGGAGGTAGCATGATCTACAACGAATCAAACCATCTCGACGCACGCAAAATGCACAACGAAACCCTAACACAATTACGCACTAGGGCATTGGGGCGCGTTGCGATTAATGATCCTATTGCCCTCCATGATCGCAGGCAGCGTGCCATCATCGAAAAGGCGCTTGTCAGCTTGGCGAGCGGGGATACACAACGAACACGGGAATTGTTGGGGGAATTATGAGTGCAACGAAACAAAAATTCCACGCCAAGGTTTTCGACGCTCAAATCGAATTAGCCAACAAGAAATATCAAGTGGATTGGAAGATTAAACGAACTGAAAACGGTTGGTTTGTTGTGGTGCGTGAACCGTATCCTGATGAGGCGAGCCGTGATTGGTTCAGGGGGATCGAGCGATGAACCAAGTCGAAGCTGAAATCATAGAACCAAGCAACGCTATTGCTTTGCGGGACAAGGGCGAAGCGTTGGTGCCAGTTGAGCAAAAGCAGGCGATGACGCCAGCGCAAGCTAAGATTGACGCCGTAGCGTCGCTGACAATGAAAGCGTACGACCGCGCCTCACAGTTGATTTTAAGCGATCAAGAGATTGCGTCATTGGCCGCAGAGTTTCCCGATGAGGCGTTTTTACCTGGGGCAGCAGGCAAAGAAAACCTGCTTTACATTCAACATGCCTGCCTTCGTGACCGCTTAAACCAAGTCTTTCGTCCCGGCCAATGGTCAATAGTTCCCCGTAATCGCTGGGCTGAGCCGTTCAAGACCCTAAAAGGCATTGAAGCAAGCCGTGTTTACGTAGAAGCAATGCTGATTATTCGCGGCTGTTTTGTCGCTGAAGCCGTTGGCGAGATGGAATACTATCCCAATAACGCCAGTCAAAACTACGGGGATGCGGTCGAGGGCGCTAAAACCGCTGCTTTGCGCCGATGTTGCAAGGAATTGGGCATAGGATTGCAGGCTTGGCGCAAGGATTGGTGCGATGGCTGGTGGCAACGCAAACGAGCGCCCGTAGCGCCTAAATTCACCTCCAAGCCATCGACACAGGCCGAAACCATCAAAACGCCTCCTAGCCCTACTGTAGCCCCAAAACAAGCCAACGTAGCGACTGCTGAGCAGCGCAATAAAATGGTGCATTTAATATGTTCGGAGGGGCCGGACGCCACTCAACGCGCTTTAGGCTATTTCATCGAAGCTGGCGCACTGCTTCCCACTGAATCTTTAGATAATTTGCCCCTAAATTGGGTGCCTACTACGCAAGGTCAAATGAGGGAACTTGGGGTCTTAATCGCCAAGCTTAACGATACTGGCGTTGTGGAAAAGCCAAAGTGGGCGTTTTTAGCTGATTCGCTTGCTTTTAATGCGGAAGAAGAATCCAATCCATTCAACGAGCCAGAACAGCCTAAATCCGCTGCGCCATTGCCAAAACAACCTGAATTGGTGCGGCCCACATCTACATCGCCTACATCCCCGGATGATGAATGGTTTTTCAATGCCATTGTACCAATTCCGCACAAAGGCCAAAAGCGTGCGGATTACCTCAAAAACCCTGACACCATTGGTTCTTTGTTCGATGCTCGCCATGATGACGAAGACGCAAGGCGACGTTTGTTTGGTCTGCGTGACCATTTCGAACCTAAGCCTTGGACTGGAAACGATGGAAAGCAACGCCCACCAACCAAGGCGGATCAGGACTTTCGCAAGGCTTTGGATGCGTTTAGCGATTATTACGACAAAAACCATGATGGAGAGGAGTTTGATCGATGATAGACCATCTGGACTTGTTTGAATATAGCGCAGCATTAGCTCGCCACACAGACCCGGATACCTCACACGCAGCAGCTAGAGACGTTGCTGGAGCTATTGCAAGTGCTCTTGAGCGCAGAGTCTTAGCAGCCATCAAAGGCAGTCCCCAAGGGTTAACTAATCACGAAATCGTGGCTATTACAGGATTGACATGGAACACAGCAACCCCACGTATTCGCCCCCTAGTCAGGAAACATCTTGTTTATGATTCAGGCGAAAGGCGTAGCGGAGAAACAAACCGCAAGTGTATAGTTTGGAAAGCAATATGAAAACAACACAACTTATAGAAACCCTTGGGTGGGAAACCGAACACCAATACTCCCACGGATTAGACAAACCAATTTACCGCGCTTATCAAGGAGGCTTCAAGACGCTATGGCGCACAACTCCTGAGCAGGTATTGAAAGACGTTCAATCCATTGTTGAGGCTCGGAAATCTCCTGCAAACGTCCCGTTTTGACCATGCACCTTGAAGTAACTCAACAGGGCATAGTCAGGAAGGAAGATCCGGCGCCACCTCCTAAAGACCCACGCTTAGGGCATACCTCGGCAAGTTCAGCCAATCGTGATGACCGCTGCCCTGGCGCCCACCTAGCGCAGAAAGGCATCCCGGAGCCACCAGCGAGCGATGAAGCCACCACAGGCAAGCGTATCCATGCCGCGCTTAAAAACAGTGGTGACGTGAACCTTTTGGGCAAGTTCACCGCTCAAGAACGCTCGATCTTTGATAGTTGCCGTGAAATCGAAAAGAAGCTAGTCCTGCAATGGTTCGGTCCCGATCACCCGCCAATGCGTGTTTTC
>Ga0065712_10068346_pt1 | contig 11527 bp, 7 predicted proteins | sample MisRhiReplicate1_FD_59099 | JGI IMG/M metagenome (GOLD analysis project Ga0065712, IMG submission 59099) | Miscanthus rhizosphere microbial communities from Kellogg Biological Station, MSU, sample Rhizosphere Soil Replicate 1: eDNA_1 v3... | ecosystem: Host-associated > Plants > Roots >...
AGGGTGAAACCCTCGGCATTGTTGGGGAGTCAGGCTCGGGGAAATCCACTCTGGGGCGTTGCCTTGTTCGGCTGCTACGTGCTGACAGTGGTCAAATTCAATGGCTGGGTCAGGATGTAACGGCGCTTTCCGAAGGGCGTTTGCGAGCATTGCGTAGCGATGTGCAGATGATTTTCCAGGACCCGTTTGCCTCGCTCAATCCGCGCCAGACCGTCGGTCGTATCGTCATGACCGGCCCGCTGGTACAGGGGCACTCAAAGGCCGAGGCCGAGCGGCGCACGCGCTCATTTTTGGCGTTGGTTGGGCTACCCGCCACGGCGTTCGAGCGCTATCCCCATGAGTTCTCCGGTGGCCAGCGCCAACGTATCGGTATCGCCCGTGCCTTGGCTGTGGAGCCGAAAATACTCATCGCGGACGAATGCGTTTCCGCTCTGGATGCGCTGATCCAGGTACAGATTCTCGAGTTGCTTGAAGACCTGCAACGTCGGCTCAAGCTGAGCATTGTGTTCATCACCCACGATTTGCGAGTGGCCGCCAGACTGTGTGATCGCATTGCCGTGATGCAGGGCGGGCATGTGGTGGAGCAGGGGGAAGCGGCAACGCTACTGGTCCATCCGCAACACGCTTATACCCAGACCTTATTGCGTGGTTTCTCCAGAACCGTCCTCCCTTCGACAGTCACTCCTCAAAACCTTGAATTCAAAGAGGCTTGTCCCACTCATGGCTGATTTACACGCATTTTCTGATTTACCTCTGGTGCGGGGCGAGCGCGTGGAAATCCGTCCAGGACGGTACCTGAGCATCGCTTATCAACCAGGCACGCATCAGGCAGATACAGTCTTGTTCTTCGGGCATGGTGGTGGTGGTCACAAGGATCAATGGCGCGACTTATGGCAGTCGTTGTCCGATCAGGGATACAGCCTGGTGGCGTGGGACCTGTTGGGGCACGGCGATAGTGAAAAGCCGCGCCAGCCGCAGGCCTATGCCTGGTCGGAACTGGTGGCAGATCAGCTGGAAATACTGAGCCGCTACGCTGCACGTCGGAATATCCTGGTTGCACATTCCTTTGGTACCGGACTGGGGTTGAGTGCCTTGCTGGAGCTTCCACGCAGGTTGCCGCAGGTGACCATAGATGGCGCCCTGTTGCTAGGCACACAACTGCATCGCCCGTTGAGCCGTGGTGGTCTGATGTCTCTGCCTGCCTGGGTGTTGGAGCTGCTGCGGCCGTTGCTGGCCAAGGGCTTTCGTCAGCGTGCGTGGCACTCCGCAGCCGATCCCCGGCTGGTGGCCTACGAGGAAAACCTGACCCGTCGCAATCGTCTGTATGTGTTCAAGTCTCTACTGCAAAACGCCCAATGGCCCGACGCCGATGCCCTGGCCCGACTGACGTTGCCGACTTATGTGTTAGCGGGAGACAGCGACGGGCTGACTCCCTCCAGTGGGGGGGGAGCGCTCGCCCGACAGCTGCCAACGGGTAGCTTTGAGGTGTTGGAGCGGTGTGGTCATCAATTGATGCTGGAGCGGCCCGCGCAGGTGCTGGCGGCGTTCCAGAGGCTGATGAACAAACTTGATCAGCGTCCAGGTGCGTCCAGCTAATCTGGCTTCAGTTGTGGATGCGGGCCCTTCAGCTTAGGCGTTCGGACTACGTCACTATCAGGAGCCCTGCAGCCTGACTATCGGCCGGACTGAGATAGCGGTGCGGCTGATCGGCGAAGAACAGAATAGAGTCACCAGTAGAGAGCAGATAGCGATCATCGTTGACGCTGATTTCCAGCATGCCCTGCGACACTGTGCGGTGAAGGCATGGGCTATGCGCGAAATGGATTGGTACTCCTTGGGGTGACGGTTGTTCTGCAAGTAATGTCTGTAGTCAGCCACTGCGACATCAACCCAGCAAGCGCGCAGGTTGCTCCAACGACAATGAGCACTCTGCGTCTTTGAACTGAGGTGATCTGATAGCATTCAACGGCGGTAGGGAACTGTAGCAGGTGACTTTTCGAGAAGAAGATTGTTGAGCCTCAGGCTAGGGGCATCCTTTTCAGACCATCCAAAGCATGCCCTCAGATGTGCCCCCAATCTAGCAATCCACTGGAAGTGAACGAAGCCACATGGTTTGTGGAAATGCGAAAATGATCAGAAGAATTGCCTGTCCTACGAGGCAGAAAGACTCTCAGGCAAGCCGAAAAACATTTTGACTGGGCTCTAGAGCGGTAGTTACAGCCTGAAAAAATCGAATTATGCCCCCATATTTGCCCCCACTCGCACCTTGTGCGCGAGCGATCGCGGAGGGCAATTTCTGACAAAATCCAGTATGGCGCTGGCTGGCTTTCAGTAATTAATAGGTGGAGGCTTCCGGTGATTTCAGTCTGAGTTGTAAATAAAGTGGCAAGCTGCGAGTGACTCGGTCGGTGTATAGACCCCGTACCGTCCTCTTGATCGTCCCGTTTCTGAGATCAAGTGAAGATGTTTTCGAGCGCGGGAGCTCAACACATAGAGGAGCTTGCTCGCGGCAACATGACCGTCCGCTTCATTGAAGTGAGGCACCATTCCCTCCAACAGGCCGAATGCGATAACAACGTCGAACTCGGCGCCTTTGACCCCGTGAATAGTGGAAACTGTTATGCCGGTCCGTTCACGAAACACCTTCTTGAAGAATGACACTTGATTGATGTAGCTCGCTCCGGCTTTCTGGAGTCTCTCGATTCTCGATGCTGAGCTGTTAAAGAATGCTTCACGGTGCGCCGCGAGCGGTGGGAAATTCTCCGGCGATAAACTGAGCTGCTCAAACAAATCGGTGAAAGCTTGATCCAGGTACCTGAGTCCATCCGTCTCATCAATCGAGAGTGCGTTACACTCCCTTAGCAGCTTTCGTTGCGTAAGCCGCGTGGTGTCGACACCGAAATCACCGAGGTCTTTGATCACATCGTTTGCCCAGCGCATTCGACGAACTAGCAGCCTCGGTGATGACTCTGTCAGCAAGATTTTGGAGAGTTTGAACCAGAAATTGTCCGAATCGTTGCTGAAAGGAACGAGGCCTGGACCGTCGAACTGCTGATCGGGCAGCATCGCCACCAGTTTACGGGTCGTGGAGGCCAGCAAAATCCACCATGGAGCGAGCACGCAGATGTTTTGGGGTGTATTGCCGGCGGCAAGACTCACCTGAATCAACCTGACCAGTTCATCGTGCACATCGGTGTGAGCGACGTCCTTGTTGTAGGTCACCAGGCTGGGAAACACTGCATGCTCGCCCGCGCTCTTAATGCTCGTCGCGTGGACGTTGAAGTTTGAGAAATAGCTGATGATCCTCTTGCTAGACCTGTAATTTCGACTGAGTGCCATCTCTTTGATCGGGATGCCGGCCTGGGCGCGGAAGTCAGCCACTGGTATCGCATAGCCGCCGAGCGATCCGTAGATTGCCTGGTTCGGATCGCCAACAATGAACGTCTTCGTTTGCCCGCGGCCTGCCCGCAGAATGGTAAGCAGAAGGCTGTACTGGATCTGCTTGGTGTCCTGGTACTCATCTACCAGAACATGGGAAAAAACCCGCGAAAGCAGAACCGCGATATGCGCCTGGTCCCGCATCAGGGTATGGGCGTGCCACAGAATCAGTTCGAAATCGATCTGTCGACTGGCTGAAAGCTCTTCGAAGTATGCAGCCAGAACCTTGTGAATCGCATCGTGCTTGCGAGTGTCTTGGCATCCAAGGTAGTACCCGGTCTCGCTAACGTAGTAGTCGCAATCCCAGTGAGTGACGCTTCGATAAGGGGCGCATAGCCGCTCCAGCATGAGTTCGCGATCATGTGTGTCTATGACACAGTAACCATGCGCGAGCACGGGGCAGTAAATGCCGTAGGGCTTGATGATCCACTCCAGGCAGAACGAGTGAATTGTGCCGATCCACAGCCCGGAGGTGTCGACGCCCAAGTCTTCAATACGCTCCTGAATCTCATCGGCGGCTCGACGGGTATAGGTAATGGCTACAACGATCCGTTTGTCTGCGCGGCGAGACAGCTCATAGGCAATTTTGTAGGTCAGGGTGCGTGTCTTGCCGCTGCCAGGGCATGCGATAAGGAAGATGCTAGACGGTTCTACAACGGCCGCGGCTTGCTCGCAATTAAGATCCCGCGGATCCCAGGTGAACATCACGCCATCTCCGCCAGGAACGCATTGATGACGTCCCCTGCAGCATAAAGGCGACTGCCGCTTTGAGGGTCTGCAGGCTAATTTCCTCTCGCTGAAAGCGTTCCAGCTCAAGCCGGAAAGCGGCGTGTAGAGGGGCCGCGGAACAATTGGAACTGAACCGGCACTCGACGCGATGTTGAAGGATTCGGGAAAGCAGCGGACGGGAGAAAGGGCCATGTGCGAAATGAATGGCTTGCTGGATGTAGGTGGGAATCTGTACCTGAGGGGTGAGCTGGTCGGCGAGCAGGATGGCGAACCATCCCTTTCCCTCCTTCTGGGCCATCGTCAGCGTTCGGCCTCCCATTCGGGCCAGTTGGCCAGATTGGAGTGCTTTGATCGACTCCTCGATCGTTGCTGCGTCCTTGTACACTTTCGGGACGGTCTTAACAACGGCTTCATGATTCCCGCCTGCGACGAAGTCGACCTCGAACGTATGTTTGGCGTAGAACGTTGCAAGCCATGGGTTCTCGGCAACGAAGACATCCAGTTCGGCTTTACGTTCTAAACCAGACTTCTGCGAACCGGCCGCTTTGACTTTTTTCGCTACCGTAGGTGGGGCATCGGTGGGCAATGGCGTGATGTCGAAGAACGCCTGATCGAGGTCGGTGACGATGGCGCACCGCTTTCGGATGCGTAGGTCGTGGAACAGGACTGCTACATTCTTGAAGCCCGTGCTGCGGATGTTGATGACACTGATCCCTAGCTCGTCAACGCTCAAGCCCAGCACCTTCTTGACGAGCACCGGGATCAGAATCTCTTCCACATCACCTTCGACAAGAATTACGCTCTTTGCGAAGAGCAAATTGCTACGCACTGCATCGAGATAACGCTGAATGCTCGTGACCTGGGACGGTTCAAGGCCCGTAGCTGGCTGGTAGGCCTCACAAAATGAGCCGTGCCGTCCTAGAATGTTGACGTTGTTGACATTACTCACCTCTGAGATGTGAGTGGAGTGTGTGGTGTAGATGATCTGCGCGTCGCTGTACGCGATGCGGTCGAACAGAGTCTTCTGAATGTGGGTGTGGATGTGCGCTTCCGGTTCCTCGATCAAGAGGAAGTTGGCGATGGAAAGCTTTTCGCGTTGGTACTTGAACTCCAGAAGCTTGAGTGTCAGGTAAATCAGGTTGGCACCACCCAGGCTCAACTCATGAATCGCCCCCTCGTATCCTTCTTCTGATTCGCCTACGAAAAGCCGTAGCGACTGGAAAAGTTTCTCAGCCTCCTCAGGCAAGTCAGATTTAATCGATAGCGAAGCAGGTGAGTAGGTTTCACCGGCAGCGTCTTTGATGGTTTCGCGGATATGGTTGCGAACCGACTGCACATCCTCAAGGTTCTCGATGGAGGTGTTGAGATCGCGAACCATCTGAGTGATCGGCTGCATCGTCTCGGGGTTGATCTCCCCGCTTTTGCTCTTGAGCAGGGTAAGCAAGGGGTTCGTTCGGTTGTTATGGAACTCTGCTACAACGTCGCGCAGCGCCTGAATGAATGTCAGCGAGACCTCTTTCGTAACGGAGAGGAATCCGGGCACTTTCGCCCCTATTTCCGGAAACTCCGTCTCCGATTTGAAGACGCACGACTCGAAGTCGCCGACGATGGATTCGTACACGGCGGGGGCGCTGAAGTCGGCGTTGCTCCGTCCTGTGAAAATCGTTTCATAGTCGTCGATTGTGATCGCACTGCGGATTTCAGCAAGCTTGTCTTCGTCAAAGATATCAAGGGCAGCCAGCTTCAGCCGGATCTCTTTCTTGGGCCGGAAGATGAGGTTATAGGTAGCCTTTCGGAGCAGCGTATCTGCAAGCGTAGCTGTGCCGTGTAGGAACAGCGCCTGCACGGATTCGTCGGTGCTGATCTCCTCGAACTCCATGCTGATGATGATCCAGTGACCTTGCCACTGTCCTAGCGAACGACTGAAATCTGATTCCTCTAAGCGGTAGGCGGCACGCACCATCGTGTCGTCGAGCAGAAGCCGGATCGCTCGCAGGATGTTCGACTTGCCGGAGCCGTTTTCCCCGATGATGGTGTTCACCCCCTTGTGAAACCGAAGGGTCGTATTCTTGAAATTCCGGTAGTTGACCAGGGTCAATTTGGAAATATGCATTCTTCTCCGGCCCGCCGCTCCCTGAGCAGCCTTAGTTAGTAGTGAGTAGCTCGTTGATTTATGACGTTGCTGCTACGCCGAAAAGGGCTCGGGCCGTGTTTGATGCTAGCGATGCGCTTAATTCATTCGGCTCTACTGCTAGTCAGTACAGCACTGGCCACTTCACTCGTTCTAGCCTCATCTTGATGTCTTTACCGTAGTCAGGCTCGATCTGGATAGCGTAGGCGGCGAGCCCCATCAGATGATTGCGCATGCCCACCACCGCCGAAAATCCTCGGCGCTCAGCGTGCTTCAGAGGGCCGACGTCTTCGTGCTCCAAATAGTGCAGGTGCATCCGCAATTTCATCTTGAAGGCGCGGGTCAGTCTGGGTTCATCCCCGTCGACCTGAAGTCCCAGAACAATTTTTCGGCTGCGTGGAGACACGATCGCCGTCTTGGTTAGGTTTGGATTCAGGCCGAAACGTCTCAATATTCCGTAGATTTCGTAGATAGCTTTACGGGCATCCTTCCTTTGAAATTCAGGGTCGCTAGTGGAAAGCGTAAGGTCATCAGCGTATCGCGTGTAGGTTAGCCCGTACCGATCTGCCATTGCCGTCATTAGACCATCTACTTCCCTCATCGCGAGGTTAGCGAGCATTGGACTGGTCGAAGCACCCTGAGGTAGATGGCCAAGTCTCGATACGGCATAGGGGCGGATTTTTGACTTCTCAATCGGAGCTTTACGGAACCATTTCCGCGAGCGTCGTAATCCGTTGAAGGGGCCAACGCGTGTGCACAGGCGCGACAGCTCCAAAGATACGAGTGGCTGATAGCCAAGACTGCGGAACACCCGGTAGCAGTCTACTTCCGAGATCGACTCGAAGAAACGTTGTACGTCAACCTTGATCAGCCAGCGGCTGGAGCAGTGAGGCGCAGTTGCATCAACCAGGCGGCAGTTCGGTGCAAATGCTGTGCTGGCGTGGTGGGGCTTTCCTTTCGCTAGCACGTTCTGGGAAATCCATTGTTGCGCCGCTGCTAGGCTGTGCGGTGGCACGCAGATAACTCGGAATGAGGTGGGTTGGCCAGGACGCGCCCGTTTGCGGACGCGAAAAATCTTGTAGGCATCTATCTCGCGCGCGATGTAGTCACGTAGATGCAGGTATGGCACTTGGGTCAGATGGGCTAGGTGTTTCAGGGTAAAAATCGGAGGCAGGGAAGGGTGAATTGCTACAGTTTTCTGGCCCGTTGCGATCGCGGCTGCCATTACAGGGGCGGGGACGCCCACTGCTCCTGCGGCGCGACGATAGTGCTGAGCCTTCCAATCCTTCATCTACTTTGACACCCGCAGGGTGAGTGCTCGCGCCGCAGGCAGAAGGCATACACCACTAGGCTGTGGCGTGAGCGCTTAGCCGTAAGCAAGGGCTAGGACATAGGGCAACAGTAATCTGCGCCCGGTAGATGAGTTGTGAAGCCTACTCATCTTGGCGGCAACATTCTAAGAACGCACGCCGGAGCTAGAATCTAGATTGGTTGCCTCAGCGAGGTGGGATAGTAAAGTTTTGGCTCCTGTTTGCCAATCGGCATTACATCTGTAGCAAGCCGCAGCTGCTTTCGCGCGTGCGCGAGCTGGCCGGCTCCTCGATCGGTGACTCGTCGTTGTGAGTCTATCCATCCATAGGACGCCATCAACCGAAGCACTTTCGCGAGCTCTTGCGTTGTTAGGCCCGTCCTACCGGCCAACACCCTGTCGTTTAGCCGTGGCTGACGTGACAGGGCTCCGAGGAGCAGGAAGATCTGTCCTGTGGGTATATCGGATTTTAATATTGCGTTTGATTTAGCTAGAGTGGTCTGACCGAGATTATTGAGGCGCGCGTTGATTTTCTCGGCTGTCAAGTCAATCCCGAACTCCTCTTTACTGATGCCGGCAGATACTCTGGCCGGAAATAGAGGAGTCCATGCATTCTCCTTGTTCTTCGAAGCCTTGTGAAACATCAAAGGGACGTTATTGGGCGCACCATGAGCAAAGACCAGAAGGGCACCTGCATTGCCATACCCTAGGCTCGGCCCGCTCCAGACCCAGGGCGCATGTCCTGGCTCTCCCTCAGTTGGATCATAGGCTGTACAAAGTCGCTTTATTTGTTCGGCGACCTTGGTTGAAAACGCCGTATCGATTGTAGGGCACGGCAGAACAAAGTGTATCTTTGGTTTGCAGGAGTGCCTTGCCACACTGCGCTCGCCGCGTTCAGTTGCCGAATAGGCCATCACAGCAAATTTGATGAATCGGCCTGACCACCAGCTTCGTACGGATCGCACAAGCCATGCTGCTTCAAGATAACGCCAAGCTCGATCGCCGCTGCCTATCAGATCCGTTACGACCCAGAACGCTCGCGCACGCTTGCGCCGAATCTGCTCAGGCCCCGGATGATTGAGGAAAGTTTTAGGATACTCACGGCATAGCTCTGAAATCATCTGCGCGACAATCCCTTCACTGCCCACGGAGGGATCGTAGGCTTTCGTCGGCTTCACTGCCTCAGGCCCAGCCGAGCCATAGGCTCGTCGAATTTTTCTTTCGGTTTCTTTGAACAAACGATGCGGTTTCCCGTAACGGTGTCTGAGCTCCCGCTCGGCATACAGCGCCACTGCTCCATTGACGCTCTCGGCTTCGCGGATAAGCATCGCGCGCATATGGTCGACGAAGTCATCACGCGATACGAACGCCATGGCCTCCAAAAGCTTACTGGCAAGCGCGCGATCCCCGAGGCTGAATTGCGTCAACCATGTTTGGGCCCTGATATCACGGTCTATAGCCATTATTGCATCCATGGACTGAATTAATTTTTGAAACCATCCAGGCTGTGCGTGCATCTATGAGCGCTGGGAGAATTTGTTCTTTCAGTGCTAGCGGGATTGCTGAGTTTGTCCACAGCTGCTAATAGATCCATCATGGCCCATTAATAACAGTGTGTTCAGTGCCGGTGACTACCCAGTTTATCAGCGACGCACCGACCAGGTGGTTCTTCTCCTGCCGCCGTCGATCGAAGTGAGATAGCTTTTTGCAATCACACCATTTCCAAGCTGATACTATATAGCTGATTAAGCGATTATTGCTGTATCTATATACAGTATTGGTATAACTGGCTCTTGCCTTCGCCAACGCCAAATAGGTTCCTGGCGCCCATAAATTCAGGCGGATCGGTGGTCAAGGAAGAAGCCATAACGTGGAAAGTGTATGGATACGACGCAACTTGCCCCGGCAGCGGCAGCTGGTGATTCCCAACTGCCTTTCGATGCCACACTCCTCTTCAAAGCACTCCAATATCAGCTATTGGTCGCAGTTGACTACTGTTATGCCTTGCAACCAGGGCAGTGCCTTTGGCTTGAGGTCTTTGGTGATGTGACTGTCCCCGGTGTCAGTCAGACAGAGGTCAAGCTGTACACGGACAAGTTGACGGATAGCCACACCAACTTCTGGAATACTCTGAAAAACTGGCTGCATGAGAGTTTTGACCGAGCGTCCTACCAGAGCCTGATACTGCTCACTACCCAAGAATTCGGCGCCCAGACCTTGCTGAAGGGATGGAATGAGAAATCCCCATCCGAGAGGCTTAAGGTTTTGGAGACCATTTTCGCAGCCGCGCAGGCCGCGAAGAAAGCGGCGAAACCTACATCCAAAGATCATGATTCTGACGCTGCGAAACCCTCAAAGGCCCAGTCTCTGCAGCAGTATGTAATGGCCACCGAGCGTCGCGCTGATCTGATGGATGTCCTGGAGCGGATGCGGATAACAACGGGCGCGGATTCACTCGAACTGCGCCTCGAAAAGTTCGTGACAAGCAACCTCAAGATCATTCGCCCCTCAAAGTACCAAAGGTTTATTGATGACCTCCTAGGCTTCATGAGCAGCACCGAACTCGTGCAGAAGGGGTGGAAAGTCACCTATGAGGCTTTTACCAACAAATTGACCGAACTCACCAAACTCCACATGAAGCACCCGACCACCTTCCCCCCTGTGGATGTGGCGGTGCTCAAGAAGTCGATCGATATCGAGCAGATCAAACCCAAGCTGTTTGCCAGAAAAATAGTGGAAATTGGTGGAGAGCATCAACTCAAGAGGGCTGCTCTGCATAGGCTCGTTGCTGAGACGACCATCTCTGACCTCTATGCAGATGGCGAGCTATTCAAGACCGATGTTGATCGATACCTCAACAACCATCTAGAGCGTCATCTATATGGTCGGGAAAGCGCTATGCTTGACTGCTCTGGGATCTATTGCACGACGCAACTCAAGACTCAGTCCATGAAGTTTTATCTGGATCAGCATGCCACGGATGTCGAACAGTTCTGTGGCCTGGAAAGCACGATGACCGAGTTTCGCAACGGTATCTACCACATGCTTGCCGATGATGTGTCCGGCGATAAGGATGAGGAGTTTCACTGGAGGCTATGGAATGAGTAATTTGGCCTCGGATCACCTCTACACGTTGCACAGGACGCCATTTGCTTTGGCCCCTGTAATTCAGAGCTTTTACGATGACTGGGAGTCTCAGGAAAAGGACATCCTGCTGAGCTACCTGATACTCCCATTGGTGACCTACAAACCGATGCAGTCATTTCTGCACCTTGCCAAGCGCAGTAGCTCCGTCAGGACGATGACTTCCGACACTGGAAGGCTGCTTGGTTTAGCAATGCGCGTTCAAGAATTCAAACCCATCACCAATGCTGCGTTGCTAATATTGACAGCCGAGAAGAGCCTGGAAATCACACCGGAAATGTCGGTGCTTTCAATCAACAAGCTTCGTTCTGGGAACGCTGACAAAAATTTGCTGCGATATAGCAAGAAATTGGCAATGGTGTTTTCCGACGAAAGCGCCGTCTCTATTTACAGGATGTTAGGGCTCAAGTCGTTATGAAGTGCTATGTAAGATATATTGGTGTGGTTGACCAGAATGACGTCGTTCATTCTGTACCTTTTGAACCGGGTTTGAATATCATTACCGGGAAGTCATCCAAGGGTAAGAGTGCCATTCTTGATATCTTCGATTTCTGCATGGGCAGCTCCGAAGATACGATACCTGAAGGGGTAATCACCGAGCGGGCCAAGCTTTTTTTTACGGCCCTCCGGTTTCAGACCCTTGTGGTAGTCATTGGACGCCTCTTAGGGACGAAGCGTTGTTTCATTCGCGAGATCTCTGGGCCTGCCATTGACGATGTGCATACGCTTATAGAGGATGCTGACGAGTTTTTTTCCCCGTCGTTTTTCCAGTACCG
>Ga0065712_10000615_pt1 | contig 11513 bp, 11 predicted proteins | sample MisRhiReplicate1_FD_59099 | JGI IMG/M metagenome (GOLD analysis project Ga0065712, IMG submission 59099) | Miscanthus rhizosphere microbial communities from Kellogg Biological Station, MSU, sample Rhizosphere Soil Replicate 1: eDNA_1 v3... | ecosystem: Host-associated > Plants > Roots >...
TAAGTTGGGCTTTAAATTCCGGCGTGTCAGTGTCGAGGTTGTCGAGGCTGACAATCTGCCGAATGTTGCTGAAGTCGAAAGCCTTGATGATGCGACTATTGCCCTCGCGATCGTTGAAGACGGGATGATTGCCGTCGATTCCGGAGTCGAGCACGGCCCAACGGATTTTGTCGCACTTCACATTGAAGAGCGTGCGTGCCGCATCGCCTTTGACTGACGGCACAGATCGATCGAGGGCGAGCATCGCTTTTCGATTCAGAGAGACTTGCCAGATCTGTGGTTCCTGGGAACTGCCGTTCTCGAGGATCGGTCTAAACACCTGACCGAGGACGGTCACTATCGGATCGGGTCGCGTGAGTTTTTTCAGAGCTTCGGCAGCGCCGAGTGATGGTCGCTTTTTCTTCCTCTCCTCAGCTCCCGCCCACAAGATAATTCCCGCGAGGCATACGTACCGATCCAGCGAACTAAACTCTGCAAACTCCTCGGCCGCTTCCGTCTGCGCATCTTCATTCTTTGATTTGGCCCAGCGAATCACCGCCGAAAGTCTCTTCTTCAGGCGAGGGCCCTGAAGAAATTCCTTCAAGCCTTCCTGGACGTTGCGGTCGTTCCACCACTGCGTCACCGGGACCACGACGCGACAGAGTTCTTCAAAGAAAAGTCGTGCTGCGACGAGGCCCTGAAGGTAGGCGATCTGCGATTCCTTGCCGCTCGCTCGTTTTAGCTTCAACTCGTCGATGCGTCGCGATATCAGCACTGCCACCGGACCGGCCGGGCGAGTCTTGTGTGGCGTGATCAAGAGATCGATCGCTTCGTACGGTTTCATCGCGTAGGCGATCCAGACGTCGCCCAGCACCGGGGAGTCTTGTAATTGCCGGCGATCGCTGGTTGGACCAAGCAACACTAGCTCGACGAGAGCGCGAGAAGAAACAGGCATGAGCAAACCTCTTACGGAAATGTGAGACAACGAACGGCGCGCTAATTAGATTACAGGATCAGGAAATTGACAAGGAAATCCTGTTCGAGCGGGGGCAAGCCCCTCTTCCTGACTTGTTCGATTCAGCGGTGCGTGAACCAATTGTCGGGTGATTCACGCGCCGTTGAATAGAACAAGTCAGGAAGAGGGGCTTGCCCCCGCTGTTGCCCGGAAGGCTGCATTAAATGACGCGCTGCGGCGTCGTGAGATCGGGACTCGCACACCACTCTCAAGCACTGCAACAGAACCACCGGCACGCGTACGTGTCAGCTCTCGCACGCCATCGAGACGCACGAGTGCGCGGCGGTGCGCACGAACGAAGCCGTTCTTTTGCACACGCTTCTCCAGCAGTTGCAGCGACTCGCGCAGAAAGTAACTCCGCGTGCCAACCCATAACTGCGAGTAGTTCCCGGCTGCTTCGATCCAGTCGATCTCGTTAAGGTGCAGCACCGTTGCGCCGCGTGCAGTGGTGACGACGATCGTCTCTTCACGTGGCGAGATCGAGCGCGACTGCAAACGCTTCACGAGACGCTTCATCGTCGTCGCAAAGCGCGTTTCGCTCACGGGCTTCACGAGATAATCAAGCGCTTCCGTCTCGAAAGCCTTGATCGCAAACTGATCGTACGCCGTCAGAAAAACTACCGCCGGCATGCGCTCGACCGTTCGTCGCTTGATCACTTCAAAGCCATCGATGCCGGGCATCTGAATGTCGAGAAAGATCACGTCCGGCGCAGATGTGTTCAAAGCAGCCAGCACCTCAGCGCCGTTACGACATTCGCCGGCGACGACAAATTCGGGAAAGCTCGCCAGCAGTTGCCGCACGCCGCGGCGCGCTACGGGCTCGTCGTCAGCGATCAGCGCTTTCCACTTAGCTTGTTTCATCTGGATGCAATTCGCGATATGGCAGTTTTAAGGTCGCGATTGTACCGCCGGACGGGCGTCGAGTGATCTCGAGTGACGCTCGTTCACCGTAAAGCGCGCGCAGTCGCTCGCGCGTGTTATCGATGCCATGACCCCTTGGAATAGGCGCGGCGGGATCGATGCCGGCGCCGTCATCTACGACAGTGATCTCCAAAACGTCACCGGATCGCGTTGCGGTGATAAGCAATAGACCGGCGTCTGTGTGTTTTGCGATACCGTGACGGATCGCGTTCTCGACTAAGTGTTGCAGCGCGAAACTCGGAATCGCCGCAGACATCAGTGACTCGGGAATCCTAAACTCGGGCCGCAGGCGATCCGAGAAGCGAGCCTGCTCTATGGCTACGTATTGACGAACAAGATCGAGCTCTTCGCCGAGCGTGACTACGTTTGCCTGGTGCCGACTTAACGTGCGTCGCAACAGCTCGCTGAGGTGTTCAATGATGCTGACGGCGCCTTGTCGATCGTTGTCACGCACAAGCACTGTGATCGTGTTGAGTGTGTTGAAGAGAAAGTGAGGATTGAGTTGTGCCTGGAGTGCAGCAAAGCGCGCGCTGGAGAGTTGTTCCGAGAGCCGCGCAACTTGCACCTCACGCTCGCGCGCGTCGATGAAGTAACGCGTCGCGTGCTCGATGCCGACGACGCAGAGATACACAGCGACGCCAAACGGCAGCGTTGTGAAAATCCAGCTCAGCCACTCGACACCGAATTCGAACCAGGACTGGTGAATCTCCGGAGCAAAGAGTCTGATCAGAATCAGTCGCAACACCTGACCGCAGGTGGCCCAGGCAACGCAGAACAGTAATGAAAAGAAGAAGTGCAGCACTGCGCGCCGGACGAGATGCGGGCGCGTCAACGGCCATTTTTTCGAGATTACAAAGACGAATGGCGTGAGAAACGCGTAGAGAAACCAGTCACCGAACTCGAACAAGAGCTCGCGGAGCGTCGCCGGTTCCCAGCCTTGCAGGCGCGCCTGTGCGATGCGATTGATGACTGCGAAGACGGCGGGGACGATCCAGGCTGCCGACACAATCATCCATGGGCGCAGGCGCGTGGATCGCATGCGGCCACAGTATCGCTGGACCAGTGTGGGCCGCAATACCGTTCACGTCAGCGGAGGCGCCGCTCGCGTATTTCTTGTTGAAAGCGGGCCACGAAAAGGCACATAAAGCACAAAAAGACTGAAAGAGGAGTTCGAGAATGAATCAGACAGTACGAACCATCAGCTCGATTCTCATTTTGTGCTTTTTGTGCTTTTTCGTGGCTAAGGCTTCTTCTTCAGACGATCGTGCGGCTGATGCGGCGGCGATTCGCGCACACATCGAGAGTATTTTTCAGGCGTTCATCGATGGTGATGAAGACAAGATCTTCGCGACGCACTCTGAAGACTGGCGCGGATTCCTGGAAGGTTCGCGCACGCCGATCAAAGGCATTGACGACTACATGCGCGCGAATGGCATCGAGTGGCCCAGACCGGCAAACAAACCGAAGCCGGGTCCTTACTTTCCCACGGGAACGACTTACAAAATGTTCGATTTCGACGTGCAGTTCTACAGCCCGGAGCTCGCTGTCGCCAACTTCTTTGGTGAGTTCCAGCGAAAAGACGGCAACACGACGATCACGTTGCGACGCTTCCGCATCATGGATGTTTACGCCAAGCGCAAAGGGAGTTGGATTCAGGTTGCTTCGCACACTGTTGTCGATCCCGAGTGGCGTGCGGAGCAGATGTCGCGGCCGATGAATCTGACGCCGCAGATTCGTGAACGAATACTCGCCGCGCGTGAAGCAGTTTGGAAGGCGTGGTTCAGCAATGATCGCGCGGCGTTGGAGCGGCTGATTCCGGAAGAAACGATCGCGATCGACAACGGGCAGGAAGGCTGGTCCGATCGCGCGGCGGTCCTCGCAGGCGCAAAGAGGTTCGCTGACAGCGGTGGAAAACTCGTGAAGCTGGAGTTTCCGAAGACCGAGATTCAGGTCTACGGCAACACGGTGATTATTTACACGACGTACGCGTACGAGATTGAGGTCAACGGGCAACGTTCGACTGCGAGCGGTCGCGCCACGGAGATGTTTGTGAGGCGTGGCGACGAGCTCGTCAACGTGGGCTGGCACATGGACTCAGGAAAATAATTATCGGACCGTGACGCCAATCGGCGAACGCAGTCTTTCCGCAAACTGATCGACATACGCTTTCCAGCTCTCCGCCGACGTGATCTGGCCCGCGCGGTCCCATGCAAAGCCGGCCCAGTACGTGATCGGCGTGGCAACACCGGGCTTCAGGATTACTAAGTGGTTCAGTTTGTCTTCAGCGAGCTTGTCGACTGTGCTCGGATCGACGACGACCGCCAATCCCTGCATGCCGAGGTTCTTTTCCACCGGCTCCCAGATCGTTAACCAGCCGCGGGCCTGATTAAACTCTTTCTGTGCCTCTTTGACTTTCTTCAAACCCACCGCAAGCGCGAGCGGATCACTTCCCGCCGCTTGAGACGAGACTCGAAAACGATCCAACTGGCTGCCCGCATCCAACGACACACGCAACACCTGCGACACCTTCACGCCATTCACATCGAACGGTTCATAAACCAATTCAAACATCACGCGGATCGGCCCGTTGGCCAGCACACGCGAGTCGACAAAGTTTGTGGGAATGTAGAGCTGCCCGTTGGACCAGATACCACTGCCACCGCAGCCGCGTGTTGGACCGGCAGAATACGCATCAACACCATCGCCGTGATCGGCGTGATAGTTGTCGACCATGTACCAGTCGTTGATGACCAGCTTCGATGTGCGCTTGGACCAGATGTCGATCGCGCTGCTGGTGAGTGGCTCGCCTTTCCATGTGATGAGAGCTTTTCCGTAAGTGCGATGAGCGATGCGATCGTTCTCCCACGCGAAGTCGTCGAAACGCTCGCGCACGAAGCGACCGTAGGCGCGAAAGTCTTCCTTCGAATACTCGCGCTTGGCGCCGGCAGTCAGGGTGAAGGTTTTTGTTTCGTTCGGGCCGAAGTCAGCCTGAAAGATCAGCGCGTCTGGCTTGTGATAATCGTCGTAGTCATTATCGACGGCCTGGGCCAACACTTCCTTCCCCGCACCATCATGCACATGGATCTTCATCAAATCCTTTTCCCCGAGCGGCGCAAGCGCCTCCGCCGTCAACTCAATCGTCTCACTCTGACGCGGAGTTTTGAGTTTATTGACCGCGGTAACAGTGAGTTGAGCCTGCGCCACGACAGTGGACGCAATTACAAGAACGAGCAAAACAGAAAGCGAAGTAACCCTCATCAGTCACTCCTCAACCGAGCTATGGTGGAACGGCTCAGGATTCTACACCGGGAATCCTAATTTGTGATCTTCGTCATCACGAACGTCCTGAATTTGGCTGCATCAAATGGCCACAAAAAGGCGCAAAAGTGATAAAGTAGAACCATGTCAACCTTACAGCAAATATTGGAAGAAGCCATGAAACTTCCACCAGAAGACCGACACCGTCTTCGCGCCGCGTTGGACAGACTTGAAGCGAATGGCGACTCAACGCCCGCTTACATAAATAACGAACATGAGCGCGCCTGGATTGAAGCTCATCGAAACCAGTACTTAAACCAGTGGGTCGCGCTTGATGGAGATCGTTTGATTGCACACGGCGACGATGCCAAACGAGTCTACGATGAGGCCAGAGAACAAGGTATTACCTCACCTTACCTCGAACGAGTCTCCCCTAAACAAGAGGCCTTTATCGGGGGCTGGCAGTGAGTCATCAGTTAACGTTTACCTCAATCCACAACTACGGAAGTGAAGCGGTTATCGTTCCTGTTGAACTCGAGTCCGGGGACAAATTAGTTCGAACTGACGCCTTCATTGACACAGGTGCTACGTTCTGCGTTTTCAAGCGCGAACTCGCAACCGCACTGGATATTGATGTCGACAGTGGAACGCCTCTTCGTTTCAGTACAGTTACCGGAGGCTTTGACGCGTATGGTCATATTCTGTCGGTGAAGACTTTCGGCTACTCGTTTGACGTTATGGTTTATTTTGCTGCTTTAGAGACGTTCACACGTAACGTGCTGGGCAGACGAGGCTGGCTCGATCAAGTTCAACTCGGGTTGGTTGAGTATGAGAGCACACTATATCTCAACCGTTACGCTTCTTAGTTTACGGTGGACCCGTGAGAGATCAGGTTGAGCAGGCGCGGTGGATTGCCGTGCTGGTGGTGACGGCGATTGCGCTCTACCTATGCTGGCTCATGCTCAGGCCGTTTATGGGGGTGCTGGCGTGGGCGGGCGTGCTGGTCGTCGTTTTTTATCCGGTTCACAGAAGAATAGCGGAACGCACCGGGCGCCGTAGTTTGAGCGCGCTTATTTCGTGTTTACTGGTAGTGCTGATGGTGGTTTTGCCGCTCACAGTCGTCACCGCAGCGGTGATTCATGAATTCAACAAAGTCGCCCCTAACCTGCCGACAAACCTTTCAGCACTACTCAGCCAGCAGCCCGCAATTCTCGCCCGCATCACGACCTGGATGCAGGATCGTTTTGGCATCAACGTGCTGGCCTACCAGGATTTCTTCATTCAACAATTGCGGAACGTAAGCCAACGATTGCTTGGCGCTTCTTTCAGCCTCGTGGGAAACATCGTCACCAGCCTCGTCAAAGCCTTCTTCGTCATCTTCACGATGTACTACCTCTTCCGCGACGGCGACAAAATCGCCAACCGACTCCCGGACGCACTCCCTCTAAACCGCGAACAAAGCGAAGCCCTCATCTTTCGGACCAAGCAGGTAATCAGCGCCAGCGTGTATGGCGTCGTGACGATTGCAGCGCTACAGGGATTTCTCGCGGGCCTCGCTTACTGGATACTGGGAATTCCTTCGCCGGTGTTATGGGCCGTGCTGACGGCGTTCGTATGCATGATTCCGATTGCCGGATCATTTATGGTGTGGCTGCCACTCGCGATCTACCTGATGATTAATGGCTATTGGACCAGGGCAATACTGTTGCTTGTTTGGGGCGGACTCGTGATCAGCACGATCGACAATCTATTACGTCCGAAACTTGTGGGAACGCAAACGAAGCTACACGAGCTCTTCATCTTCTTCTCCGTGCTGGGTGGGATCAGCGTCTTCGGACTACTCGGCATCGTGCTCGGACCAGTCGTGCTGGCAATCACACTCGGCCTGCTTCAAACTTTCCAGTCGCGGAGCTACGCAGACTGAATTCGCTTCACGATAGCGCGAATCGCAATCCCCTCGTTGGCTTCGTAAGTTCCGTTAACACCATCGAGTCTCGTGACGTTCGCGCCGCCACCGTGATGAAGCGCGACCACTCTCCATCTCTCTGATTCAAACACCGGACTGCCGGAGCTCCCCGGCTCGGTGGGCGTTCGGTAGTGGAGCAGTGTCTCGTTACATGCCAAAAGATGGTTGTCCTGGATTGAAAATTCAATATCGCGTCCCATCGGATGACCGATGATGTAAAGACGCGGCGCCGCTTCAGGTGGTTGAGGCATCTCCACCGCTTCGTCGTGAAGAACTAAAGGCTTGGCTTTCGGCTCCCCGTCGAGTGTCACAAAAGTCGCATCAAGCTCCGCAATCGGGCTGGTCCATATAATCTCTTTGACCGGCAAGGTCTCGCCGATGGTTTGGAAGTTTGCCTGTGCATCTTTGGGCCGAACACACCTCGGGATAACGTGCTCGTTGGTTAACAGCAGCACTCCTTCGCGACCCTCAAAGAAGTCGCTCGCTTTTACCAGCCAACCTGTTCCGCAAGCTCTACCGTCAGGCTTCTCAATGCGTGCGACCGCATTACACTGCTCCAGCCCCAGCTTGTACCACTTGAGCGTAACGGTGCGCGCTGTTCCAAAGAGCGCCTCGAGTTCTTCGACCGCCAAACCAACTGCTTGAACTTCTCCCGCAACTTTCTCCGGCTCGCGATTCGAAAAACCTCCTTCTTTACTCAGTTGCGCTGCCTTGAGCAGCGGTAAGAGATGATTGCCCGGAGGTCCATCAAACTTTAGCTGCCACACCTCCTCGAGTTGCCTTATCGTGCTCTTGATCTTAAACGCGTCGGCATCAACACTATCAACGTATCGCAAAGCAGCAATGTCAGCGTCGTGATACTGTCCGAGCGCGACATACGCCTCCATACTCGTGGCCTCGTCATAGGCATTGAGTTCTCCGGTTGCCTGGGACTCCGTCTCTTCGATGGCCGTGAGGATTTCTCGAGCCAGCGCCAACTCGTCAGGCATGCCGGCGAATGACAGACCATCGCGACGTCCACGCGCTGTGAGTGCGACTACATTAATTCCATGCCACAGATTTTTCTGCGGGTTGTCGCGATAAGCCTCGTAATACAGCTCGAGAACGCGCCGCAGGTTCGCCGTTTTCTCTTCCGTCGAAGCGTTAGGATTGTTTACATAACGCTGCTTGTAAACGCGGCCGAGGAGACCACGCGCCTCCATGAGTTCCCCGCTCCTGGTCATCGGATCCTCGATGATCGCGTTGAGCACACGCTCCGCATCGTCCAGGTATCCATCGTCAATCAATGCCTGCGCATACTGACGCCGTACTTGAGTCGAGGTCACGCCCGACGCAATGACTGCCTCCGCAAGCTGCCGCATGAGTGCGAAGCGGCGCTTGCTACGCAGTCGCTCTAGCAGCAATCTCGCTGTCTTCTCCGGGATTTGTTCCGAAGACTTCTTGAGGCGATCGATAATCTCGTTACAGATTTGGGCAGCGCCGTGCCAGTCAAACGTATCGAGCGCGCGTTTTAGTTGACTCTCGAGTTGTGCAGCGTCTTCCCACGCCATGCGCTTGACCTCCATTGTTTATCCGATCGTTGTAACTCCGCGGCGCAGTGAGCCTTCAGTTATACGAAAAACCAAGATGCACGCCTGCACGTGGACTGGCGGTGAAACTTCCGCCTAACACACCAAACGTCAACGTCAATTTTTTCGTTACTGAATACTGCGCGCCAACCTGCGCGGTCAGTTGCCCGCGATCTAATTTAAAATTGTTGGTGACTGCGCCAAACACTTCGGCGCCAAGACTCAGCTTGTCTGAAAAGGCGCGCACAAGCGACATGTTGCCAGTGTAAACCTGTCCGCGTTCAGTCCGAATCCCGATCAAACCGGTCGAGCTATTGCCACTAAACAATATCCCACCATTAACGCGCGCGGTGGTTCTCGTAGTCAAAGACTTCTGCGCGATGCCATAAAGCCAATAATCCGTCAGTCCGGATCCCAACTCCTTCCTCGTACTTCCGGTTGGCGCTTCAGCGTAAAAGACGATCGCCAGCGCGGGCAGCTTCGACTTCTCACGTTCACTACGAAGCTTGTACTTGATCCCGAATTGCACATCGCCCTGACCACTGACGGCTCCCGAATCGACGATACGCGAGTTGATCAATGTGATGTAGGGAGCGTTGACTCCCAACTCGAGGTTTTTCGTCAGCCCGTAGTTCAAAGTGAATACCAGCGTGTTCTGCCGCTTCACCGGATACGCCGATTTCTGCAGTATGTCGTGCTCGTTGTACATCTCCAGATGGAGCTGCCCTTTTGGAGTCGTGTCGGCATCGTCTGTGTAGAAGGGAATTTGTGAATAGACAGTGATACGGCAGAGCGAAATACAGAACAGGAAAAGGGCCAAATACTGGGGGCGCATTTGACGGCGTGTTATATCACGGAAACATACGTTATGGTCCGTTTTCAGTTATTATCCGCACGTTATTCAACCCCACGTTTTCGAGGGAGTGAAATTATGGGATGCGACGTCGAATTGTTGGCCGGCATTGAATTTTTTGCGCTGCTCAAGGAAGAAGATCGACAGGCGCTCGCAAACGTCGTCGATTCGATAAGTCTAAACACGGGAGACACGCTTTTTCATACCGGCGACCCGGGTGAGTCGTTATTCATTGTTCGTTCCGGTTCCGTCGAGCTATTCATTAAAGACACAGTGGGCCAGAAGATCGTGCTCACTATCTCCGAAGCAGGCGATCTCTTCGGCGAGCTTTCGCTGCTGGATAGTGGTCCAAGAACGGCGACTGCCGTTGCGTTGAGTGAAACAGAGCTGCTCATGCTCGATCGCGACGATCTGTTGCTGCTCTTTGAGAAGCGCCCTGACGCGGCGCTCAACATGCTTGCCGCGATGAGCGCAATGACGCGCAAGGCTGACGAGCTGCTGCGCACGCGCGTCTCGCGCAACGTCAACGAAGAGATGGAAGAGCACAGCACGCCGCTGCAACGCATTGCTGACTGGATCGCGTGGTTCAGCGGCAGCATGCCGTTTCTGATCATCAACGCCGCGTGGTTCGTCGTCTGGATCTCGCTCAACACGCTTCATCTCGGCATTACGGCATTCGATCCGTACCCGTTTGGCCTGCTCACGATGATCGTTTCACTGGAAGCGATTTTCCTGTCGTGCTTCGTGCTCGTCAGTCAGAACCGCCAGGCTGAAAAAGATCGCGTGCGAGCGGATATCGAGTACGAAGTGAACGTGAAAGCAGAGCTGGAGGTCGCGCATCTGCACGAGAAGACCGATCGGCTCTACGAAGGCATGCTCGCGCGCTTTGCCAAGTTGGAGAAAATGGTTCAGCCCGGCAGGGTGGTGTGACTAAAAAACAATTCTACTGACACAAAGCGCGGGCCGTTCTCGCCGACAATGCTCTTCACCTGGAGGAGCGAAACTATGCGTTGGCGAGGCGAACGGCAAAGTACAAATATTGAGGATCGACGCGGTATGTCCGTCGGCAGAGTGGCGGTCGGCGGTGGACTGGGAACCATCGTCATAATGATCCTCGCGCTGCTTTTCGGCGTTAATCCGCAGCAGTTGTTCGAGCAACTGCCTTCCGATCAGCAACAACCGGGCGTGCAGACGTCGCGTCCCGCCAATCCGCAAGAAGACGAGCTGAAACAATTTGTCGCGGTGGTGCTGGCGAAGTCTGAAGACGTTTGGACCGACGTGTTTCGACAGAACGGGCGGCAGTATCGAGAGCCGACGCTAGTGCTGTTTACTGATCAGGTGCAGTCTGCGTGTGGCATGAGGGGCGCGGCGGTTGGTCCATTCTATTGTCCGGGTGATGAAAAGGTTTACATCGATCTCTCGTTTTATGAACAACTGCGGCGCGAGTTCAAGGCGCCGGGAGATTTCGCGCAGGCGTACGTCGTCGCGCATGAGGTTGGTCATCACGTGCAGAAGCTTTTAGGGATTTCCGATCGTGTCGATGCGTTGGCGGGACGAGTGGACGAAGCCAGGGCAAATGAGTTGTCGGTGCGATTGGAGTTGCAGGCTGATTTCTTTGCGGGTGTGTTTGCGCGCTACGTGCAAAACCAGGGACTGCTCGAGGCTGGTGACGTTGAAGAGGCTTTGCGAGCCGCGAGTGCGGTTGGCGACGATCAGATCCAGCGACGCACGGCGGGTTACGTCGTGCCCGATTCATTCACGCACGGGACGTCAGAGCAGCGGTTGCGTTGGTTCAAGCGAGGTTACGAAACCGGCGATATCAGGCAAGGAGATACATTTGGCGCGCGTAATTTGTAGTAGAAATTTCGTTCACATAACGTCGCGTCGAATAAATTCAAAACAGCCCAACACGGCTACGACAATCCCCCCAGCAACCCCAAGTAACAACGCCAT
>Ga0065712_10068348_pt1 | contig 11491 bp, 5 predicted proteins | sample MisRhiReplicate1_FD_59099 | JGI IMG/M metagenome (GOLD analysis project Ga0065712, IMG submission 59099) | Miscanthus rhizosphere microbial communities from Kellogg Biological Station, MSU, sample Rhizosphere Soil Replicate 1: eDNA_1 v3... | ecosystem: Host-associated > Plants > Roots >...
GATAGGACTTGACATGATGGGTGGTGACTTTGCTCCGCTTGAAGCGGTGAAAGGTGTATCGGAATACTTTCAACAAGGAAATTCATCGGCCACAGTGGTTCTTATTGGTGATGAATCCAAACTCGAACCTTTACTTTCAGAATATAAAATTCTCGCGGATAAAATAAAAATTGTTCATGCAGAACAGGTGATCGACATGCATGAACATCCTACTAAAGCATTAAAAGAAAAACAAAAATCTTCAATAGCCATCGGCTTTCAACTTTTGGCTGCAGGAAATATTGATGCATTTATCAGTGCCGGAAATACAGGGGCAATGCTTGTTGGAGCATTATTCAGCATTAAAGCATTGGAGGGGGTTTTGCGTCCAACTATTTCAACTATTATTCCAAAAGAAAATGGTGGTACAGGTTTACTACTTGATGTTGGTTTAAATGCAGATTGCAAACCGGAACAGTTAAATCAATTTGCAATCATGGGCTTCGTATTTGCCCAAACCATACTTGGTATTGAAAATCCGAAAGTAGGCTTAATGAATGTCGGTGAAGAAGAAGGTAAAGGAAATATTCTTTGCCAGGCCACTTATCCCCTTCTCAAAGAAAATAAACACATAAATTTTATCGGCAATGTGGAAGGCCGTGATGTTTTTATGGATAAAGCCGATGTAATGGTTTGCGAAGGTTTTACCGGGAATATCATTTTAAAACTAGCTGAATCACTTTACGATATTACTCAGAGTAAAAAGATCCAACACGAATATTTTGACAGGTTTAACTTTGAAAATTATGGCGGTACACCTGTCCTGGGTGTAAATAAACCTGTTATCATCGGGCACGGCATTTCGCAATCAAAATCATTCAAGAACATGATCGTGCTTGCTCAAAAAATGATTGATAAGAATGTAATGCAACGAATGAAAGATGAACTAGAATAAAGTTCTGTTATGATTTCCGGACCTAACTATCTTTAATGTTCATCTCGTCATACATCTTCTTTCTTTACCAACTGCATTTGTTTCTGAATTGAAGAAAGTCAATATCATTGCACTTTACCATAAAAAATAAAGTTGAACTTCTAACATATCTACCCCCTTTGGGGGATTTTAATTTGTAGAAAAATTGTCCTTGAATCAAAAGCTTCTTTGTATATTTAACAGCCACTTTGTCCCATCGATCACTTCTGATTAGTACCACCAATTCTCCCTCTGAAACCATTTTAATCTGTTATTTTATTCGAGATGAAAGGAGGATCAGTACAACATACTGACCCAGAACCATTGCAGCCTTTGAAATCTAAGCTATTCACTTATCGCGAAACAAAAAGTTTACGAGAATATTTATTTGTCAACCGGCCCGGAAGATCTAAATATCATTATTATGAAAATCAAACTAACGCTTAGAATCCTTTTCCTTGTACTAGGATTTTCTTTGGCACATGAGAAATTAATTGGGCAGCTCAAACCTTATGTTATTTTCTCCGGTCCTCAAGGTTCAGGAACCACATTGATCGGATCATCCATTACAATAAATGGCGTCTCTTCGAGCGGTTTTAAAGGAGCTGTGGGCGGCGTTAAGATGGTGCAGACCACTGGAAATGCAACGATCAAAGCCCATATTCATTCCTGGGATAAAGTAAGCATTACCAACAGTAACATTATTCAGGGTGATATTGTAGCAGGCAACTCTTCGGCCGTACCAGGTTCACCACCAGGCACTGCAATTTCTATTGGTTCCAGTCTGATGCTTACTGGAAATATTCATTCGCGAGGAGATGTCACTATTGGAGGAGGAACTATCACTGGTTCGATTAATATTTCACCCGGAGTTTATATTTCGGGGCCAACTCCAAGTATTCTCCCAATTGGTACCAGTCCTGTAATCCCCCCGCAACCAACACTGCCAGATCCAAAACCAGATCTTCTTACCAATCCCATCTATAACTCAACAACGAATTTTACTACAACTGCTGATGCTTATCCGATCGATGGAATAGCGGGTCATGGAGTTTACAATAATGTTACTTTCAGCGGAAATAAAACCCTCACACTTAGGGGACCGGGTATTTATGTCTTTAATAGCATGTCAATGACAGGCAATTCCAACAAAATAGTTTTTGATTTTCAGAATAGTCCGCGTGGTAAATTTTACGTGTACATTAAACAGAATGCCGATTTGGGGAAAGTGGATGCTGGCTTTCTTGGTATTGCTGATGCAAATAGTGCAGCTTCCAGAACTTGGATAGAAGTACAGGGCCTTGGAACAGGAACAACTAGTCCTACTGCCAGCTTCCTTATTGCTAATGGAGCAGGTGGTGGTTCAAAATTATTGGCTACTGTTTACGCAACCAGGGCAGCAATTAACATAGGGTCGGGTACTGGTGGCACATCACTTACGGGGGCACTATTCAGCAAAACCGCAATCAATATTCAAAGTGGTGTAGCTGTAAACTATGAGCCTTTTCTATATTGCACACCTCCAAATGTAGATGCAGGCCCCGATAAACGATTAATTATTTCTACTACTCCAACAACAACTGTAACCGGAACATCAACAACTCCCGGAGTGACTTTTAGCTGGCAAGCTTTAAATGGTGGCATCATTACATCAACATCCAATACAACCAATACATCCACTATCACTGTATCGGAAGCAGGCACCTATGTTCTCACTGCCTCATCTGATGTAGACTGTTTTTCCAGAGATACCGTTGTTGTAACAAACCCGATCGGTGCTGAACTGAAATCTGTTTACCTTAATAATCCGACTAACTCTCCGTTCTTTATCATCACACCAGATGGCTATATAATGATAGACGTGATTGTCTATGCAGGAAATTATACAACCGTATTGAACCTGTTGCAAACATCGCCTTATGGACTAAGGAATATTAAAAGTAATGGTGTAAGTCCTTTTATAATAACCGGCGAATTTCCAATCGCTAATTTACCAAAGCTTAATTTAGTACCAGAGATTAATTATTGCAGGCCCTATTACCAGGAGATCACTCATAGCGGAGTTGTTACATCAGCAGGCGATACGTCAGTACGTTCCTGGCTTGTACGTAATGGATATAATTTGAATGGAGATGGTATTAAGATCGGCGTGATTTCAAATAGTTACAATACTATTACTGACGCTACCTTAGCCCCATTAAAAACAAATACTGCAGCACAAGATGTAGCGAATGGTGACCTTCCCGGTACCGGAAATATTTATGGTTACACCAAACCTGTACAAGTATTAGAAGACTTACCAGGTGAACATTCAGATGAAGGAAGAGCCATGTTACAAGAAATTCACGATTTGGCGCCGGGTGCTGAACTTGCTTTCAGCACCGGCTCTATCACTGCCGGTCACTTTGCCCAGAAAATTAAAGCGCTGCGTGATGCCGGATGTAATATAATTGTTGATGACCTTACTTATATCACGGAGCAGTTTCTTACTGATGGGGTGGTAGCTCAGGCTGTTAATGAAGTAACATCAACCGGCACGACTTATTTTTCCGCAGCCGGAAATTTTGCAAGCAGGTCATACGAAAGCGCCTTCGATTCGGTGCCCGCTCCGCCGGGTTTCACCGGCACGGCACATAATTTTGGCGGTGGCGATATATACCAAAGCGTAACCTTTGCACCGGGTAAATATATAATAGTATTGCAATGGGTAGATGATAATTATTCTATTGGCCAGGCAGGTACAAAGAACGACCTGGATATTTTTACAACTCCGAATACAAACGGAACCCTTCTCACCGGATCTAACAGGATCAATATTGGTGGAGACGCGATAGAAATTATGACTTTTACAATTACCAGTCCAACAACAACCAATATCCTTATTGTAAATAAAACCCCGGGAAGTAAACCTGCATGGCTCAAGTACGTTGTATTTCGAGGTGATATAACTTTTAATGAATATGCAACAGGCACTTCAACGATTGTTGGGCAAGCCAATGCTTCAGGAGCAATTGCTATTGGTGCGGCAAGGTTTGATAAAGCATTCCCGTATCCAGGACCCCTGGCTACTGAGTCTTTTTCTTCAACAGGCGGCACAACGGTTTTTACTAACAACGGAACATCAGTTCTTGCTGAAGTAAGAAATAAACCTGAACTCGTTGGACCGGACGGAGTGAACACTACCCTAAAAATGGGTAACCTGGATTATGATGGTGATTCATATTATAATTTTTTTGGAACATCTGCAGCAGCTCCTCATGCAGCAGCAGTGGCTGCATTAATAATGCAGGGTAGAAAAAAATTCTTAGGTCAGGATGTAACTACACCTTCCCAAATAAGATCATTACTGACAAACACAGCCACAGACATGGGACCTTCGGGTTTTGATTTTACTTCCGGTTATGGATTTATAAATGCTGATGCGGCCATGCGAAGCTTTGCTGCTCCTACACCTTCTATTGAAGAGTTGATCGTTCCGCCAAGTTTTATACCCAATCAAACAAACTTCACCGTAACAGGAAGTAATTTGACCAACAATTCTGTAATATATTACGGGAATACACCACTCACTACAACGGTTCTTAATAACAATGAGGCAACGGCTTTAATGCCTGTGTTAACAGGTAATCAACCTATCAGGGTCTATACTCCTCCGTATCCCGAAACAATTGTTGTAAATGGGGTGCATCTTGATGGTGGCTTTTCGAATAGTTTGTATTTCTTCAGCAAGCATGTAACAGTAATCGCTAAAGATGCGGCCAGGAAATATGGTGAAGTTACCACCCTTATTCCTACTGTACTGGTGAATGGAGTTCTGTTGGAAAATACAAATCCAAAATTAACATTAAGGGATCTGGGTCTTAATAACATTACTTTGAAAGTTCCCGATAAGGCAATCAACCCCGGTAATATAGGCACATATAAACTTAGTTTTAGCCAAACAAGTCCAGACGATCCAACCCTTTTTCAAAAATATAATTACGAATTTATTGAAGGAACTTTGACGATTGAGAAATTGCCGGTTACCATCACAGCACAAAATATCACTGTTAATCTTGGAGAGAACATCCCTGATCCAACATTTACTTATCTATTTGATGGATCCAATATCCCCGATCCGGCGGCCTTTTTAAACACTATGTCAACAGCCCACCAAAGCCAATTGGTACAAGATGTTTTAGGCCTGGTAAATGGTGAGGCTGTAACAATTGAAAACGGCGAGGCGGTTGTAATTGAAAACGGGGAGGCGGTTGTAATTGAAAACGGGCAGGCGTTTATTATTGGCCTCAACGGCGTGAAAGATTCAATTGTGAATGCACAGTCTTTAACAATTGCAAATGGAGTGGTCACAAATACAACTCCTTACGTCCTGAATACTGCAGATATTCAGAACCTGAGCTTTTTAGCAACTATAAAATCTTTGCTAAATACCCGTGTAGTGAATTCTAATCCAATAATAGATTTAACACAGGAGTCCATTTTAGATTTCAATAAAAATGCTGCCCAAACCACGATGTTGCACTCGGTATCAGCTGTGGATGCAAAAGGGTTGGTTGACGTAAATTCTTACACCAACGGGGAGGCGGTAGTAATTGAAAATGGTGAAGCAGTAGTAATAGAGAATGGTGAAGCGGTAGTAATTGAAAATGGTGAAGCGGTAGTAATTGAAAATGGTGAAGCGGTAGTAATTGAAAACGGAACAGTGATAATTGAAAACGGGGAGGCTGTGGTAATTGATAATGAAACCGGGGAGCACATACCATTGAGATTTAGTAATAACAGGACCGGAGTGATCGTTGATGAAAAGGAAATAGGTCGTGGACTAAACCTGTTAAAATCATTGAATATAATTACCGGTCTCTCTATAGGAAATCAATTCCTTATGCCCGGTACTTTATCAAATAATAATTTGGCTATAACATATATACCAGGTATCGTGACCATCAAAGATCCATGCCCAATACTTACCCGTAAACCGTTTACCAATTTTGGCAGCACAACTCAAAAAGAGACCAGCCTGTGGGTGAATGTTACAACAAAGGTCAGCCGCCAATTAGCAAATGGTGAAAAACTTTTATTTACTTCGGGAAGCATTACTTTCAATAACATTACTGCTTACGAAAAAGGAACAACGAACACACCAATAACAACTAAATCTATACCCGACGGTATGATCATTGCGGATGCTTCTGTCACTGCGCCTACAACGCATTATGATCTTGTCCAAAAAATATGGATCACTAAGATCCCGGTGCCTTTTAGCAGTACTTCTGATATCTTTATATCAGGTGCCATTATCAGTTCGAACGAAAAAGGATTTAAAAAACTAAATAATGCAAATACAGTTGTCCAAGGGAAGTTCTTTAGTAGCACATGCACACCATTTACTGATCAATGGACTTATGCGATAGCAGCCTACCAGCCAATATTTGATTATCCGGTGTTAGCCGCAGAAGGATTGGTAACATCAATTAATGGATTATACCGTGCGGGAACGCCAACACCTTTTGTAAACGCCCCTTCCACACAAACACATCTTGTGAATGGTGGTAGCGGTGGTGGGGGAAATAATTATACAGGAAGCACCAGTTCTTACGAAAATTATACAGCCTGTCCATTGTCTGATCCATGTTCTTCTGCTGTTACCCGGACAAGCGGTTTGAACCAGCAAGAGATTCAGGTTGTTCCTTCTATAAGAGAAATGCAAATCAAGCCAAACCCGGCTACGAATTATATAACGCTGTCGTTTGTTCCGGGCAGAACCGGTAATTCAAAATTGATATTATATACGGTTGATGGAAGAAAAGCCTTCGAAACAGATTTTGGTAATACCGAAGCGACTGTAAAATATCAGAAAACTGTCGATGTAAGCAAATTGGTTAATGGAATTTACCTTCTCCAATTATGGAATGAAGGCAAAGCAACAACAAGTAAGATCATGATATCACGGTAAAATGAACAATCAATGAAAACTAAATAAGTAATTATGAAAAACAAAAAATCGTATTTACTTGTATTACTCATCAGTCTTGCAATGAGTCTTAATTCGCAGCCCGCTGTAGTTCAAGATGCCGGCGCCAATGCTGACACTGCAAAAGTAAATGCATTGCTGCAGCAAAGTAAAGACCGGCTTACTGATAACCCGGCTTTAGCAATTAGTTTGGCCTTTCAGGCAAAATCACTGGCGGAAAAAATAGATTTTCCCAAAGGGACAGCTACTGCTCTAAAGAATATTGGTTTAGGTTATAGAAAACAGGGAAATAATTTAGATGCACTTGAAAATTATAATCTATCATTAAAAATATTTGAGCAGCTAAAAGATAATGCCAGTATAGCTAACCTGTACAATAATATCGGAGTTGTATATTACAAACAAGGCGATGACGCAAGAGCTCTTGAAAACTATCTTCAGTCATTAAAATTTTCAGAACTGGCAGGCGACAAGTTTAGAGTATTAATTGCTTTAAATAATATTGGAGGAATATATTCCGATAAAAAAGCTACTTATGATAAAGCCTTGGAGTATTATTTAAAAGCATTTTCTCTCAGTGAAGAGCTAGGTAAAAAGGAAGAATCAGGTGGGATTGCTGTAAACATCGGGTCTATTTATTTTGCCATGCAAGATGATACAAAAGCATTACTTTATTTTGATACATCATTAAAGGCGTATGGCAAGTCTGATGGCAGCCTGGAAGTTTACAATGCTTTAGGAAAGCTATATAGAAGAGAAGGTAAATATGATCTTGCGCTGAAAAACCATAACCAGGCTTTAGCCATTGCCCAAAAAGCAAATGACAAAACTGGCATTATAAAATCATTTAGAGGATTGGGTGATGTATATAAAGAAAAAGGTGATTATAAGACGGCTATAACTTACTATAAAGAAGCCGAAATTCCAGGTGTAGAAATACAAGCCCTCCATGAACTTAAAGATCTCTACAAGGACATGGCTAAAGCCTACGAAAAATCAAAAGATCCCAAAAATGCTTTTAAATACTCAACACTTTATGCCAATGTTAAGGACACCCTCTATGATATTGACACTGATAAGAAATTAGGAAGTCTTCAGTTCGATTTTGATCTTCAAAAGAAACAAAATGAAATCGTCCTTTTAACTAAAGATAAAGATCTGCAAGCAGTAACTATTAAAAAACAAGAGTTTGCGAAAAATGCTTTCATGATCGGCTTACTACTTGCATTCACCATTGCATTATTGATCTTCAGAAGCTACCGGATAAAAACAAAAACACATAAAATACTTGACCGGCAGAAAAATGAAATAGAGCATTTGCTATTAAATATTTTACCTGGGGAAATAGCGCATGAATTAAAGACAACTGGACGTGCTACACCAAGACAATACGAAAGTGTTTCAGTAATGTTTACAGACTTTAAAGGTTTTACAACGATTGCTGATAAGATGCCCCCCGATGATCTTGTAAAGGAATTAGACGATTGTTTCATTGCCTTCGATGGAATTATTGAAAAATATAACCTCGAAAAAATTAAAACGATTGGCGATTCATATATGTGTGCAGGAGGAATTCCAACTCCTGATGAAACCCATGTATTGAAAATGGTAAAAGCCGGGTTAGAAATACAGCAATATGTGGCTTCTTATAATGAACGAAGAGAGGAAAATGGCTTAGAGCCTTGGCTTGTGCGTATTGGTATACATGTAGGTCCTGTTGTTGCGGGTGTAGTAGGCAAAAAGAAATATGCTTATGACATTTGGGGCAGCACTGTGAACATTGCCAGCCGTATGGAAAGCAATGGTGAGCCTGGTAAAGTAAACATCTCATCAGCCACTTATGAATTGATCAAAGATTATTATGAATGCAGCTACAGGGGAAAGATCAGTGCAAAAAATATTGGGGAGATCGATATGTATTTTATCGAACATGAACACAGAATTCCGTTAAATCTTACAAATACTGAAAAGCAAATTATCAATCAATAGCCCTATTCCTTAGTGGCAAACAGGAAATAAGACCTCCCTTTATATAGTTTTGTTATTGCACCAAAACTATTTCATTATGGATAACCTGGTTATAGATTTTCTCAGATGTCAAAGTTTTTAACTGGTATGTCGCTAAAGCCTTATAAGGCATCTGCAACAATATTAAGTACAAGGCAACGATAAATTCCCGGATTCCGATTAAGTGATTAAGAGTGAGAATTTTATTCATACATAACAAGTATAAACAATATGGCGGCGAAGATGTTGCTCTTGAATTGGAATCTTCGGTTTTATTGAAAAAAGGGCACGAAGTAAAGACTTTGTTTTTTGATAATAAGCAGATAATAGGTTTTTTTTCGAAAATTGAGGCAGCATTCCGGGCAGTTTATAGTTTTTCGTCCGCCAGGAAAACTTCAAACACCATTCTGCAATTCAAACCTGATATTATTCATATTCACAATCTTTTTTTTATAGCTTCCCCTTCCATTATTTATGCCGCCCGAAAACATAAGGTCCCGGTAGTCTTCACTCTTAATAATTATCGCTTGATATGTGCCAATGCTTTGCTGATGCGGAACAATGATGTATGTGAGCTTTGTATCCATAAAAAATTCCCTCTCCACGGGATTAAATACAAATGTTACGGAGGCTCCTCTTCTGAATCTGCATTGGTAACAATAATTACAGGGTTTCATAAATTGATCAGTACCTGGAAAAATAAAGTATCGGCATTCATTGCACTAAATGAATTTTCAAGATCAAAACTTCTTAATTCTTCATTGAAAATACCCGCAGCCAAAATGATAGCCAAGTCCAATTTTGTTCGTGATCCGGGTGAAGGAAATAAGATACGTGAAGATTTTTTTTTATTTGTCGGAAGGGTCGTAAAAGAGAAAGGCGTTCATGTGCTTGCAAAGGCATTCGCAGCTATGCCGGATAATAAGATCATAATTATCGGTGATGGGCCAGAAAAAAATTCTCTACAGGAAAAGTTCAAATCATATAAAAATATTTCTTTTTCCGGCCAAATGGAAAGACAACTAGTAAAGGACTATATGAAACAATGTAAAGCATTAATCTGCCCATCTATTTGGTATGAGGGAACCCCATTAACTATCATTGAGGCATTTGCTGCTGGCACACCGGTTATTGCATCAAGGTTGGGCTCTATGGCAGAAACGGTATCTGATGGATTTAACGGATTGCTTTTTATTGCCGGAGATGCAGATGATCTGTGTAAAAAGGTCGATATATTCATAAAAGAGTCCAGAAATAGCGCAATATTTAATGAAAATGCACGACAAACATATCTTGAAAAATATCATGAGGACGTTCATTATAGCGCCATTTTAAAAATTTATGAAAATGCTATCGCCCAAAACAATGATTGAAAAATTGAAAATACTAAGCCTTAATGTTAATAATCTTCGTTTCAGTGAAAGCCTTGAACATGTAACTGAATTGGCCTTGCAAAAAAGACCATCTTATATCTGCTTTGCAAATGTTCATATGACGATCGAAGCTTACAATGACAAATCGTTTCTTGAGAAAGTAAACCATGCTGATCTTGTATTGACCGACGGGAAACCAGTGGCGTTAGCATGTAAATTACTTCATCATAGAACTCAAGAACGAATCTGTGGAATGGATTTCACTCCTTCCATTCTTGAAAAAGCAAATGAAAAAAAACTTTCTGTTTTTGTTTATGGGTCTACGGCAGATGTCATTAATTCCTTCAAAGAAAAAATTGCCCGGGCATATTCTAACATTCGTTTTGCTGGTGCCATCTCACCTCCTTTTAGGTCTTTAACAGACGAGGAAATAAAAAATGATATTGAAAAGATCAATCGATCCGATGCTAATCTTGTGTTCGTGGCATTAGGTTGTCCAAAACAAGAAAAATGGATGGCAGAAAATTCCGGGGAAATAAATGCGGCATTACTAGGCATTGGTGGGGCGTTGTCCGTTGTAGCTGGTCTTCAAAAAAGGGCTCCAAAGTGGATGCAAAATATGGCGCTTGAATGGCTTTACCGGGTTATTCAGCAACCCAGCAGATTAATTACACGATATTTCTATACCAATTCCTATTTTATTTTTTTATTGGGCTTGGATTGGGTCAAAAACTTTTTTAAAAATTATGACACTCACGATCAAAAATAAAAATGCAGAGTCAACCGTATACTTATTGAATATGGAAAACAGTATCTTAAAGGTGCTTATATATTTTGATCAGTTTAGTTATCCCCTTACCTGTGAAGAAATCCTATCCTTTCTTGAAAAACCGGCCGAGAAAAGTGGGCTTATTAATACACTTGATGAATTATTAAAATCGCAAAAAGTTTTTAAACTCGACAATTTTTTTTCATTACAAAATGACCCATCTCTGGTTACAAGAAGAAATAAAGGATATCAAAAAGCTGCGAACCTGCTAGTAAAGGCGGAAAAAATCTCAAACCTTCTTTATAAATTTCCCTATGTGAGGGCCGTTGGAATTTCTGGCTCCCTTTCAAAATATTTTGCTGATGAAAATGCCGATATCGATTATTTTATTATTACAAAAGAAAACCGTTTATGGATCG
>Ga0065712_10068349_pt1 | contig 11475 bp, 13 predicted proteins | sample MisRhiReplicate1_FD_59099 | JGI IMG/M metagenome (GOLD analysis project Ga0065712, IMG submission 59099) | Miscanthus rhizosphere microbial communities from Kellogg Biological Station, MSU, sample Rhizosphere Soil Replicate 1: eDNA_1 v3... | ecosystem: Host-associated > Plants > Roots >...
GTCGAGGTGAGGACTCCCGGCCAGCAGCGCACCGAGGCGGTGCGGATCCTTCGAACCCAGCGTGCGGGGGGTACGAGCTGGCCATACCGGATGGCGTTCGAGTTCCTGACGCTTGCGCCTTTATCTCCTGAATCATTACGGGGCGTCGCTGCCGTCATCGCCACCGGAGTTCCATCCGTTCAAAGAACATAAATGTCTACACAGAACTTGACGATCGACGAACCGGTATTGCTCGGGAGTGGCCCCGCGATGGAGTGGTTGCGCGCTGCAGCCGCTCGAGTGGCTGGAGGCCACGCCAAAGTCCTCATCACGGGCGAAAGCGGGGTCGGCAAAGATCTCGTCGCGCGCTTCATTCACGCACGCTCGCCTCGTGCGTCGCGGGCGTTCGTCGCCCTGAATTGCGCCGGCATTTCCGAGACGCTGCTCGAATCAGAGCTGTTCGGCCACGTACGCGGCAGCTTCACCGGCGCGCATCGCGACAAGATCGGCCTGTTTCAGCTGGCCGACAAGGGCACGGTGTTTCTTGACGAAGTCGGCGAGATGAGTCTGCGGATGCAGGCACTGCTCCTGCGCTTTCTCGAGAATGGCGAGGTCAAGCCGGTCGGGTCCGACCGCGTCTCAGCCAAAGTCGATGTCCGGGTGATTGCGGCGACCAACCGCAACCTGGCTGATCTGGTGGCGAGAGGTCTGTTCCGCGAAGACCTGATGTATCGCATCATGGTCGTGCATCTCGAGGTGTCGCCGCTCAGGAATCGACGCGAAGACATTCCTGTGCTCGTCTCGCACATCATCGAGCGCGGCTCACTGGCGCTCGAGCTCTCGGCCGACGCGTTGAGCGCACTCGAGGCCTACCACTGGCCCGGCAATGTTCGCGAATTGCAGAATCTCATCGAGCAGTTGGCCTGGCTGCACGGCGGTGGGCATATCGACGTGAAAGATCTGCCGGGCCATCTCGTCGCATCAGCGAGCGGCGGCCTCGTGCCGTCACGCGAACGACGCAAGCGTGTGGCCGATCATCTCTACGAAGGACTCGCCACGGGGACGTGCTCGTTCTGGGAGCACATCTACCCGATGTTCATCAATCGCGACATCACGCGAGCCGACATCATGGCGATCGTCCGGCAGGCGCTGCTCGAGACCAGCGGGAACTACCGGGCCGTCCTGCAGGTGCTCGGCATGCCGCCCAACGACTACAAGCGGTTTCTCAACTTCCTGTCCACGCACAGCTGCAACGTGGACTTCCGCGAGTTCCGCTCGGGACGCGCGTCACGCGAGCGTCCGATGGATCCGCCGTTCACGATAGCAACGTTCGTCGAGGCCGGCGCGCGCGCGAGAACGACGGCGCGCGCAAATTGAGTACCTTCCTGCGGCCGCTCCGCCAAGCCGCGGGCGACACATGCTCGCTCGTGAACGTCCGCACGGGTTCAGTGATCGCCGAGGTCGTCGAATCAGCGCTGGACTCGAAGAGTCGTCGCAAGGGATTACTTGGTCGTGACTCTCTTGCCGACAGCCATGCGCTTGTGCTTGCGCCATGCGGATCCGTTCACACCATCGGGATGCGCTTCCCGATCGACGTGCTGTTCATGAACGCCGACGGCAGCGTGATCAAGATCGTCGAGCGAATGGGCGCGTGGCGCATGGCGGGATCACTGCAGGCCTGCATCACCGTGGAACTGCCGACGGGTTCGGTGCAACGCCATCACGTACTCACCGGTGATCGATTATCGATACAGTCTGGTTCTTCCGCGCAGACTTGATAACTGTCTGGACCCCACTAGACAAAAGAGTGGTCATCCTGTCGAGCCACTAAGGACAATCCCCGATATCACTCGGCGAACCGGGGCTCCGAGTTCAATTTTGTCGTCGTTCACACACGCGGCAACGAAGTTGCTGTTACATCGTTGCGATGAGCGATCGGCGCCTTCACCCACGTTCTGTCTTCCTCGCACCAGCGAGCGCGCAACTACGGATCACCGTTGACGCCGACATCGAGCAGTGGCTCGACACGCGTGCCGTGGTGATCAGCAGCAGCGCCTGTGCCTGCGGTGACGAACTTCTGGTCCACTCCCTCGATGAGGGCCGGGAGGTGACGTTCTGTACCGCCACCGTGTTGTCGTGTGAGCCGATCGGCGGTCATCCCACGCGCTACCGAATCAATTTGTCTCTCACTCCCGCACGCGCTCCGGCGCATCTCGATGGCGTACCGGTTGCGTGAAAAAACGTGACAGTGACCATCACATCGCTGACGAGAACCAAACCCATTCGCATTTTCGACGTGAGCGCCGGCGGCTGTTTGCTTGAATCGCGCGAGCCGCTCCCGATCGGTACCGTCGGACTTCTCACGATGAATTTCGACGGCCGTTTACGCCAGGAATGGATTCGTGTGTGCCGTGTGCAGGCTGACGAAAGTCGCCGCGGTCCATGCCTGGTGAGTGTGGAATTTCTCCCCCTCGAACCTGCCGGCGCGGAGTCACTCCGCGGCGCGGTACTGCGGCTGCGCGCGATCGGCACGCGCACGCATTTCCCGACGCTGTCTGGACGATCGTCTGGCGATCCCGGGAAGTCCGTGGAGCGCGGTGACGCGGTCAGTGTCGCATCATCGCCGGTAGCACCCGTTGATCACGAAGATCACGAAGATTTGAATTCTTCGTGCATTTCACTGGAGTTGGCAACGCCGTTGCTCAGTAGCCCCGCACGGGCGTGCCCGAAGCCCGAAAAGGAGTAGTCCACATGAAGGCGCTTGTAGTCCGGCTCGTCCGGAATGATGAGGGACAGGACCTCATCGAGTACGTGTTGATCGGAACGTTGGTCTCGATTGCAGTTGTCCTCGGGGCCACCGCGCTCGGAACGAACCTGAACACCTGGTACAACAACATGGCAACGTGGGTGTCCCAGCACTCCACGGTCTAACAGGTTCAGCGGCTGCGAGGTGCTGGTGTGACTGCTGGCACCCGCATTCGCTACCTGCGAGGGTCCTTATGAAGGCGCTTCTTCTACGGCTCGTTCAGAACGATGAGGGACAGGACCTCATCGAGTACGTGTTGATCGGAACGTTGGTCTCGATCGCAGTGGTCCTCGGGGCCACGGCACTCGGAACAAACCTGAACACCTGGTACCAGAACATGGCTGACTGGGTGTCGCAGCACTCGACGGTGTAGGTGGTTCTAGCGGTTGCGGGGTGTCGGTACCGCACCGCCACCCTCAACTCACGAAAAGGTCATGACGCTTCTTCGTCGCCTGTGGATCGATGACCGGGGGCAGGACCTCGTCGAATACGTCCTTCTCGGTGCGACCGTCGCATTGGCCGGGCTCGCCGCCATGCAGGCATTCCCCGCGATGGCCAATGCGCTGTACACCGGTTGGGATAACGCGCAACAAAATCTTTGGTATCCGCAACCGCCGGCGAGTTGATTCTCATCATGATCGTCCCTGCGATTGTCGTCAGTATCTGTCTGGTCGCCTGCGTGTTCGACGTTCGAACGCGGCGCATCCCCAATTGGCTCACGCTCTCGGGCGCGGTGGCCGGCCTCCTGTATCACCTGGTGACGTCCGGCCTCGGCGGACTACAGACAGCCGCGGCTGGCTGGATCCTCGGTCTCCTGCTGCTGCTGCCGTACTTTGCGCTGGGCGGCATGGGTGGCGGTGACGTGAAGTTGATGGCCGCGCTCGGAGCCTGGCTGGGTCCGTGGGAAACCTTCTGGCTGGCCATGTATGCCGGCATTTGTGGCGGTGTGCTCGGCCTGATCGTCGCGTTCACGCATGGATACGTCACACGCGCGGTCGCCAACGTGAAACACATGCTCGGCTACTGGGCCACCGTCGGTTTGCAGCCCGTGCCCGGCATGACGCTCGAGACCTCCTCCTCGCCACGTCTGGCGTTCGCGATTCCTATCCTTGCGGGAACGATGGTGACGCTATGGCTCAAGTAAGAAGCAGCTTCCGATCGGAGCGCGGCGCTGAGTTAATCGAGTTCGCCGTGGTCATGCCGATTTTGATTTTCATCATTGCCGGCATCTTCGAGTTCGGCATGATGTTTCGTGCCCTCGAGGCCATCACCAATGCGGCTCGCGAAGGCGCCCGTGTCGGTGTGCTGCCCGGGTACGACGTGCCCGATGTGCAGACGCGCGTGAACGACTATCTCAATGCCTCAGGCCTCACCGGCGCACACACGACCACCGTGACCAATCAGACCCTCGCCACCGGCGCGGGGACTTTTACCGCCCGGTCGGTGAATGTCTCGTACCCCTATACGTTTGTCGTACTCAGTGGCTTTGCTCCGATGGTTGGCGGCGGCACCTTCGGGTCCATCAACCTGACCGCAGCCTCGATCATGCGAACCGAGACCCAAGCGACGCCCTAACGGAGAAACCATGAAGAAGCAGCACCGCACTCTGATCGTCATGCTCGTGGCCGTCCTGACGGCGGCAATTGGCAGCTACGGGGTCTACCGCGCCGTTCTGCAAATGCCTGTGCGTGAAGTCGAGGTCGCCAGCATGCAGGTCGTCGTCGCCGCGCAGGCGCTCCCGATGGGCACCCGGCTTCACCCCAATCACTTGCGGGTCGTGCCGTGGCCGTCGCGCAATCCCGTGGCCGGCTCATTCAGCGATGTCAAGGAGCTCGTCGATCGCGGGGTGATCACGCCGATTGCCGAAAACGAGCCCATCACGGTGACCAAAGTGGCCTCGCTCGAGGCAGGCGCCGGGTTACCGCCGGTCATTCCCGAGGGCATGCGCGCGATTTCGGTGAGGGTGAACGAAGTCGTGGGCGTGGCCGGGTTCGTCACGCCTGGAACGATTGTCGACGTGCTGGTCACGGCACGCACCGGCAGCAATGGAGGCGACGAAACGATGACCCGAACGGTCGTGAGCAAGGTGACAGTGCTCACCGCCGGCACGAAGTACGACCAGGAGAAATCCAAGGCCGGGGAACCGATTCCAACGTCGGTCGTGACTTTGGCGGTGTTGCCTGAGGACGGGGAACGCATTGCGCTGGCCCAGAACACGGGAACGGTCACACTCGCGCTGCGCAATCCGTTGGACGTGGATCCGACGGACACGCAGGGCGTGAAGATGCAGAACCTGATGCGCGGGAAAAACCCCGAGCCGGTCATCGAGAAGAATCGCGTGATCCGCAAGATTGTGCCTCTGCCGGCCGCGCCACCGCCAATCAAGGAATACACCGTCGAAACGATCCGCGCCGCAAAACGCGGGTCCGAGGTAGTCAAGTGATGAAGTCCGTTCTTCGAGTCCTGGCTGTCGCCGTACTGGCGGTGACAGCGATCGGCGCGCAAGAAGCCGCTCGCTTTCCGCAAGTATCGCTCACCGCCGGCCGATCGACGGTTGTCTCGACCACGTTCGATATCACACGGATCGCGATCACGAATCCGGCGGTGGCTGACGCCGTGGTGGTGCAGCCTCGCGAGATCCTGGTTGACGGCAAATCGCCCGGCACGATCACGCTGATGGTGTGGGGTGCCGGCGAGCGCGTCCAGTACGACATCGTCGTCGAGCAGCCGATCAGCTCACTCGAGCAGCAGCTCCATCAGTTGTTCCCCGGCGAGGAAATCGTGGTGACGGTCAACGCCGACGGCATCGTGCTGTCGGGTCGCGCATCGAGCACACAGACGATGCTGCGGATTGGCGAGGTCGTCCGCGCGTCGCAGCCCAAGGCCAACGTGATCAACATGATGCAGGTTCCCGGCGGCAGCGACGCGCAGCAGGTGATGCTGCAGGTGCGAATCGCCGAAGTGAATCGACGGGCGGTGAGCGAGCTTGGAAGCAACCTGTTCACGGGCGCCACCGGCGTGGGAGATTGGATCGCCCGCGGGACCACCGGTCAGTTTCCATCGGTCGAGTTCAGCGGTCTCACTCGAACCAAAGACGCGAACGGGACTCAGTTGTCCGGGCAAATGGAGTTCAGCGACTTCCTCAACATCTTTCTGTTCAACACGAACTGGAACGCCGGAGCACTCATTCGAGCCCTGAAACAGACCGGTCACTTCCAGAGTCTGGCCGAGCCGAACCTGATCGCCTACAACAATCGGGAAGCCAGCTTCCTCGCCGGTGGAGAGTTCCCTGTCCCGATGGTCAGCTCAATCGGCCAGGTGAGCATCGTGTTCAAGGAGTTCGGTGTCCGGCTCAATTTCACGCCGACGATTGCCGGCGATCTGATTCGACTGAAGGTACGGCCTGAAGTCAGTGAGCTCGACTTCAACAACGGCATCACGCTCGAAGGTTTCCGCATTCCGGCTCTCACAACGCGCCGGGCGGAGACGGAAGTGGAACTGCGCGACGGTCAGTCGTTCGCCATCGCCGGGCTGATCGACAACACGGCGCAGCTGGATCAGGCGGCCATTCCGTTGCTCAGCCAGGTGCCAATCATCGGTCATCTGTTCAAGAGCAGAGCGGATCGCAAAGAACGGATGGAGCTGCTGGTGTTGATCACGCCGCGGCTGGTTCGCGCGCTCAATCCTGACGAAGTTCCGCCGCTGCCGACGCTTCCTGGTCGCTTCCTGCCGCCCGGCGACGATCTCGGCCTCGACGGAGGAAGTGGAACGGTGGACGGCCCGCCTGCGGAGAACCGCGATCGCCGCTGACGACAGCGGAGACAAGGCTGAGACGTATGCGCATCACCAGAGGACGTTTGGATTCAGAACGCGGCGCGGTACTGCTGCACGTCGCCATCAGCATCCTCGTCTTGATCGGGCTCCTGACCTTCGTCGCCGACTGGGGCGTGTTGTGGGTCGCGCGAAATCAGGCGCAGAACTCGGCTGATGCCGGCGCGTTGGCCGGCGCCGTCGCGATGGCGTTCGATGCGAATGGCTGGACGGATCGGACGGTAAATGGACCTGCCCGGCAAGCCGCGCAGCGACTGGCGTTGGACAACGAGGTGTTCGGCGTCTCCCCGGATGTGGTTATGGCCACTGACGTGAACTTCACCAATGCACCGGCCGACATGTGCCCTGCCGATGCCAACGGCTTGACCGGGTGTATTCGCGTTGACGTGTATCGCAATCAAACGCGCCTCAACCCGCTGCCGTCGATCTTCGGCCAGATATTCGGCTTAACCGGTCACGGTGTGCGCGCGACCGCAACCGCGCGAGTTGCCGTGGCGGATGCCAGCGACTGTCTGAAGCCTTGGATCATCCCCGACAAGTGGACCGACAACAACGATACGTCGCCCGAGCATCCGGGAAATATGCCGCCAGAGTGGCGGTCGGATGACACGTACGAAACGGTTGATAGGAGAGGCAACCCCCTCGCCACTCCTGATGTGTACGTAGCGCCGGTGAACGGCAACCCAGGAACAGGGTTCACGGTCGCCGCAGATCTCGGGACTCCGATAACGCTCAAACAAGGTAGCCCGCACACGTCACTCGAAGCGGGCGTGTTTCAACCCGTTCGCATTCCCAGATACGACGGCAACAGCACGGGTGGGTCCGACTATGCGGACAACATCGCCAGTTGCTCCGGCATCCCGGTCGGCATCGGTGACATTCTTGAGAGCGAGAACGGCAACATGATTGGCCCCACGAATCACGGGGTCGACGATCTCATCGCGCTCGATCCCGGCGCGCGGTGGGATACGAACACACACACCGTGATCAATAGTTGCCAGACCGCGAGCCCTTCCTGCGGAAGAAGTCCGCGCATCGTCGCCGTTCCCGTCTTCGACACGGCGTACTTCTACAGCACGGATCGTCAGGGATTGCCGACCTTCAGAATCGTGAACATCCTCGGATTCTTCATCGATCACATGAACGGCAACGATGTCGTCGGCTGGCTGATGGAGGCGCCGGGTCTGGTGACGGGGTCAACGCCTCCGATCGACCCTCGTTCCTCGTTTCTCACCTCGATTCAGTTGATCCGATAAGGCAAACCCTTGGTGATTCACGTCGCAGTTCTGAGTTCGGATTCACGCCTCGACGAGGCGATTCGCGCCGCGGGTATTTCGACCACACGGCTCGGTGGCGACACACGCGGCGGCGCGCATGCTCCGACGGCGATCATCGCCGACGTGCGTGGGCTGTCACAGTTACCTCCCGCGCTGCTCGCGGCGCGCAAGGACCACCCGTCCGCCAGTGTCATTCTCGTTGCGTCGACACTCGATCCACGCCTGATGCTGGAAGCCATGCGCGCCGGTGTGAGCGAGTGCGTGCAGGAACCGATTACGGCCGAAGCGATTGGCCAGGCGATTCGCAGGGTCATCTCAGGAGCCCAGCCAGCCCCCACAGGACAGGTGTTCGCATTCGTCGGCGCCAAGGGCGGCGTCGGAACGACCACGTTGTCGGTGAATACGGCCGCGATGCTCGCCCGTGCCAGTAAGAGCGACGTGCTGCTGATCGATCTCCACGTCGGTCTCGGTGACGCCGCACTGTTCCTCGGCGTCGAGCCACGCTTCTCGGTCATTGATGCGCTCGAAAACGTCCATCGCGTCGATGAGTCGTTCTTTGGCAGCGTTGTCGAAAAGACCAAGGTCGGCGTCGACCTTCTAGGGTCTTCGGATCGCATGATCGCAGGGGGCATCGACTCGCACCGCCTGCGTGCGTTGATCGAGTTCGCCGCCACGCGATACCGCTACACCGTGCTGGATGTTCCCCGGTCTGATGTGACGGTGCTCGACACGCTGGAAGCGGTCTCGACAGTCGTGGTCGTCACCACTCAGGAGCTGCCGTCGCTGCGCAGCGCAGGACGCCTGGCCCACATGCTGCGCTCGCGCTACGGCGCTGCGCGCGTGATGGCGGCGATGAACCGCTTCGATCGGCGTTCCGAGATCGCGCACACCGACGTCGAGCGAGTCATCGGCGATTCGGTGAAGCACGTGATCCCGAGCGATTACCGAATGGCCCTTCACGCGTTGAACGTGGGCCGGCCCGTGGCGCTCGAGACGGGCCCGCTCGCCGAGTCCCTGAGAAGTCTCGCCGGTGATCTCGGCGGCATCGTGAAACAGAAGCGGCCGGCGTCATCCAGTGTCTTCGGTCGGCTCGCGTTCCGGCGGGCCTAAGGGGAAACATGAGCAGCGCGATTGTCCCAACAAATCCGATCGGACGAATCAGGACCGCCGTCGACGACCGAACGACCCGGTATCTGGAACTCAAGGGCCGCGTACACCAGGAGCTGCTGAACCGGCTCAACCTCGACCGGCTGACGCAAGTGTCACGCGTCGATGCCGAGCCGGAAATCCGCAGCGTGGTCGGGATGATTCTCGATCGCGAGAGCGCGGCGATGCCGCTCAGCCTGTTCGAGCGCGAGACGATCTCGTCAGACGTGCTCGACGAGCTCTTCGGACTGGGTCCGCTGGAGCTGTTGCTGAAGGACCCGGCGATCTCCGACATCCTCGTGAATCGGGCCGACCAGATCTACATCGAGCGCGAAGGTCGTATCGAAGAGACCGACATCGTCTTTCGAGATGACAAGCACCTGATGCAGATCATCGAGCGGATCGTCAGCGCCGTCGGCCGGCGCATCGACGAATCCAGCCCGATGTGCGACGCGCGTCTGCACGACGGATCGCGCGTCAACGTCATCATTCCGCCGCTGGCCCTCGATGGACCAGTGATGTCCATCCGCCGTTTCAGAACCGATCGCCTCGGTGCCAACGATCTCGTCGAACGCGAATCGCTGACATCGCCGATGCTGGAGTTTCTGACCGGCGCGATCGGCGCCCGTCTGAACGTCATCGTCTCGGGCGGCACCGGCGCCGGCAAGACGACGATGCTCAACGTGCTCTCGAGCTTCGTCTCGGAATCAGAGCGCGTCGTGACGATCGAAGACGCCGCAGAACTGACGCTCAGACAGCGTCACGTCGTCAGGCTCGAGACGCGCCCGCCCAACATCGAGGGTAAGGGAGGTATTCGCCAGCGGCAGCTGGTGATCAACGCCCTGCGTATGCGCCCCGACCGCATCATCGTCGGCGAGGTCCGCGGTGAGGAAGCGCTGGACATGCTCCAGGCCATGAACACCGGCCACGACGGGTCGTTGACGACCATCCACGCGAACAGCCCACGCGATGCGTTGTATCGCCTCGACACGATGATCGCCATGGCCAATCTGAACATTCCTGACCGCGCCGTGCGTCAGCAGGTCGCGTCGGCGGTGAACCTCGTGATTCAGGTGACACGTCTCACCGACGGCAGCCGTCGCGTGACGTCGATCTCCGAAATCACGGGCATGGAACAGGACGTGATCGCCATGCAGGAGATCTTCCAGTTCCACCAGAGCGGGATCAACGAGGCTGGGAAAGTGGTTGGCGCCTTCCGCGCGACGGGCGTCCGGCCGAAGTGCGCCGACCGTATCGCAGCGACCGGCCGGCACCTGCCGATGGATATGTTTTCCCACGCGCATCCCGTCAACCAGGCACGTCACGAACGGAGATTCTGATGGGGATCGTGGTCGTCTCGTTCGTCGTCCTCCTGACCGGCATTCTCGGTGTGTACTGGCTGTTTGTCGTCCGGCCAGAGGCTCACGCCGAACAAGCGTTCTGGCGGCGGTTGAAGGTGAAGGCACCGTCGCGGGAAGTGCGTTCGAAGCTGTTGAAACAGGCGCAGCAGCTCAGCTCGCTGCCGTCACTCGATGCCACTCTTCGACGCGGGGAAAAGGCGCTCAAGCCGATCGAACTCCTGATCGAGCAGTCGGGCAACAACATGACCGTCTCCACGTTCCTGCTGTTGTCGGCGACGTGCGGGCTGGCCACGTTGTACATCATCAATCAGCTCACCGGCATCTTCTGGCTGGGACTTGCGGCTGGGGTGCTCACGGCGACAATCCCTACCAGCATCCTGCGGTTTATGCGCACCAGACGGATGCTGAAATTCGAAGAGCAGTTCCCCGAGGCACTGGCGCTCATCTCCCGCGCGCTCAAGGCTGGCCATACGTTCACCACCGGACTGGCGATGGTGGCGGAGGAAATGCCGGCACCGATCGGACCGGAGTTCAAGCTGCTCTACGACCAGCAGAACTACGGTATGCCGCTGCCTGACGCCTTGAAGGAATTCGCGCGGCGCGTGTGGCTGCTCGATGCGCGTTTCTTCGTTACCGCCGTGATGATCCAGCGCGAATCGGGGGGTAACCTCTCAGAGATTCTCGACAACATCGCAACAGTCATCCGCGATCGGTTCCGGGTCAAACGTCAGATTCGCGTCATCTCGGCGCATGCGCGCATGACCGGCTTCGTGCTCGTCGGCGTGCCTCCGACATTGGCGTTCATGTTGTTCCTGCTCAACCCCGATCACATGAAGACTCTGACGGGGTCACCACTCGGGATGCGCATGATCTACGCCGCGATCATCATGCAAGTGAGTGGGTCACTGATCATCCGCAAGATGGTCAAGCTCGAGTACTGAGATGTCGGAACTCACCATTGCGTTACTCGCGCTGTTTGCATCACTGGCATTAATCGCCGGCACGGCGACTAATGCCCTGCTCGCGCGCCAGGCCCCCGGCCGGCGTCGCCTGCTTGCCACCGACGGCCAGTCAC
>Ga0065712_10068350_pt1 | contig 11469 bp, 10 predicted proteins | sample MisRhiReplicate1_FD_59099 | JGI IMG/M metagenome (GOLD analysis project Ga0065712, IMG submission 59099) | Miscanthus rhizosphere microbial communities from Kellogg Biological Station, MSU, sample Rhizosphere Soil Replicate 1: eDNA_1 v3... | ecosystem: Host-associated > Plants > Roots >...
CTCCTCGGCGGGCTTTACCGTCGGCTACAGCGGCCCGGCCATCGACGACGGGCGCTTGCAGAAAAACATCCTGGCCACCCAGCGCCCCGTCGCCGCACAGGGTTTTGTGTTCAATCTGGACAACCCGATCTTCCAGGATCGCCGCGTGCGGCAGGCGCTGTCGATGCTGTGGGACTTCGACTGGATCAACCGCCGGGTGATGCGCAATTTCTACGTGCGCCAGCAGAGCTACTTTCCGAAAAGCGAAATGTCCGCGACCCAGTTGCCGGACGAAGCCGAGCTGAAGATTCTTGAGCCTTTGCGGGGTCAGGTGCCGGACGAGGTGTTCACTCAGGTCTACCAGCCGCCGAAGACCGACGGCAACGGCTACATCCGCGACAAACAGGTACAGGCCCTCAAGCTGCTGGCCGAAGCCGGATGGCACCCTAAAGACAACAAACTGGTCAACGCCCCAGGCGAGCCGATGGTGTTCAGCTTTCTCGACGGCCAGGGCGGATTCGATCGCCTGATCCTGCCGTTCAAGCGCACGCTGGCGCAGATCGGGATCACGCTGGATTTCCTGCGCATCGACTCCGCGCAATACATCAACCGACTCAACGCCCGGGACTACGACATGATCGTGGTCACCTTCCCCAAGAGCGGCAATCCGCTGATCTCGCCGGGCCGCGACCTGTACAACCTGTACGGCTCGCAGAGCGCCACCGAAGTCGGCAGTTCCAACGCCATGGTGCTGCGCAACCCGGCCGTGGACACCCTGATCGACGGGCTGGTGGCCGCCAACAGCCGCAACGACATGGTGCACTACGCCCGTGCGCTGGATCGGGTATTGCAGTGGGGCTACTACATGATCCCCAACTATTTCTCCAAAGGCACGCCGCTGGTGTACGCCAACCGTTTCGGCAGGCCCGACACCGCGCCCATCTACGACGTCGGCCTGGAAACCTGGTGGCAGATCAGCCCGACCGCGCTGACCAACGCCCAGGCTGCTGCGCTCGGCAGCAAGACCACCGCTGCGAAGGAGCATTGAGATGCTGGCTTACGTAATCCGACGCCTGCTGCTGATCATTCCTACGCTGCTGGCCATTCTGATTGTGAATTTTCTGATCGTGCAGGCTGCCCCCGGCGGGCCGGTGGAACAGGCCATCGCACGGATTCAGGGTTTCAGCCCCAACGGCGTCGGTGGAGGCGGCGGCGAAGTGGCCTCCAGCGGTACTGCCAGCCGCAGCACGCGCGGTCTGGACCCGGCGCTGATCGAGTCGATCAAGGAGCATTACGGTTTCGACAAACCGATGCACGAACGCCTGTGGCTGATGCTGAAGAACTACGCACAACTGGACTTCGGCAACAGCTTCTTTCGCGGCGCGCCGGTGACCGAGCTGATCGCGCAGAAACTGCCGGTGTCGCTGTCGCTCGGGTTATGGGCGACGTTGATCACCTACCTGATCTCCATTCCGCTGGGCATTCGCAAGGCAGTACGGCACGGCAGCGCCTTCGATGTGTGGAGCAGCACGCTGGTAATCATCGGCTACGCCATGCCTGCATTCCTGTTCGCGATTCTGCTGATCGTGGTGTTCGCCGGTGGCAGCTACCTGAGCTGGTTTCCGGCGCAGGGCCTGTTCTCGGAAAACTTCGACAGCCTAGGCACCTGGGGCAAGGTGAAGGACTACCTGTGGCACCTTGTGCTGCCCGTCACATCGCTGGTGATCGGCGGCTTCGCGACACTGACCATCCTGACCAAGAACAGCTTTCTCAACGAGATCAGCCGCCAGTACGTGGTCACGGCGCGGGCCAAGGGCCTGACGGAACACCGCGTGCTGTACGGCCACGTGTTCCGTAACGCCATGCTGCTGGTCATTGCCGGTATTCCGCAGGCGCTGATCGAGGTGTTCTTTGCCGGTTCGCTGTTGATCGAAACCATCTTCGGCCTCGACGGGCTGGGGCGCATGAGCTACGAGGCGGCGGTGTCGCGGGACTACCCCGTGGTGTTCGGCACGCTGTTTCTGTTCACCCTGTTCGGCCTGCTGATCAAACTGGTGGGCGACCTGTGCTACATGCTGGTCGATCCGCGCATCGATTTTTCCGCGAGGAGCGCCTGATGTTCGAGTTCTCTCCCCAGAGCCAGCGACGCATGGCGCTGTTCAAGGCCAACCGGCGCGGCTGGTGGTCGTTGTGGATCTTCGTCGGTCTGATGCTGGTGTGCCTGTGCGGCGAGCTGATCGCCAATGACAAGCCGCTGCTGCTCAGCTATGACGGCGAGCTGTATTACCCGGCGTTTCACACCTACATGGAAACCGATTTCGGCGGCGAGCTGCCCTTCGAGCCGGATTATTCCAGCGACTATGTGCGCCAGCTGATCACCGCGAAGAACGGCTGGATGATGTTCGCGCCGATCCCGTTCAGCTACGACACCATCAACTACGACCTGGAAGCACCCTCGCCCAGCCCGCCCGATGGCCATAACTGGCTGGGCACCGACGAACAGGCGCGCGATGTGCTGGCGCGGGTGCTGTTCGGGGCGCGGATTTCGATTCTGTTCGCGTTGCTGCTGACAGCGATCAGCACGGTGATCGGGGTCTGTGCCGGGGCGATTCAGGGGTATTACGGCGGCATGACCGACCTGATCGGCCAGCGCATTCAGGAAATCTGGTCGGGCCTGCCGGTGCTGTACCTGCTGATCATTCTGTCGGGCTTCGTGTCGCCGAATTTCTGGTGGCTGCTGGGGATCATGGCGCTGTTTTCATGGCTGTCGCTGGTGGACGTGGTGCGCGCCGAGTTTCTGCGCGGCCGCAATCTGGAATACGTCAAAGCGGCCCGCGCACTGGGTCTGACCGATGCCGCGCTGATGTGGCGGCACATCCTGCCCAACGCCATGACCAGCACGCTCACCTACCTGCCGTTCATCGTGACGGGTTCCATCGCCACCCTCACCGCGCTGGATTTTCTTGGCTTCGGCATGCCAGCAGGCAGCGCTTCGCTGGGCGAACTGATCGGCGAAGCCAAGCGCAATCTGCAGGCGCCGTGGCTGGGCCTGACTGCCTTCGTCGCGCTGGCGCTGATTCTGTCCCTGTTGGTGTTCATCGGCGAAGCCTGCCGTGACGCGTTCGATCCCCGGAGCTGACATGCACGACAACCTGATTGAAATACGCGATCTGCGCGTTGCCTTCAACGGCCACGAAGTGGTGCATGGCGTCAGCCTCGACATCCGGCGTGGCGAATGCCTGGCGCTGGTGGGCGAATCCGGCTCGGGCAAGTCGGTGACGGCGCATTCGATCCTGCGTCTGTTGCCGGGCAAGACGGTCAGCACCCAGGGCTCGATTCGTTATGACGGGCTGGATCTGGTCAGCGCCAGCGACAAACAGCTGCGCAGCCTGCGCGGCAACCGGGTGGCGATGATCTTCCAGGAGCCCATGAGCTCGTTGAACCCGCTGCACACGGTGGAAAAGCAGATTGGCGAAATCCTCGTCACCCACAAGGGCCTGAAAGGCAAGGCCGCCTTGAATCGGACCCTTGAGCTGCTGGAGCTGGTGGGCATCCGGGATCCGCTTTCGCGCCTCAACGCCTATCCGCATCAACTGTCCGGCGGGCAACGCCAGCGCATCATGATCGCCATGGCGCTGGCCAACGAGCCTGACCTGTTGATCGCCGACGAGCCGACCACGGCGCTGGACGTGACGGTGCAGGTGAAAATCCTCGAACTGCTCAAGTCCCTGCAACAGCGGCTGAACATGTCGCTATTGCTGATCAGCCATGACCTCAATCTGGTGCGTCGCATCGCACAGCGGGTCTGCGTGATGCGCGAGGGCGAGATCGTCGAACAGGCTGACTGCGAGACGCTGTTCAATAGCCCGCAGCATCCATACAGCCAGTTGCTGATCAACGCCGAGCCCGATGGCGAGCCGGTGCCCTCGACGCATACCAACACGCTGCTGTCGGTGCTGGACCTGAAGGTCTGGTTTCCGTTGGCGAAGTCCTGGTTCAAGCGTGAGCCGCAGTTTGTGAAGGCGGTGGATGGCGTGAGTTTCGAACTGCTCAAGGGCAAGACGCTGGGCATCGTTGGCGAATCGGGTTCGGGCAAGTCCACGCTGGGTCAGGCCATTCTGCGACTGGTTGATTCCGAAGGCAGTATCCGTTTCGGCACCAAGGAACTGAGCCTGCACAGCCAGCACCTGATGCGTCCACTGCGTCGCCAGTTGCAGGTGGTGTTTCAGGACCCGTTCGGCAGCCTGAGCCCGCGCATGACCGTGGCGCAGATTATCGCTGAGGGATTGGTCACGCATGGTATTGGCACAGCCAAAGAACGTGAGGAAACCGTGATCCGAGTGCTGGGCGAAGTCGGGCTGGACCCGGCCAGTCGGCATCGTTACCCGCATGAATTTTCCGGAGGCCAACGCCAGCGTATTTCCATCGCCCGTGCGCTGGTGCTCGAACCGGACCTGATCCTGCTGGACGAACCGACCTCGGCGCTGGACCGCACCGTGCAGAAACAGATCGTCGCACTGCTGCGAGACCTGCAGATTCGTCACGGCCTGACGTACCTGTTCATCAGCCACGACCTGGCGGTGGTACACGCCCTGGCGCACGACCTGATCGTGATCAAGGACGGAAAAGTGGTCGAGCAAGGACCGTCGCGGGAGATATTCGCCGCGCCACAGCAGCCCTACACACAGGAACTGCTGCGCTCGTCGGGGCTGGTGTTTGGTTGAACTGCACCGCAACCGTGGGAGGCGGCTTGCCGACGCTGGCGTCAGGTCAGAAGAAGCGCTGAAGTCTGCATCTGTCCGCCTCGACCCGTGACGCTCTGCGTCACATTCAAGAGCGGACGCGGAGCGTCCTGGGCGGCATTCCCACGCGGAGCGTAGGAACGATCATCATGGGCTGCCGGTCCCCTGCAGATCGCCAGCACGCCGCCCGTCACTTCACGTTGATGGTGATCTTCTTCGACTCGACGCTCGGGTTCAGCGGGATGTGGCTCTTGTCACCCACCAGCAGTTGCAGGGTGTGCTGGCCCGGCGGCAGGTTCACTTCGGTTTCGGTCTGGCCCTTGCCGAAATGGCGGATGTTGTCAGTCATCGGCAATGGCGTATCCATCGCAGGCTGGTCTTTCACGTCGATCAGGAGGTGATGGTGCCCGGTCTCGGGGACGTCCACACCGGCAGGCGCAACGCCCATGCCTTTCAAGCCAAACTGCACTTTGAAGGGCGAGGTGACGGTCTCGCCATCCTTCGGCGAGATGATGTAGACCTCGGCACCCGGCGCCGATGCGGTGCGCGGGATGTCAGCGGCGCTGACCAGCATCGAAGCGCCCAGCAGAACGCTTGCAACGACAACTCCAGAAAATAGCGACTTCATGATGTCTCCAGACGTGATCGACGTAATGTCGGGCCGTGCAACGATAGCCCGGGCCGCGTAAAAACAGCTGAACGACTTGATGAAAGTGTTTTCATGAATCTGTGCAGCCGAATTCAAGACGCGACCTAAGGAAAAACCTCGTCGCCACGACGCCGGAACCAGCCGGTCAGTGACAGCCTGTCCCGGGTTGCAGGCAGCACTTCATGGGGAATCTCGCCGGAGAGAAACACAACCAGACAACCGCCCGTAGGCTGCACGTCATACGCCACCTCGTCCTTGAGGTACATGCGCAACTGGCCGCCATGTTCAGGCAGCCAGGCGTTGTTGAGGTACAGCACCGCCGACACCATGCGTTTGTCGTCATCGCGAAAACGGTCCACGTGGCGCAGATAGAAAGCGCCGGGCGGATACTGGGCGAAATGGCTTTCGTAATCTTCAAGGCCCAGGAACAGACCGCGATTAAGCGCCTGACGCAGGCTGTTCATCAATTCCAGATAACGGTCGCAGCAGTCTGCCTGACCGGCCTCCAGCCACTGAATCCGGTCACCGCGAATCCCCTCGCGCACTTCATGCGCAAGCCCCCGGCCTATACCGGCGGGCTCCAGTTCACCTTCGGCAGCGCGCTTGCGGCACTCTTGTTCGAGTTCGAGGGTCAGACTGTCGGGCAGGAAAATATTCTGCTGCGACCAGCCGTTTGCGGCCAGGTCGTCGACGATTCGTAGCAGCAGCGGGTGATCGGAGGGTATGCGCATGCGGCGCATCATATCCATAAGCCCTGAAATCCGACAGAGGCGCGTATGTGGCGCGTCATATGCGGTAGATTTCGCTGCGCAAGGGCAGTGATAACTCGACAAGTCCCCGGTAACACCCGGAGAATAGCGACCTGCCGACAGGAGTCCCTAATGCGCCGTTTGTTTGTTTTGTTGTTGATGTTGTGCACTGCGCCTGCCTGGGCAGACAGCTATGACCAGTTGTACAAGGCTGCAGGCTGGCCGGACCAGCGCGCGCACTTCAACGATGCCTTGAAAGCTGCGCAACAGCGCTACCGGGACAACCTGCCACCTGCGGTTTTTCAGGCGCTGGTCAATAACAGCAATCAGCGTTTTGCACCGCAGGCGATGGATCAGCGTGCTGCACGACGCCTGCGTGAAACGCTGAAAGACCCCAACCCCTCGCTGCAATTCTTCCAGTCGCCACTGGGCCGCAAGATCGTCAACGCCGAACTGACCGCGACCCGCGCCGATCAACTGGCCAAGCATGCCGACGGACTGCCGCACATTGAAGCCGACGCGACCCGCCAGCTGTTGATCGGCCATCTGGCGCAAGCGCTGCCCGCCAAACAGGCCGGTGCCGAAGTCAGCCTCGCCATCGCCGGCGTGGCCGCCGACAGCCTGAGCCAGATGATTCCCGGCCTGTTGGGCGGCGGTCAGGCGCAGGGCATGCTCGAAGGCCAGCGCGAGCGTCTGATGGCGCAGATCAGTGCCGACCTGAACAACACGCTGCTGTACGTCTATCGCGAGCTGTCGGACCCGGAGCTGGAAGAGTTTTCGACCTTCGCCGAATCGCCGGAAGGTCAGGCGTACTATCAGGCTGCGCTCGCCGCGATCCGCGCAGGGCTTGCGGTCGGGCAAAGTACATCGAGTCTGAATCCCAGTCAGTAATTGATACAGAAGGAGCTGTTATGTCGGACTTTTATAAATACTTCAAAGAAAACATGGATGCTTTGAATCTGCCAGCACCTGACGCCCTGTTCGGTTCGGTGACGACGGCTGTCAGTACTGCGACGACAATATTGGGCACGCTGGAGAAACTCGGGCGTGGTGCGACGATGGGTGAGATTATCGGCGCGACCACAAAGCTGGAGGCGCTTTCGGTTATTGCATCGGTCGCGGCAGCTTTCTACGTGGGCGCTGTGATCGGTAGCATTGCCGTTGCAACCGGGAGAACGATTTCAGGCGGAACATCGCTGTCTGACGTATTGTTCACCGCTCAGAAATACAACCTGAAGCCGGACTGGCTGTCCCACTACCTGAGCGCTTATCCAGGGATCTACAACCCTTCTGCACCAGGTCGAGACGGCTACAAACATCGGTTGGCGTTCGTATGAAGGACTCAATCGCATTGCTCGCTACTGCGGTGGTCATGGCAGTCCTGGCATGGCTATTCTGGGCGGGACTGGGCGAGGACGCTTTTGGCGCACTCAGCGTGGTGATGATGGTCATTCTGGCGGTCGACAACTTCCGTCTACGCCGTCAGGTCAAAGCCTTGATCACAGGCGCGACTCAGAAGCGCTAACGCAACCGCTCCGCCAGAAAATCGAAGTAACGTGCGCGCAACTCTGGCAGTTCGTTGGCCAGGTGATGGCGAGCGGAGCCGAGCATCAGGATCTGCGGTTCGCTGAATTTGTCCTTCAGAACGCTCAGGTTGTGCAGCCAGTCCACCGTCATGTCCGCCTCACCCTGAATGATCAACGGACTGCGTGTGCTGCGTGGCGCGCTTTCGATACGTACGATCCATTGCGCCAGCGCACCGACCCAGGCGGTCGGCAGTCGATTGGGCTGCAACGGGTCGGCCAGCAGAAAAGGCAGGAAGGCCGGCGCGTTGGAGTTCTCGGTGAAACGTCGGGCGATGCCGGTCACGAAGGGCTTGAGCAGGTAATAACTGAGCCGCGACCAGCCCCAGGCACGCGGGCGCACCAGTGGCGACAGGAGAATGACCTGTCCTTGCGCAGGGCTGTCGGCACCCTGATTGAGTAAATGATCGATCACGATGGCACCGCCGGTGCTCTGGCCACACAGGTGCCAGGGCTGCGGCAGTCTGAGGGCTTGTGCTTCCAGCAGCAGTTGCTGCAGCACGGCCTGATATTCCGCGAAGTCGTTGATGCTTGCGCGGCTGCCGCTGGAAAGCCCGTGCCCCGGCAGGTCGCAGGAAATCACCGCAAAGCCCTGCCCCAGCGCCCACTCGATCACGTGCCGGTAAAGCCCCATGTGGTCATAGAAACCGTGGAACAGAAACAGCGTCGCGACGGCGTTTTCGGGTATCCATACCTGCCCGACGATCTCGTACCCCGCCACATCCAGCCGCCCGAGCCAGCTGCGAATGACGCTCTCGCCGCCCAGACCTCCAAGGCCATAAAAGCGCTGGTACGCCTGTCCGTCCGGCGAAAGCGGGTCGATGGTATTCAGCGGCAACAGGCTGGCACGCAGATTATCGGGGTCGAACGTTACGGACATGGGCCTTCCAGATTCGGGCAAGCGCCGCGAGAACATGATGCAGGGATAGTCTTCTGTCTGCCTGAACATGACAAGCCAGACCGACACAGTTAAAACGTCTTTCACACAACGTACGCATTGTATCTGCCTGGTATCTTCACTACCCAGCCCTGAGCCAAAACGGTAGCCTTCATCCCCGCAATACGCCACTCATAGAGGAACCGGATGAAACGCAGCCTGATCGCCCTTGCCCTCATAATCGCCATCGTTGCCAGTGGCGCAGGCTGGTACATCCACAGCAAACAGCCGGTGCGCGAGGGCGAGATTGCCATGAGCCGTCTGCAGGGGCCGGTCAGCGTGCGCTACGACGAACGCGGTGTGCCGCATATACGCGCCGAAAACGAAGCGGACCTGTACCGCACCCTGGGTTACGTTCAGGCCCAGGACCGGCTGTTCCAGATGGAAATGATAAGGCGTCTGGCGCGTGGCGAGCTGGCCGAAATCCTGGGTCCGAATCTGATCGAGACCGACAAGCTGTTCCGCAGCCTGCGCATCCGTGATCACGCGGCGGCCTATGTGGCGCGTCAGGACAAGAACACGCCGATGTGGAAGGCCCTTGAAGCCTATCTCGACGGCATCAACCAGTATCAGGACACCCACGCAAGGCCGATGGAGTCCGACGCACTGCGCATCCCCAAGCGGCCGTTCAGCGCTGAAGACACGCTCAGCATCGGCGGCTATCTGGCCTACAGTTTTGCTTCGGCATTGCGTACCGAACCCTTGATGACCTATGTGCGCGACCAGTTGGGCCCGCAGTACCTGAAGGTTTTCGATCTGGACTGGCACCCGAACGGCATGCTGGACCAGAAGCCCGCGCTGACCGGCGCGGACTGGAAAGGCCTTGGTGCGCTGGCGAAACTGAGTAATGAAGCGTTCGAACAGGCTGGCCTGCCGCAATTCGAAGGCAGCAATGCCTGGGCGATTTCCGGCAGCCGCACGCAAAGCGGCAAACCCATTCTGGCGGGCGACCCGCACATCCGCTTCTCGGTGCCTGCCGCCTGGTACGAGGCGCAGCTGTCGGCACCGGGATTTGAGCTGTATGGGCATTTTCAGCCGCTGAACCCGTTCGCGTTTCTGGGCCACAACATGGACTTCGGCTGGAGCCTGACCATGTTCCAGAACGACGACATGGACCTGATCGCCGAAAAGACCAATCCTGAAAACCCCAATCAGGTCTGGTATCACGGTCAGTGGGTCGAGATGACTCGCACCGAACAGCAGATTGCGGTCAAGGGCCAAGCGCCTGTCACGCTAAGCCTTCTGGAGTCGCCGCACGGCCCTGTCGTCAACGATGCGATGGGCAAGAATGCAGGACAGGTGCCCATCGCCATGTGGTGGTCGTTCCTGGTGTCGGACAACCCGGTGCTGGACGGTTTCTATGAGGCCAACCGCGCCGACACGCGAGAGAAGATGCGCAGCGCGGCCGAGAAGATCCAGGCGCCCGGCCTGAACATCGTCTGGGCCAACGCCAAGGGTGACATCGGCTGGTGGGCAACGGCGCAATTGCCGATCCGGCCGGAAGGCGTCAACCCGACCTACATCCTCGATGGCAGCACGGCGCAGGCCGACAAGCTGGGTTTTTACCCCTTCAGCGCCAACCCGCAGGAAGAGAATCCGGCACGAGGCTACATCGTATCGGCCAACTTCCAGCCACTCTCGCCCACCGGCATGCAGATTCCGGGTTACTACAACCCGCCTGAGCGCGGCCAACAGCTTGATCGCCAGTTGAGCGACGCCTCGGTCAAGTGGGACGTGGAGGCCAACAAGAGACTGCAACTGGGCACGCGGACCGACTATGCGCCGAGTATCCTCCGGCCGCTGATTCCAGTGCTGCGCAGCGTGGTCAGCGACCCCGAGGAACTGGCGCTGGTGGAGCGGATGGCCAGTTGGAACGGCGAGTATTCGCTGGACTCGGTGGGTGCGACGCTGTTCAACCAGTTCCTGTTCGACATCACTGAAGAAACCTTCCACGATGAACTGGGCGATGACCTGTTCCAGACGCTCCTGACGACACGCTCGCTGGACATGGCCCTGCCGCGTCTGGCCGCTGATGCCGACTCGCCTTGGTGGAACAACCGCAACTCACCTCACGAAGAAAGCCGCGCCAATACCGTCAAGGTTGCGTGGCGCGCCAGCGTTTCGCACCTCAAATCCCTGTACGGCAACAACCCGGACGAATGGGTCTGGGGCAGAGCGCACACATTGACCCATGGACATCCGCTGGGCTCACAGAAGCCATTGGATAAAGTGCTGAACGTCGGCCCTTACCCGACGCCGGGTACGCATGAAGTGCCGAACAACCTGTCAGCCAGCATTCGCCCTGCGCCGTGGCCCGTGAACTACGGCCCCTCGACCCGCCGCATCATCGACTTCGCCGACCCCGCCAACAGCCTGGGCATCAACCCCGTCGGCCAGAGCGGCGTACCGTTCGACAAGCACTACTCGGATCAGGCCAAGGCCTACATCAATGGCGAGTACATGAAACAGCACTTCAGCGAACAGGACGTGGTCGAGCACACCGAAGGGGTGTTGAGGTTCGTGCCGGGGCAGTGAGCGAGGACACTGATCGTGCCCACGCTCCGCGCTCGTCGTTATACACAAGTCGCGATGAGCATCTGGAGCGGGCACGATTCCGGCCGTGGGAGCGGACCGGGCGGCGTTCCGTTTGTCCACGAATACTGCGTTTCAGACACTACATCGTCGTCGGATGTACCAGCTTTCGCGGACAAGTCCGCTCTTATCAAACAACACGTAATCTGCTGACTGAACACGTTTTTGTGGGAGGCGGCTTGCCGGCGATGCAGCCGACGCGGAATGTCAGGAAAATCGCGTCATCGTTCATCGCCGG
>Ga0065712_10000842_pt1 | contig 11456 bp, 23 predicted proteins | sample MisRhiReplicate1_FD_59099 | JGI IMG/M metagenome (GOLD analysis project Ga0065712, IMG submission 59099) | Miscanthus rhizosphere microbial communities from Kellogg Biological Station, MSU, sample Rhizosphere Soil Replicate 1: eDNA_1 v3... | ecosystem: Host-associated > Plants > Roots >...
GAGGACGTTGTCCTCGAAATGCGGACCGTCGAACGGTTCCCCGGCTTTGCCGACAACGGTGAGGGCAACGTGTTCTACCCCACTCTGGAGTGGGTCGCCAAGAAGACCTGCCCCACCACTCCGTTGGAGTGGAAGGGCTCGACCGGTCACCGCGTCAACATCGTCGGACAGATTGTCCGGTATCGAGACTTCGTCTCGTTCACCAATGACGAGAAGACGCAGGACGCACTCAACTTCGTTGAGCAGTGGATGACCGGCATCACCGCCAGCCTCACGGCATCGGGCTGCGTCACGCTCATCGCAGAACTGCTCGACTACCTGAAGGCGACCGAAGACGAGGAACCAGAGGTTCCGACTCCGCCGGACACCGGCTGCGAGTTCCCCACTGGGGAAAGCAGGCAGGAAATCCCCGACGAGGATGAGCCGAAGCCCGGTGAGGGTGAGGGCAAAGGCGGCGACGGCGAAGCCGAAGACGGCGACGACGAAGGCGGCACCGAAGGTGGTGACGACGAGTCCGAAGACGGCGAAGGCGACGGCGGCGACGGCGATGACGGCGAAGCCGAAGACGGTGAGGGCGAAGGCGAAGACGGCGAAGGCCGTGACGGTGACGGCAATGACGCCGACCACGAAGGTCGCATCGATGCTCCCACTGGTGCCAACGACGGCAAGGGCAAGGGCGGCAGCGGACAGGGTGTCGCTGACACCGACGAGGATGCCGACGTGGATGACGGCTTCGATGAAGCCGACCTCGATGAGTCGTTCGATGACCTCGCCAAGGGCGACACCGGACAGCAGCGCCGCCTCAACGAGGCGGAGCAGGAAGAGCGGGTCACCACCCGGATGGATGCCGGTGCCTTCGGCAAGATGCGGGTCATCTGGAAGTAACACTCACCCTTAGGGTGAGAGAAAGGAACGTGACACCATGGCAAGGAAAGAGCGGGACCGCAGCAACGAAGTGCTGTCATACGTGGACCGCAAGCCGTACATCAACGCCGCCACGGCGGCTGGCATCCAGACCGTGTTCAACAGAACACGGCTCAGCCGCCAGAGTTGGGAGTCTCGCCAACTGGCTGGCCGTCTAGACGGCAGACAGGCATGGCGCAACGACGCACGGGGCAGCATCGACATCTTCCGCGACCGGAGACTGCCGTCTCCGACCCGGCTCGATGTGTACATCCTCGTGGATAGCAGCGGCTCGATGTACGGGGGCCGCATCTGCCGGGCACAGGACATGGCTGGCACGCTGGTCGATGCGTTCAAGCGCATCCCGACGGTGCGAGTCCACGTCTACCAGCACGAGGCATCTGGTGGTGGAACCACCAACATCTACCGGGTCTACGAACCGGGCGACAGCCTCGATGGTCTCACCAAGATGCTGCACAACATCGGTGGCGGCAACGCCGATGGCTTCGCTCTCGAAGCGGTGGGCATGAAGGCGGCGCAAGCCAAGCGGGCAGACACGAAGTCGCTGGTCATCATGGTCAGCGACGGACTGCCGTCAGTCAACGGAGTTGGTGCCACCGGCAACATCCTCGACCACAGCAAGTTGGTCACACAGAACCTGAAGCGCAAGGGCGTGGACGTGATGGCAGTTGCCATCGCTGGTGACAACCGGGCACACGAAGAGATGTACGGGAAGGGCTCGTCGGTCCTCTTCACCGGTGACTGGAACGAACTCAATCGCTCCTTCGGAGCGGTGTTCGGGAAGGTGCTGGCCGGGGCGGAGACGCACCGATGAGCAAGCACGAGTTCACCCGCTACGTGGAGGGGTATCCGGTCAGAGACCGGAACCCCAAGTTGGTGGCCCGAAGAGGCCGCATGAAACTGAACGGCAGGTCTCTGAAGAGACTGCTCAATGAGCGTGCCGCCAAGGCACAGAGAAAGGAACCCCATCCCTGATGCAGGTACTCATCACAATCGTGGTCGGAGCAGGGCTTGCCCTGTTCCTGCTGCTCATCGTCGGTATGTCGGCAGCAATCCTCATCGACACACTGCGCAACGGGCTGGGCTCAGAAGCCCAGCGTGCGGAGCGTGACCGCATCTGGGGTGACCCGAAGGACCGTCCGTGATGCCACGCTGGCGCAAGCCATTGCCACCACCAGTGGTGGCAGAGGGGCAGACCGAAGCGTTCGATGCTGACGGTCTCCCCGTTGGGGAGGGCAAACCCGACACCATCTACTCGTGCCGTGAGTGCTACTCACGGCGCATCAACCCGCCCATCAACCCGACCGTTGACCCACGCTGGGCAGTGGGCACGTGCCTCGACTGTGGCACGAGGCAGATAGTCAACGTGATAGCAACCCCATCCCGAAAGGAGAACACCGAAGGTGAATAGCATCGAAGGCAGCCCCGCCGAAGAGCGGGACATGGATGCACTGGCGCAAGAAATGGCGCGGGACGCAGAGCGTGCGACCAAACTGATGGACGCCGACCCCAGTCTCCCGTTCATCAGTGCGCTGGTCATCGCTCGTGACATGGCGTCAGCCGACCGCTCGCTGGACTGGCTGCGCACTGGCAAGTACGACTGGCCTCGATGTGAGGTCTTCTGTGGGTCCTACGGACGGCTCGACCTCAGGGTCAGGGCCCACGCCGAAGGGCTCATCACAGATGAGCAAGCACTCGAAGACCTGCCGTCCACGTGGAGTGGAAGCGACCCCGACGACACCGACCCACGGTTCCTCGCACTCTGGAAGAGTGCGTTCGCTGCCAACGGTGGGACCTACCTCCGTGACGGAGACGACGTGCTGCCGGGCACCATGTATCTGACCATCTATCGTGGTCAGGACTACGGCGCACCGTTCGGTATCGCGTGGTCCCTCGACCTGAAGGTCGCCGTGAAGTTTGCCAACGGGGCAGCGACACGGCAGCACAATCGGGGCGGCACGGTGTACACCGCCATCGTCAAGCGCAGCGACGTGCTGGGCTACATGACCGGGCGTCACGAGGCAGAGGTCATCGTTGACCCGGCCACCATCACGATGGTGGAACGGCCATGAGCAAGGGCCGGACGTGCAAGCACTGCGGGTACTGGACCGAAGGTCGGAAGTGCCAGTGGTGCGGCAAGTAGGTGAACAACGTCAAGCGGCGAGTCACCCTGCGCTGCGTCGTGTGCAAGCGCATGGGCTCAGCCGTCAGCACGGGGACCGGACACTACCGTCCGGTCCCTGAACCCATCGACCCTCACGTACCCACCCGTGCCGGACTTTGTCCAGCGTGCCGCCGTAAGTAACGACGGCAGAACATTTGTTCACTTTGGTATTCGTACCCTTTCTGTTAGGGTAATACCATCAACCCCCATCCCGTAGGAAGGAACGCACACCATGGGTAAGAACCCTCGTGTCAACGGACACAACCTGTCCCGCCTCACCATCAGTGAGGGCAAGCGGACAGAACCCCGCCTCATCATGGCTCACCCCACGTGGCGGGCCCACCGCCTCGCTGTCCATCGGACAGAGGTAGCCATCGTCATCGTCCTGCTTGCGGTGGTTGCCATCGCACTGGCGGGTCGGTCATGAACCGGCGCACATCAGTGGCCAACGAGGGCCGCGTCTGCATCACCTACCCAGCACACGGACCCAGCCTCGTCATGCGAAGTGGTCGGGAGTATTGCCCTCACCACGAACACGACGGGTTGGGCAAGAAGAAGGGCCGGGCGAAGCCGACGACCCCGTTCCTCGACAAGCAGGTCACCGAAGATGCGGCTGACCGACCTAAGTCAGCCTGAGTTGGACGTGATGCTGCTGCTGGCGCAGAGCAAGGCGACGAATGTCGTCTTGCTGGCGGCAGACCTGTGGCGCACGACCCCGGACTGGCTGGCGACCGACCCGTACCCGCTGCTGACGTACGTTCTCGATGGGCTGAGCGAGCATGGGCTCTGCACGTACCGCCTTCAGCGGGGCGTGACGCTCAACAGCAAGCGCCGCACCCCCGACCTGCCGATGGACATTCGCCTCACCCCTATGGGGTGGGCGCTGATGGGTTACCCCACCAAGACCGTCGAGGTCGGCAGTCATGGCCGACACGAGCGCCAGTCCGAACACCCCGGTGACATGACCGACTACGTGAACCTCGCGGGCATCACCTTCGGTGGGCCCATCGAACGAGACACCTTCGGTGAACACCGCCGTGACTACCACGACCACAACCATATGTACGGAGTACCCCTTCCCATGGCGAACCAGTCAACACAGGAGAAGCGACCCTACACACGGGTCACCGCAGACATAGAAGCCCGTGTCATCCAAGCGCGGGAGAAGTTGGGCATCTCGTCCTACGCCGACATCGCTGAACACACCGGGCTGTCAGCCAGCACGGTCAAGTACGTCCTCGTTGAACTGCCCCGGCTCCGCCGGGTCAACGCCGGTGAGGACAAGGCACAGGGCTCGCTCAAAGACCGCATCTACGATGCAGTCAGAGTCCTAGGCCCCATCAAAGATGTGGCCGAGATACGGCGCATCGTGGGCATGGCTGACACGGAGCATGACGTGATGCACGTGCTTCATTCCTTGCACACACAGGGCCGCATCGACTTCACCGAACGTGGCTCCGGCATGGGCAAGGCCACAGTCGTGGACATCCGGCTTCACAAGAAGGGCAGCAACCGCCTGAACGGTGAGACCTACGAGGCCCTGCCGGAAATCGTCAAGGACAGACTGCCCGAAGCAGTCGAGCCCGAGGCGACAGAGCAGGAGACTCCCCAGCCTCAACCGCCCGCAGCACCCGAGCCCGTCGGCGCAGATTACCCGTTCCTCGATGCGCTGTTGGAGCGAGAACGCAAGCGCCTCGATGGTGACACCAAGGGCATGGCCTTCGTTGTCGCAGCCGAGGCAATCCAAGACATCGACCCCGACACGGCACGCTCGCTGATGGAGAAGGCCAAGCAGTACGACGTGCCATTCCCCTCACCCATCGAAGCGGAGTACATCCGCTACGTGGCATCCCATCCCGAAAGGACAACCAATGAGTAAGACCAGCCTCGTCACCGCCGTCGAAGTGCGAAAGCCTGACGAGTCACCGCTCATCTTGTGGGAACTACCCGTCAGGGTAGAGAAGCGCGATGACCTCACGGCCCTCGTGTTCCACACACCTAGTGAGCAGACCAGCGTCACCGTGCTGCTCACCGGCGGCGACCGCATCGCTCTCATCGAACTGCTCGGAGGCACCTACGATGTGGACTTTCACCACTGACGGTTTCTATTCCACCGTCCAGCACAACGCGGACCCCAAGACCGTGGTCGTCCGCTGCCGTGCCAAGGACGACGCGCTCAATCTCATCGAGTGGCTGGGCGACCACGACCTCACGTCCATCACCATGCAGCACACGCCCGACGCTGACTACGAGTGGCGGCTGTTCATCCCACGCCATGCATGGGCGCAGTACCTCATCAGTGCCGTCGAGCATCTGGACTACCCCAACTTCAAGACTGCTGTCGCCCAGCGACAGGGGTTGGAGCGGGCTGACATCTACCACGACGTGTGGTCGGTGATGGCTGAGTTTCAGGAGGACAACCGTGAGTGAGGTCCGGCGACGTTGGGACGACGACGCGGACGGTATCGAATGGCAGCAGCGAGCAGCAGCGACGACCGACCCCGCGCTGCGGGCGCTGGACGAGGCGCTAGCCAAGCACATGAAGGGTCAACTCGGTCCGACTGGCGTGTCTGCGGCGTTGCTCCACGCTCGCGCCGCCCTCGCAGCAGCAGAAGCGGCACCGCTCGATGAGTTAGCCCGCGAGTACCGGCGCGGGTTCGTCCACGGACAAGCAGAAGCAACTCGACCTGAGACGGCGGAATGAGTGCGTGGAACCAGCCCATCTGCTTCCGCTGCTGGGACAAACTCCATCCCGAAGGGCGCGTGCCAGTGAAGGTGACACCGCCTGAGGCAGAGGTCTGCTCCTACTGCGGGACGCGCACCATCAGTGGCATCTACATTCGGGATGACCCGAAGAACGTGCCCTTCCCGGTGAACGTCAGGCGGCTGCTCGATGGAGGGTAAGCCACGCCTTCGGCTGTCCTTTGCGGTGGCGGGTACGCCCATCCCGCAGGGCAGCAAGCGGGCGTGGATAAGCAGCACCACCGGCAAGGTCATGATGACCGAGGCCAGTGGGACCAAGCACTCGACGTGGCGTAACGAGGTCACGGGTCAGGCACGCCAAGCGATGGCCGACGTGGGTCGCTTCGGTCAGCCCTACCGTGAGCCCATCAGTTGCGTCCTCACCTTCCAGTTTCACCGTCCGCTCAGCCATTACGGCACAGGCAAGAACGCCGAAGCCATCAAGGCATCGGCTTCCCCTCACCCCATCAAGCCGCCGGACTTGGACAAGTTGACTCGTGCCATCTGGGACTCACTCACGTCAGTGGTGTGGGTCGATGATGCGCAGGTGGTTGCTGCCACTATCCGCAAGCAGTGGGTCGAGCGGTGGCAGGAGGAAGGTGTGCTTATCCACGTTGGCACGTTCGAGAGTGAGGACAACGACCTTGGCTAGCAACGACCCGGAGCCGAAAGAAGTACCACCGCCCGATAGTGGGGCGGTGGCATTCCTCACCCGCATCGTTCGATTGCCAGCCAGCAATGACCAAACCCCGTTGCGGGTCATCTACATCCTGACTGTTGCTCTCACTCTCAGCGTGACACCCATTCCCTTCAATGCTATCGGCTACGTTGCATTGATTGCCCTTGCTCTATCACTCGGACGCATTGTCACAAAGTGATACACTCGCCCCATCCATTCCCCACTAGGAGAACCTATGCCACGAACACCAACGCCGAGTCCCGCTAGTCCCCGCTTCACGGCGGTGTCTGCGGATGACGCGCAAGAACTGATGCAGAACGCCAACGGTCGGCGTGACTGGACGGAGGTCAAGGTCGCACTCAAACGCGGCAGTCGTCTGTTCCTGACAGACGACCAGTTGCCCGCCTCGGGTGTGAAGTACCTGTCCCTTGCGTTCGCTCGCAAGCAGATGGGACGCACGCTTCACGTCCGACGTGTGACACACGAGGGCAAGAAGGGTCGGCTCATCTGGCTGGGACCGGACCCGGTCAAGGCTGCGGCTCAGGCGGTCGCCTCGTGAACCAGCCTGAGTTGGACCGCATCTTCGACCACCATCCTCCGGTCACGGAGGAAGACGCACTCGCTCATGAGCAGGTGCGTGAGGCGTACAAGAACCTCGGCAAGACGCTGAGCAATCTGCCGCAGGGCAGGGAGCGCAGCCTTGCCCTCACCAAGTTGGAAGAGTCCGGCTTCTGGGCGCACGCCGCCATTGCAAGGGAGCGGGCATGAAGTCGGAGAAGGGACAGGGCGGTCAGGCCATCTTCACGCAGGAAGACCGGCCCGCCCTGCTTGGTGACCACCAAGCCATCACCCTGCGCAAGACAGCCCGCATCATCGCCATCAAGTTGGACGCACCGTTCATGGTGCATACGGACCGGGGCCCGATGACGGGTATGCCCGGCGACTGGCTGGTGACCAACCACCCTGACGACGATGCGGGCTCAGACCTGTGGACCATCAGCGATGAGCGCATGAAGTCCACCTACGAGACCGTCAACGGGAAGCACGACGGACAGCACCGGTTCAAGACGGCGTGTCTGGACTGTGGTGAGAACGGGCAACTGTTTGTCGCCATCCTCGGCCCGGACGAGAAGGCCAACATCGAGAAGGTGTAGGTCCCACATCGGGGTGCCACCGGCCATGGCGATGGTGCAGCCTGTTACCAGTCAGGCCACCCCGAACCCCATCCCACAGGAGAATGAAGCATGAGCCTCAATATCACCGTGTCCGCCGGTGGTCCGAAGAACGCGACCACTGACCCGGAGACGGGCCTCAGATACTACGACTGGCAGGGCAGGAAGTTGCCCTCGTCCACGTCCCTACGCCGGATGGCTGGTGTCCCCTTCAAGTTGCACCAATGGGCCATCAGTCGGGTGGTCGAGAGAGCGGTCGAAGAGGACGCCATCCTCAGGCAGATGCTCGACCGGCCCAAGCGCCCACGTGAGCGGGTGCGTGACAAGAACGTGCGCAAGGAAGCGAGCCGTTGGCTCCGCTCCGCCAGCACGGAAGTGCGTGACGCAGCCGCCGAGTTGGGCACCCTCGTCCACGACTACGCCGTGAGACGAACCCCGCTGAGTCAGGCTGCACCGGAGGCCCGGCCCTACCTCATCAACTTCTACGACTGGATTGCATCCAGTGGTATCAACATCATCGCCACCGAGAAGCAGGTCTTCAACCTGACCGAAGGCTACGCCGGAACGTTCGACATCTTGGGTGAGTGGCCCGACGGGGACATCGATGTGATTGACCTGAAGACGGGGTCCGGCACGTACAACGACCATGCGTTGCAGGTGTGTTCGTACGCCATGGGTGAGTTCATCGGTGAGGACAACGTCATCGATGCCGACCTCACTCGTGCCCTCCATGCTGCCAACCGGATGTCGGTTCTCCATCTGACCGAAGACGGCTGGCACTACCAGCGCATCCCGGCCACGGCTGAGTTGTTCACCGCGTTCAAGGGCCTCATCGCCTACGCCACGTGGATGGCAGCCAACCCGGAGTTGGCTCCGCTCGTGGACATGGATGTGACGGGCGGCATTCCGCTGGCGCAGCAGCCATGAACCGCAACGTCACCATCTGGCAAGCCATCCCGTGGTTTGTCCTTGGGTGGATATGCTGCGAGATTGTGCATCTGGTCATCCGATGACTACGACCTCACGTGCGGGCCGTACGCCCACCAGACGCCACGGATTGGGGAAGAGTGGCGTGGATGCCCTGCTTGCCCAGCAAGGGGGCTCCTGCGCCATCTGTGGCGTGCCGTATGAGGACAAGCCCGGCTCTCGGCTGGCCATGGACCACGACCACCGGCACCACCCCGGCAGGATGGGCTGTCCGCAGTGCATCAGGGGGATGCTGTGCCACCGCTGCAACAACCTCCTGCGCTTGGCCGGGGATGAGCCCGCCCTCCTGCTGAAGGCAGTGGCGTACCTTGAACGAGCAAACCAAAGGTCGTTCTGGTGGGAGGGTGGTGAGAGCAATGGTCTCTGATGAGGCTGACGGGTGGGGCATCACGCATGACCGCTCTGCACTGCCGCCTGATGGTGACTCCGTCACCCTGTACATGGTCGGTCCGTTCCCCTCAAAGGAAGTGGCCGACCTCATCGAAGCCAGCATGGGGTGCCTGTGTCAGCGCCGCGTCATCCCTCTGTTCTTCCCGAATGGGGTGACGATGATGGTGACCGTCCCCCTACCCGGCATCGACACGACCACCGACGGCCCCGTTCATTGAAGCGTCCGCGCCGCTACATCCTAGAAAGTAGCGGCAGGAACCAGCGCATGGGTCTGCTCGTCATGCTGGCGGGCATGGTCCTCGTGTTCGCCGCACTCGGTGCGGTCTACTGGATGTCAGCACCACTCCGATAGCAAAAGGCCCGGCTCCCCTTCGCGGGGGAGTCGGGCCTTTTTTTGTTTCACGTGCAACGCACGTGGGGGCTACCTGCTCTTGCTCTCGCCCCTGCCCTGCGTGTCCTTGGTCTGGCTCTTGCCCGTGGACTTGACCTCGGGCGTCTCCCCGGTTGCCGCCTCGGCGGCATCCTGACCGGGCACGTTGGCGTAACCGGGACGCCGGTCCTCGCCACCGGGCTCACGCCCGTAGACCTCGTCGTCTCGGGCTTCCTGTGCCCTGCCCGCCTCTTCGATGGCGGCAGCCGACTCGGCTGCTGTCTCCTCGGCAGTGGCCTGTCCGTCCTCGGCCACCGTGTTGTTGGCCTCACGGGCCATCTTGTCCTGCTGTGCCATGGCCTCTTCGAGGGTGGCTGCGCTCTGCTGTCCGCTCTGCTCGGTCGGCATCTCTGTTCCTCCTACGGGGTGGTGTTCCTGACCGGTGTGGTGAACGCGGCAACGAGGTTGCCCTGTGCGTCCTGAAGTTTGACCGCGCCGTTGGGGATGTAACTGACCTCGACCCTCTGGCCGTTGGTCACAGGGCTGGCGAGGGTGAATGGCAGGTCGGTGCCCGCAGCGAAGATGCTGCCGGTGAACCCGCGAGCAACGCCGTCCACCTTGGCGGAGAACTGGCTCATCGTGGGGGTGTTGGCCGCAAGCGCCCGGTCGAACATGATGTCGCCGCCCGCGTTGAAGATGGTGGCGTTGCTGTGGTTCGGGTTGGGCTTGGGGGAATACCAACTGAACTGCTTGAACCGGAGTGCCTGTGCTACCACGTTGCCCTCACTTCTCGCTATCGGGTTCGTCGTCCATCCTACTCCGCACACGTTGCCCCGGAGAACCTTCGAGTGCCCATTCGCGCCACTGTCCGTCTCGCACATTGACGGCTTGGACCACGGCGTCGGAGCAGTCCGTGCCCGGAGGGCAGGGGTAGACCCCACTCGGGTCGTTGAGCAGGGACCACGTCCCGTCCTTCCACTCAGCCGGAGCGGGCTCGGGGTCACCGGCGGGCCGGGCAATCCAGACCACCTTGCGCTCACTCGCGTTGGTCACCGCACCGGACACGACCAGCACCGCCCGGTACGAGTAGTCGATGCCGTCACTGTCCGCCGGGTCGAGGGCTGGGCCCAGCGATGTCACGGTCATGGCCTTGCTGAACTGGCCGACCTTGGCCCCACCCGGTGAGGCGTAGAACGGGGTGCCCTCGGCCACCTTCCAGCGTTCGGGTCGGTAGACGATGCCCATGTCGGTGCCTCCAGTCGGCGGGGTAGGGGTGGGTGCCGGAGCGTGAGCGGTGCTGGCGGTGTACATCACACGCTGCACCCCGCCCGTGTCGCCGGGGTCCTCGGTCGGGTCCTCTTCACCGTCGTCACCGGGGTGATAGCGACTCATCAAGCGCTTGACGATGTGGCGCAGCACCTCGTGGCTCGGCTCGTTGCTCGCACCGGGACCGCTGGTCGCGGCACCGTAGACCCGTCGGCCCCACTCCTCGGCCCCGGCTTTGAGTTTCGCCTCACTGACTCGGGTCCAGCGAGGAGGGTTGCACCACGGGTCGGATACCAGCCACTCGTTGTTCACACAATCCGGGGCGATGACCATGGTGTGCCCATACGCGCCCGTGCCTGACAGGCATGGCCCGCCTACGGTCCTGTGCCACACGTCGATGTGGACGTAACGGAACTGGCGCAGGTCAGCGAGGACATCGGCCCACGTCTTGCCGTCTTGGATGTCTAGGTTCTCGGCATAGCCCTTGGCCCACGCTTGCTTGGCATCACCGCTGTCGGTGCCACCGTCTTGGTCGGTGGTGAACGTGCGCATCTTCGCGCCGGTGGACTTCTTCTTGCCGAGTGTGTCGAAGTCGAGGCCAGTGCTGATGCTGGCCATGCGGCAGTTGGAGTTGGCCAACTTGCTGCCATCGCGCTGGGTGACAGGAGCCGCCCGGTAGTCAGGCTTCTGGTTTGCGCTCACTCACTGTCCTTCTTCCGCAGACGCCAGCCGATGGCGAACAGCACCGTGATGATACCTGCC
>Ga0065712_10068353_pt1 | contig 11446 bp, 9 predicted proteins | sample MisRhiReplicate1_FD_59099 | JGI IMG/M metagenome (GOLD analysis project Ga0065712, IMG submission 59099) | Miscanthus rhizosphere microbial communities from Kellogg Biological Station, MSU, sample Rhizosphere Soil Replicate 1: eDNA_1 v3... | ecosystem: Host-associated > Plants > Roots >...
GGTCGGCGCTCACCCGCCGATCCTGCCGGGGCTTCAACGAGATGAAGAGCCGCGCCTGATTGGCTGTCGTGCCCCCGCCCGTAAATGCCACAACCGTGTCGACCGCCGGATCGCGCCGAAGACGAGGGACGTACTCGGCGACGATCTGCTGCATCGCCTGGAATGACGTGCCCTGCGAGGCTTGAATCGTGCCCGTCATCAAGCCGTTGTCCTGCTGCGGGAAGAACCCTTTCGGCATGACCGACAGCAGATACACGTTGAGAGCGACAGTGAGCAGCAGGATGGTCACCGTTGCGCCGGTGTGTCGCAGCGCCCATCCCAGTGAACGGTCGTAGCCGGCGCGCAGACGCGCAAAGTAGCCGCCGCTTTCTTCGGACCCGCGCCGCGTTCTGGGTGGCCGCTTGCGCAAGAACACCGCGCACAGCATCGGCGTGACCGTCAGCGAGATCAGCAGCGACACCGCGACTGCGACCGCCAGCGTCACCGCGAACTCTTTGAACACGCGCCCCACGAGACCGCCCATGAACAGCAGCGGGATGAACACGGCCACGAGCGACAGACTCATCGAGAGCACGGTGAACCCGACTTCACGCGAACCGATCAATGCAGCCTCGAGAGCCGGCTTCCCTTCGTCCAGATGTCTCGCGATGTTCTCGAGCACGACGATGGCATCGTCGACGACGAAGCCGGTCGAAATCGTCAATGCCATCAGCGACAGGTTGTTGAGGCTGTAACCGAGAAACCACATCACGCCGAAGGTGCCGAGCAGCGAAAGAGGCACAGCCACGCTCGGAATCGCGGTCGCTGAGCCACTCCGCAGAAACACGAACACCACAACGACGACCAGGCCAATCGCGATCAAGAGTGTTCGTTCGACATCGTGAACGGAGGCGCGGATCGTCGTCGTGCGGTCGATCGCGACTTGCATATCGATGGCTGGCGGCAGGAGCGCACGGAATCGCGGCAACTGATCGCGAATGCGATCCACGGTGTCGATAACGTTGGCATCCGGCTCCGTGGTCACGATCAGCGAGACGGCCCGCTGTCCGTCTTTCAGTCCGGCAGCACGTACGTCCTGAACGCCGTCAGTGGCCGTACCCAGATCAGTAAGGCGTACGACCGCGCCTTGTCGTGCTGCAACGATGAGCGGTAGATAGTTGACCGCCTTGTACAGCTGATCCGAGCTGTCGATTTCCCAGCTCGTTCGTTCGTCGGCCAACTGTCCCTTCGGCCGGCGGGCATTCGCCTGAGAAAGCACAGTGCGAACCTGCTCCAGCGAGATGCCGTACTTGTTCAACGCGTTCGGATTCAGCTCGACGCGCACGGCTGGGAGCGCACCGCCACCGACGTTGACCTGACCGACACCATCGATCTGCGAGACCTCCTGCGCGAGCATGGACGAGGCCAGGTCGTAGATCCGGCTGATCGGCACGGTGCTCGACGTGAGCGACAGAATGATCGCGGGCGCATCAGCCGGGTTGACCTTGCGATATGTCGGATTGCCCGGCAGGTTCGCCGGCAGCTGTGCGCGCGCGGCATTGATCGCCGCCTGCACGTCTCGTGCAGCTGCATCGATGTTGCGTGTCAGGTCGAACTGCACCACGACCGACGTACTGCCCGACCCGCTGGACGACGTCATTTCAGTGATGCCGGCAATGCGACCGATCTGACGTTCGAGCGGAGTTGCGACTGCTGCCGCCATCGTCTGGGGACTGGCTCCGGGCAGCGCAGCGTTCACGACGATCGTTGGATAAGCGACCTGCGGCAACGGCGCGACCGGAAGACCCGCAAACGCCAGTGCCCCCGCCAATCCCAGTGCGATCGCTAACAGGCTCGTCGCGACCGGCCGCCGGATGAAAGGCTCTGAGAGGCTCATGGCTGCCCACCGTAGCCTCGGCGGAGGCGGGCGGAGAGCCGTTCAAAGGCCAGGTAGATAACTGGCGTCGTGTAGAGCGTGAGGACCTGACTGACAAGGAGGCCGCCGACGATCGCAATCCCGAGTGGACGCCGCAGTTCCGCACCGGTACCTGAGGCGAGCGCCAGCGGCAGTCCTCCAAGCAGCGCCGCCATCGTCGTCATCATGATCGGACGGAAGCGCAGGAGCGCGGCTTGATAGATCGCCTCGTGTGGCACGACGCCGCGCTGGCGCTGCGCCTCGAGCGCGAAGTCGATCATCATGATCGCGTTCTTCTTGACGATGCCGATGAGCAGCACAAGGCCGATGACGGCGACGATGCCGAGTTCCTGTCTCGTCAGGAGCAGTGCGAGCAGCGCGCCGACGCCAGCGGAAGGCAGCGTCGAGAGAATCGTCAGCGGGTGGATGTAGCTTTCATACAGCACGCCGAGCACGATGTAGACGGTCACGACCGCGGCGAGAATGAGCCACCCTTCGTTCGCGAGTGATGACTGGAACGCTGCGGCGGTGCCCTGAAACTCGGCGCGGAATCCTGCCGGCAATCCGATCGTGTGCGCGGTCCGCTCGACGGCGTCTACTGCCTCGCCAAGTGACGCATGCGGTGCGAGGTTGAACGACAACGTCGCCGCGGGGAACTGCCCCTGGTGCGTGATCGTCAGCGGCGCTGGCGCGGTGGTGGTTGTGGTGTACACGGAGAGCGGGACTTCATGTCCATCGCTCCCCGGCACGTAGATACTCCGCAGTGCGTCAGGGCTGCGGCGAAACTCAGGCTTCAGCTCCAGCACGACGTGGTACTGATTCAACTGTGTGAATATCGTGGATACCTGGCGCTGACCAAACGCGCTGTAGAGCGCGTTGTCGACGTCCTGCGTCGAGATCCCGAAGCGTGATGCGGTGTCACGATCGATCGCGACATCGACGCGAACACCACCGGTCTGCTGATCCGTTGCGACATCCTGCAATGCCGGCTCTCGTCGAAGCGCCTCGAGCAGACGGCCTGACCAGTGATCCAACTGCGCCGCGTCGGGATGTTCGAGGCTGTACTGGTATTGCGTGCGGCTGACGCGGTCCTCGACCTCGAGGTCCTGGACGGCCTGCAGATACAACGTGATCCCTGAAACGGCCGTCGCCTTTGCCTGCAATCGCCGAATGACCCCGCTGACGTCGTCGTCGCGTTGATTGATCGGTTTGAGATTGATCTGCAGCCGGCCGCTGTTGGGAGTGACGTTCGTACCATCGACGCCGACGAATGACGAGAGACTCTGCACTGCGGGATCGGTGACGAGCGCCGTGACGAGCGCCTGCTGACGATCGACCAGGCCGGCAAAGGAAATCGTCTGCGGCGCCTCGGTGACGCCGACAATGAGCCCGGTGTCCTGCACCGGGAAGAACCCCTTGGGCACGATGACGAAGAGCAGCGCGGTGATTACGAGCGTGGCGCCAAACACGACGAGCGTCGCGCGCTGATGCCCGAGTACCCAGACCAACGAGCGGTCGTAGGCGTGCTTCATCCGTTCGAAGCCGCTGTCGAGACGCTGCGCGAGGCGACTCTCCCGCTCGCGCGACGTATTCGAGAGGATTCGCGCACACATCATCGGCGTGAGCGTGAGCGAGACGACCGCCGACACGAGGATCGTCACGCTCAACGTCACGGCGAACTCGCGAAACAGCCGGCCGACGATGTCGCTCATGAAGAGGAGCGGGATCAGCACCGCGATCAGCGAGACCGTGAGCGAGACGATCGTGAAGCCGATCTGCGCCGCGCCTTTGAGCGCCGCCTGCATCGGCGTCTCACCGGCTTCGACATAGCGCGCGACGTTCTCGATCATCACGATCGCATCGTCAACGACGAAGCCGGTCGAGATGGTCAGGGCCATCAGAGTCAGGTTGTTGAGGCTGAACCCGGCGAAGTACATCGCGGCGAATGTGCCTACCAGCGAGAGCGGCACGGCCACGGCAGGGATCACCGTGGTGGAGAGCTTGCGAAGGAAGAGGAAGATCACTGCGATGACGAGCGCCACGGTGAGCATCAGCTCGAACTGCACGTCAGCGACCGACGCGCGAATCGTCGTCGTGCGATCGGTGAGGACCGAGATCTGGACCGCGGGCGGGAGTGTCTCGGCGAGTTGAGGCAGAAGCGTCTTGATCCGATCGACGACCGCGAACGTGTTTGCGGATGGCTGCCGCTGGATGTTCACGATGACCGCCGGCGTCGTGTTCATCCATGCGGCCTGGTGCACGTCCTCTACCCCATCGACGACGTCTGCGACATCCGACAGGCGCACCGGCGCACCATCCTTGTAGGCGACGACCAGCGAACGATACGCGGGACCCGATGTGAGCTGATCGTTCGCGTCGATCGTGTAGGCGCGCTGCGGACCATCGAAGGTGCCTTTGGCCTGGTTCGCATTGGCGGCGGCGATCGCCTGCATCAGCTGGCTGAGACCGATGCCATACGCCGCCAGCGCAGTCGGATTGGCCTGCACGCGGACCGCGGGCTTCTGGCCGCCGCTGATCGTCACTAACCCCACGCCCGGCAGCTGGGAGATCTTCGGCGCGAGCCGTGTATCGGCAAGCGATTGCACGTCGCGCAGAGGCAGCGTTTTCGACGTGAGCGCCAGCGTCAGCACGGGTGCATCCGCGGGGTTCACCTTGCTGTACACCGGTGGATTCGGCAGATCCGTGGGCAGGAGCGTACCGCTGGCGTTCACCGCCGCCTGAACTTCCTGCTCGGCGACGTCGATGTTGAGCGCGAGATCGAACTGCAGCGTGATGACCGAGCTGCCGAACGAGCTCGTTGACGTCATCTGCTTGAGGCCAGGCATCTGGCCGAACTGCCGCTCGAGCGGCGCGGTCACCGATGTGGCCATCACATCGGGACTGGCCCCCGGATAGAACGTCGCGACCTGGATCGTCGGATAGTCCACTTCCGGTAGCGCCGATACCGGCAGCTGCTCGTACGCGACGCCACCGGCGATGACAAGCGCCACCATCAGCAGCGATGTCGCGACGGGTCTGAGGATAAAGGGGCGGGACGGGCTCACTGCCGCACCTCGACGCGGCTGCCCTCGCGAAGGCGATCGATGCCGTCGGTGACCACGACATCGCCGGCACTGAGCCCACTGCGAATCGAGGCGCGTTCGGCTTCCACTTCTGCGACCTGAACGCCTTGCACGACGGCCTTCCCGTCGCGAACGAGATAGACGAACTGACCCTGCGGACCTTGCTGCACGGCGGCGGCCGGGACCAGCAACTGCGCGCGCTCCGTGTCGGCGAGCATCTGCACATTGACGAACTGCGAGGGAAACAACGCACGGTCGCGGTTGTCGAAGACGGCTTTCAGACGGACCGTCCCGGTCGACTGGTCGATTTGGTTATCGACGGTGACCACGGACCCGGTCGCGAGTCGTGTCGCGCCGCTGCGATCGAACGCGTCCACGGGCAAACGCACACCGGCGCGAATGCGCGGGAGCACGCGGCTCAGGGCGTCCTCCGGCAAGGTGAAGACCACGGCAATGGGATCGACCTGCGTGATAACGACAAGTCCCGTGGTTGCGCTTGCACTGACGACATTGCCGACGTCGACGAGGCGAAGACCCACACGGCCGCTCAGCGGCGCGGTGATACGGGAATAGGTGAGGTTCAGTCGCGCGCTGTCGATCGCCGCCTGATCGACCTTGAGCGCAGCTTCGAGTTGGGCGACGGTTGATTTCTGCGCGTCCACGTTCTGGCGGGCAATCGAGTCTTCGCTGAGGAGCGTCTCGTAGCGTGTGAGGTCAACCCGTGCGTTGGCGAGCTGAGCCTGATCGCGCGCAAGCTGCCCCTCCGCCTGCTCGAGCTGCACCTGGAACGGCCGCGGATCGATCTCGGCAAGTAGCTCACCTTTTTGGACGAACTGCCCCTCCTGAAACAACACGCGCATGAGTTGTCCGTCCACACGAGGGCGCACGGTGACCGTGTTGAATGCGGTGACCGAGCCGAGTGCCGTGAGGCGAACAGGAAGATCGGTGCGTGACGCGGTTGCGACGCTGACTGGCACCGCGGCTGGGGCAGACGTATTGCGCGCTGGCGCGGCGGCCGGCGTTCTCGACGTGTGCACCAGCACGACCCCGAGCAGCGCCACCCCGACAATCGCCATCACGGTCCGGCGGCTGAGCCTTCCACGTAGGGACATCCTGCTGTGAGGCTAAGCGACTCACAGAGAGCGGACTACTGGAAGTACTGACAGGGCGACGATAAAGAACTACGCGCGCCCCGTCACTTCCGTGAAGGAGCGAGGGATGTCAGGTGAAATCGGCCAACTGCTTGCGGTGTTCCGTCAGGATCTCGGCGAGCGCGAGCAATGCGCCCGACGCGGCGGCGACCGTCAGCAGCACGATCACGCTATTCGACTTGCGCGCGGCGCGGGGCAGCTTGGGCCTGCCACGCTCGTCGTGCATCGCTCGCAGCGTCCACTTGCGCGCGAGCATGGTGACACCCGCACCGACCACTCCCAGCCCCACCGTCTTTCCACCGGCTCCCATGTTTCCTCCTCGCCCTACACAGGTGATTCGTGAAGTGATTGCGGGTTCACGAAGCGTTCCGCCAACTGCGTGAGTCGCGCGTCAGCGGCCCGTTCTTCGTCGAGCGTCTGCTGCAGCAATTGGGCTGCGTAGGTGTGCCCGAGCAATTCGGCGTAGGTACGCGCCGTGCCATAGTTCGCGATTTCGAGATGTTCGACGCGCTGCGCCGTCGCGATGAGCCACGCATCCCGTACGTCGCGATCCATGTGACGCGCCATGAGCCGCTGCCCTTCGGCGACCAGCGCCTCGACGGCCGGCGATGAACCGCGGGCGGGCTTGACGCCGATTGATTTGAAGACACGATGGAGCCGATCGATGTGTCCCTCGGTCTCGACGCGATGCTGGGTAAACGCCTGGGCTAACTCTTCATTCCGTGCCTGCCTGGCCATGCGGTCCAGCACCGGCACTAATTGAGTTTCAGTCCGGTAGAGATCGACGAGACCGTGACTCAGCAACTGATCGAGCGAGCTGACACGGCGACGGCGCGTTCTCCACAGCCACAGCGCGGCGGTCCCGGCGAGCACCGGAAGCCCCTTCTTTGCCAGCTGCCGCATATCGAACCGATGTCGCGGGTCAACACTCGCCAGCTTGCCGCGCAACTGTGCGAGGTTCTGATCGATCGCGTCACGCTTGGCGCGAATGGTGTCAGCTAGGACGTCCGGGTTCGCATCCATTCGATGTTCTCCTTGAGCGTGTCCCTCGTCCGCGGCATATGGCGGGCGGCGGTCAACCGTCTCTTGCCGATCGGACCGAGCACTCCGGCTGCGATGGCCATGAGTACCGTCACGATTCCGAAGCCACTCCACACCGGCCAGGCAGCCAGATAGGCGATCGCCAGGGCGATCGTCGTCATCAGAAACATGACCGCGATCATCGCTGCAAGTGCCGCTCCGGCCAGTAGGCCGGCGCCCACGCTGAGACGACGTGTTTCCTGACGGACCTCCGCTTTGGCCAACGCGATTTCGCTGCGCACGAGATCCTGCGCATCGCGGATGGCGTTTTTGATTACTTCTGCGATCGATGGCTCTCGTGTCTCCATGTGATCCCCCGACGTTAGCCTTTGATCCGCCGGCCAACTAATTCGTTGAATGCGCCACTCAGCAGCACGCCTGCTCTGGCGAACGCGGCAGTTCCCCAACCCTGGCGCGGTTGCTGAACGGGCGCGGGCTGCCGCTTGCCACTCCATGACTGCCGTTCGCGAAACTCCCGCGCGGCGCGCGCACCGATGGTCTTCCGCTCGCCGGGCACCTTCTCACCTGGCGCCTTGCCATGCGGCGACGCGTGCTCGATCTCGGCATTCATCTCCGCACCGACGATGACGACGACACCGGAGAGGTATAGCCAGAGCAGCAGCACCATCGCGCCGCCGATGGCGCCGTAGGTTTCGTTATACGAAGCGAAATTGACGACATAGAAACGGAACGCCAGCGAACCCAGCAGCCAAAGTACGGCGGCCAGCAGCGAGCCCGGTGTCAGGAACACAAAATCCTGCTCGACGTCCGGACCGAAGTAGTAGACCAGACAAAACGCCAGTGCCACGAGCGAGAACACGAGCGGCCACTGGAGGATCTTCCAGGTCCACGCGAAGGCGTCTCCCCATCCAAACCGGCTGGCGAGCCAGTCGGCGAGCTCGGGGCCGGCCAGCACGAGTGCCAAAGACGCGATGATGAAGAGCGCGATGCCCACGGTCAGGGCGATGGCCACGAGCCGCTGCTTCCACCACGGCCGCGAATCCTCAACGTCATACGCGCTATTGAGCGAATCAATGAGCGACAGCATCGCCGCAGAGCTGCTCCACAGCGCCGCGAGCACGCCGAACGTCAGTATTCCGCCCTGCTCACCCTGCGAGATTCGGATCAACTGATCGCGAATGATCGAGACCACGTCTGGCGGCAGGGCTCCGCTCATCATGTTCACCAGCCGCTCGACGAGTCCGGCATCGGCAAAGACGCCGGCGAGCGCGATCAGAAAAAGCAGCGCCGGGAACAGTGCGAGGAAGAAGTAGTAGGCGAGCTGAGCCGCGAGACCGAAGCCCTTATCGGCTTGCGTTTCCTTGACGGTACGTTTGACCAGTTCACCCCAGCCGAGCGTCGTGTCGAAATACGCCAGCACGCTCGGATGGAGTGCAAGCCTTCAGCCAAGATATGGCGCAGCTTCGTTGATCGACTCTCCCGCGACGCGACTGAGGATTACTCGCTCTTGAGAGCGATCGGATCGCCGTCGACTGCAACGCCTCACGCAGCACAGTGCGCCGTGTGGCGCCGAGCGCCATGCGGGATGCTGAACTCCCTCGTCCGATGCGCGATCGCATAGCTCGCCACGCTGAACAGTCCGAACGCGGCGAGGATCACGGCCACGCCGGCAAAGCCGAGCAGCACCGCACTCACGAACTCACCCTGCTGCCAGCCCATGAATGTGTCAGGCGTCATGAATCCGATGGGTCGCGCGCATGGGGCTTGCGAGGTGATCGAGGCGTGAGGAGGAGGCGATGCGGGACATCGCCGACGACGAGCAACGACGAGCTCGCCCGCCATTGGTGATATCGGCTATTCAGCGCTGCGACACTGGCATCCAAGTGCGATGGCGCGGGCCCGAGTACACCGACTGCGGACGGATGATCCGATTGGCACGCTGTTGCTCCAGTGCGTGCGCGATCCATCCGCTCACGCGGCTAATGGCGAATGTCGGCGTAAAGAGCTCGACATCGAGTTCGAGTCCGTGCAGCAGGAGCGCCGTATAAAACTCCACGTTGGTCTGCAGCCGTCGCCCGGGCTTGTATTCCTCGAGCAAGCGAAGGGCGGTGCCTTCGACGATGCGCGCGAGTCGATACAGCGTCATGTCGCCGGCGCGAGTGAACATGCGCTCGGCTGCCGCGGCCAGGACGTCGGCACGCGGATCGCGGACCTTGTAGACGCGATGGCCGAATCCCATCAGCTTCTCACCGCGCTCGATCTTGGCGCGGAGCACCGGCTCGGCTCTCGCGGCGTCGCCGATCTCGAAGACCATGTTCAGCGCGGGCCCCGGCGCACCACCATGCAGGGGGCCTTTCAGCGCGCCAATCGCTCCAACGACCGCCGACACCAGATCGGAGCCGGTCGAGACGATCACCCGTGCGGTAAACGTGGACGCGTTGAGGCCGTGGTCGATGACCGTATTCAGATAGGTTTCGAGACCACGCACCCGCTCTGCATCGGGGACGGTCCCGCTCAACATGTAGAGGTAGTTGGCGGCGTGATCGAGGTCGGGGCGCGGCGCCAGCGGCTCACGTCCCTGTCGCATTCGCCAGTACGCAGCGACGATTGTTGGAAGCCGCGCGATGATGGCGTGCGGTGAGTCGCCCTCCAGTGAGATCGTGCCGGCGCCGATCCGCAGCGCGTCCATCGTGTCGATGCGGCGGTGGGCGCACTCCCGCAGGAGTCCCTGCGTCGACTCGGGGAGCGCGCGTGCGGCCGCGAGCGTCGCGCGAAAGCCGTCCAGCATCTGGCGCGACGGCAACTCGCCGTGCCACAGGAGCCAGGTCGTCTCTTCAAATGTGGCCTCCGCGGCGAGCTCGCCAACCGGGAACCCGCCGATGATCAATTCCCCGCGCTCGCCGTCCACATCGCTGAGCGCCGTCGTCGCCGCCACGACATCTTCGAGTCCTGCACTGATTGCCGCCATCGGTTGCCTCTGATTCGACCGTATCGCGCATGTATGATCGCGTCAACGTTGATTCGACAATCAATATGAGACGGCGTCCCTCGTGGATCTCCGCCGCCGATGCGTCAGCGCTGCTCGGCGTCAGCAGGACGACACTCTATGCCTATGTGAGCCGCGGGTTCGTTCGCTCGCAGGCGACGCCAGGGCCGTCGCGGGAGCGCCGCTATTCACGTGACGATGTGGAGCGGCTGCAGCGCCGCACGGAAGAACGGCGGAATCCGGACAAGGCCGTGGCCCACGCACTGCAATGGGGCATGCCGGTCCTCGAATCGGCGATCACGCTCATCGACGGCCAGCGGCTCTACTATCGCGGACACGATGTGTTGACGCTGGCGCGGACGCGGTCAATCGCGGAGGTCGCTTCGCTGATCTGGACGGGCCGTTTCGATGCGCCATCGGCGATACCAGCGGTCGCTGTCAGGCCCGCAGACGACGATGTGCCGTTTGCGGCACACGCGCAGTCGCTGCTCGCGTCGGCGTCAGCGCACGATGCCGCGGCGTTCGACCTCCGGTCAGCGAGTGTCGCCGCGTGCGGCTGGCGCATCCTCCATCTATTGACGGCAGCGGCGACACGGCGGAGTGCCGCGGCAGGCCGGACGCTCACGATCGATCAGCGGCTGGCGCGGGCATGGAGGGTGCAGACCCGCGGGACTGATGTCCTGCGGAGCGCGCTCATCCTGTGTGCCGACCACGAGCTCAATGTCTCGTCGTTCACGGCGCGATGCGTCGCGTCGGCCGGCGCGGATCCCTATGCCGTCGTTGTCGCCGCTCTCTCTGCGCTGACCGGTCCGAAACATGGGGGCTCTGGCGCCCGCGTGGAAGCGATGCTGCGGTCGGTTCGCAACGAACGCAACCTGCGGGCGGCCTTGGCGGCCCGCCTTCGTCGCGGCGAGCGCCTCGACGGGTTCGGGCATCCTCTGTATACCGCCGGCGATCCGCGGGCGGCGATGCTCATGGACATGCTTCGTGAGCGATACGCGGCATCGGCGGAACTACGCTTCATCGTGACATTCGAGGCGGCCGCAGCCGCGCTGATGCGTGAGAAGCCGAATGTCGACTTCGCCCTCGCTGCCCTCGCGCGCGTCCTGAGGCTACCGGCCGGCTCACCGCTCGTGGTATTCGCGATCGGCCGGACAATCGGCTGGATCGGCCACGCGATCGAGCAGTACGCCACCGATCAGTTGATTCGACCACGCGCGAAATACATCGGCGTCCCGCCATCCACCTGAGTCGGCACCCGAACCACATGCGACGTCAGCGGCGGGGGGTT
>Ga0065712_10068355_pt1 | contig 11406 bp, 7 predicted proteins | sample MisRhiReplicate1_FD_59099 | JGI IMG/M metagenome (GOLD analysis project Ga0065712, IMG submission 59099) | Miscanthus rhizosphere microbial communities from Kellogg Biological Station, MSU, sample Rhizosphere Soil Replicate 1: eDNA_1 v3... | ecosystem: Host-associated > Plants > Roots >...
CTCGCCGATGATCTTGATCGAATTCTTGTTGGCGCCGACGGTGCCATCGGCGCCAAGGCCGTAGAACACACATCGGACGACGTCCGGGGGCTCGATGTCGAACGTTGAATCGACGGACAGCGACGTCCGTGTGACGTCGTCAACGATGCCGACGGTGAAGTGATTCTTCGGCGACGGATGCGCAAGATTGTCGAGCACCGCCTTGACCATCGCCGGCGTGAATTCCTTCGAGGATAGCCCGTAGCGGCCGCCGACCACGGTAATGGGCGCTGCGAACCGGCGCCCACCTGAGGCCTCCGAGTCGTGAAGCGCACCAACGATGTCCAGGTAGAGCGGTTCGCCGATCGCGCCGGGCTCCTTCGTGCGGTCGAGGACCGCGATCGATCGCACCGTATGCGGGAGCGCCTCGATCAGGCGAGCGACGTCGAACGGGCGGTACAGACGCACCTTCACGAGGCCGACACGTTCTCCGCGTGCGTTGAGATACTCGATGGTCTCGTGCGCGGTCTCCGCACCGGATCCCATCATCACGATCACCTGTTCCGCCTCGGGATGGCCGACGTAGTCGAACAGGTGGTATGCGCGCCCAGTCAGCTGTGCCAGCCGATCCATCGCGCCTTGCACGACGTGAGGCGCGGCGATGTGGAACAGGTTGCCGGCCTCGCGTGCCTGGAAGAAAACATCTGGATTCTGTGCCGAGCCGCGCAAGACAGGGTGGTCGGGTGTCAGCGCCCGGGCGCGATGCGCGGCGACGAGATCGGGATCGATCATCGCGCGCAGCACCGTGTCATCAAGCCGTTCGATTCGGGCCACCTCGTGGGACGTACGGAAGCCGTCAAAGAAATGGATGAACGGCACCCGCGCTCGAAGCGTGGCTGCCTGCGCGATGAGCGCGAAGTCATGGGCTTCCTGGACGGAGCCCGAGGCGAGCAGCGCGATCCCCGTTTGCCGCACGGCCATCACGTCGGAGTGATCGCCGAAGATCGACAGCGCGTGCGTCGCAACAGTGCGTGCGGCGACGTGCATCGCAAACGACGTCAGCTCGCCCGCGATCTTGTAGAGGTTGGGGATCATCAGCAGCAGCCCTTGCGACGCCGTGAACGTCGTCGCGAGGGAGCCCGCCTGCAGCGCACCATGGACGGCGCCGATCGCCCCAGCCTCGGATTGCATTTCCACCACATGGGGTACGGCGCCAAAGATGTTCTGGCGTCCGGCCGCCGACCATTCATCAGCCAGTTCGCCCATCGTGGACGAGGGCGTTATGGGGTAGATAGCAATGACGTCGTTGACACGGTGAGCAACGGACGCAGCAGCCTCGTTGCCATCGACGGTGATGAAAGAGTGCCTGGACATACCCTTCAGGAGGGCAAGTCTCGTGCTCACGACAATGAGGGCGGACCGTGCAGATTATGGAGAAATCGCGCCGCCGCAGCCCGTAGGCCACGGCGGAGCAGGGGGAAATTACGCGGCGGGAGGAAATATCCCCTAGAAGTCGATCTGCGCGCCGAACTTCACGAACCGCGGCGTCAACACCGAGGTCGGCGCCAGCCAGCGCTGCGCGGCCACGGTCGCGGCCGGGTTGAAGCTCTGGTTGTAGCTCAGGATCGCGCCCGAGTTCGTGACGTTGATGATGTCGATCCCGACGTTGTACCGGGTGCGCCCGAACCTGAGGATTTTGCCGAACCGCAGATCGAACGCGTTCACGCGATCACCCCACACCTGACCGGGGGCCACGAGGTTGATCGGCACGGTGGTCCCGACGACAGCCGCCGGACGGCCAAGCGCCGCTGAGACGAGCGCGACAGGCGCATTCCAGTTGGCCGCGAGCACGCCGCCCTGATCGCTGCGGAGTGTGCCGGCGATTGAGACGTCGACTCTCGGGATGGTGTAGCTGCCGAGCGCCGTGGCCTTGGTGATGAGACCCGGATCGCTGTGGCAGTACGGGTTGCCGGGATTCACCGCTGGGCTCACGCCTGCGGCCGTCGTCAGCTCCGGCACCTGGGCGCGCACGTCGCAGTTGTCCTGCACCGTCTTGCCCATGTTGATGCCGCCCTGGAACTGCACGCCCTGACCGAGCCGTGCGCTGACGTTGAGCAGCATGCCGTTGTACCTCTGATACTGATCGCCGATGTCGTCAGCCAGCGTGATGTTGTTGCTGGTCTGACCGAACTTCTCCGGCACGACGTTGTAGAGTCCGTTCACCACGTAATTGCCGCCGCCCGGGAGATCCGCATACGCCGGAGCGGTGATGCTGTACTGCGTGAAGTCGTTCGGCCCCACCGCCAGGTTGTCGGTGATGGTGAAGTTGTTCAGCCAACGGCGGAAGTAGCCGACTTCGACGGACACGCGCGGCAGCACCTGCTGCTGAACCGACACGCCGATCTGCCAGTCGTTCGAGCGCACGCCCCAGCCTTCAAGAATCTTCGGATCGATGGCGGCCGTCGTCAGCGCCGTCGTGCCGAAGGTCTGGCTGTTCATCGCGCCGCAGGTATCGATCGATCCCGTGGTCGTGGGACTCTGAGCTGCTGGACTGCGCAGGTCGCAATCGGGCAGGAAGTTGTTGTTGTTATCAGTCCACGAACGCTGGGTCGTGGTGGCAATGCGGCCGATCGGGTTCGACAGAATGTAGTTGTTGTTATTGCTCGTCGGCTCGAGATACTTGCCAAAGTTCACCTTCAGGGATGTCTTGCCCGTCCCGAAGATGTCGTAGGCCACGCCGGCGCGTGGTGAGATGTCTTTATACCCGGTCACACCATCGGTCTCGGGGAACACGATCGGCGTTGAGAGGAAGTTCGTCGGCCCGATGCGCTGCTCAGGGAACTTGCTCCAGTTGCGATCGAAGCGCAGCGCGCCCTGCAGCGTCATCCGTCCACGCGTCCACTGATCTTGGACGAAGAGCGACATGTTGCGCGTGCGGTAGCTCGTGGTGAACGGCAGCAGGCTCTGCGTCAAGGCATTCGGTACGCCGTTGTTGACCGTGTAGCTCAGATTGTTGTCGTTGGTGAAGTTCTGCAGGTCGGACACCAGTGCGACGCCGCCATATCCGACCTTCAGGTTGTGGGCGCCGGTCACGTACGAGACCGAGGCGCGCCACGTGTACTGCGCGTCCCAGCTGTCAGACCAGTTCTGCGATCGATACGTGAGGTTGGGAATTCCGCCATTCGCCGTGCATCCCGCCGAGCATTGCTCGGTGACGCGCGCAAACGGCCGCGTCGTGTTGCCAGGGCTCTCATAGGGGCCGAAGGGCGCCTGATACGCGCCGAAGCCAGCCTCGAACAACATCTTGTTGGTCGCCGTTTCCGACCACGTGATCTGACGGACGCGCGGGTGAGCATTCAGATACTGACCGAGTTCCGGCGAGGTGGTCGGGCTGAGGCCGCCGAGGCCGAGCGGGCCGATCCGGTTGCCACTATCGGGCTGCTGCCGGCACCCATCCTCGCTCGTGTTGAACGTGGCGCCGTTGCACGCGTGCTGCTCGTCCCAGTGCACGTTGATTTTGTCTTTCGACGACGCCTGGAACGTCAGGCGCATGGTGTAGAGACGCCAGCTTTCGGCACCGCGCACGTCTTTGGTGCGGTCCGGCGCATACAGCCTCTCGGCGGTACCGGCGTTCAGGTTCGGGAAGATGTTGGGAATCTTGCGGTGCTGTCCTTCGTCACGCGCCGCCACCCGATACCACAGGCGATCCTTGAGAATGGGGCCGCCCAAGCCGAATGTGAAGTCCCACTGCTTGAGCAGCGTGCCAGGTGTCGTCAATCCGGCGGCCTGCAACTCAGGACTGTAGTTGCTACCGACCAGGCCGCCACCCGTTCCTGACGCGTAGACGTTGCCGGCGAGCGTGTTGCCGCCGCTCTTCGGGATGATGCTGAGCGTGGGGCCGCCGACTTCCGCTTCACCGAGTCCGCCGGAGGTCGTCGTCACGACTTCCTGCGCGTTCGAAATGTCAGCCACGTAGGTCGAGACGCCGCTGCCACCGAGTCCTGCGCCGGTGTTCAGGCCGTCCACCTGCATGCGCCCTTCGTTGTTGCGTCCGCCGGCGCCGCCGAACACCGTCATCTGCGGTGTCACCTGCACGTCGGCGGGGCTGCCGCCAATCGTGACGATGCCCGGGATCAAGAGTGCTGTCGCGGCCCACGAGCGAGCGGTGGGAATCGACGTGAGTACGTCGCTGCTGATCGTCGTCTGACGCCGCACGCTGGTGACGTCCACGATCGGCGAGGCGCCGGTCACGGTAATCGTCTCAGTGAGTCCACCGACCGCGAGGTCCGCGTCGATCTGCGCGGTGAAGGATCCGCTCAACTCGATGCCATCGCGTTTCACGACGTTGAAGCCTTGCAGCGTGAACGTCACCACGTAGGTGCCGGGCGGCAGGTTGACGATGCGATAGAGACCGCGGTCGTCGCTGACCGTCGTGCGGACTTTTTCAATGAGCACCGGGCTCGACGCTTCGACGGTGACGCCGGGCAGCACCGCGCCCGACGCGTCTTTCGTGGAACCGGCAATCGCTGCCTGCGCAAACGCAGACGCCGGAAGAAGGAGCAGTCCTGCCAGCACGAGCAGGCGCGAAAGGCACATCCGCATTACACCGCCTCCCAATGAAAGTGGTCCTGAATTCATCCCCGCGGGGCCATAAGGGTATACCAGAACGTCAACTCCCAACGCCCAACTCCCAACGCCCAATCACTCCCAAATCCCACTTACGAACAGCGCTCGATTAGGAGTTGGACGTTGGGCGTGGTTGGGAGTTGGCTGTTGGGAATTGGGAGTTCGCGGCAGCGTTGTCTTTGTGATACAAAGCACTTCACAATGCCGCGTCGCCTTCGCGTGAAGTTCATCCTGCCGGCGCTGACTGAAGCCACCAGTCCGTTCTGGCGCCCGATCAAGTACTCGCTGTTTCCGCCGCTCGGGCTCGCAACCCTCGCGGCCTACCTGCGTGACGATGACGAGGCCGTCATCGTTGATGAGCACGTCGAGCGCGTTGACACCGACGATCGCCCGGACCTCGTTGTCATCCAGGTCTACATCACGAACGCGAGGCGGGCATATGCCCTGGCGGACGCATACCGGCGCAAAGGCGTATTCGTCGCGCTTGGCGGCCTGCATGTGACCGCGCTCGCCGACGAGGCAGCCTCTCACGCGGATGTGATCGTTCTGGGACCTGGCGAGCAGACGTTTCCGCAGTTTCTCGACGACTTCCGCCTGCGACAGCCGTTACCGCGTTACGTGTCCACCTCGGGGCGCACGCTGGAGCGGATTCCTCCGATCCGGCGCGATCTGATCCGTCGTCACGCCTATCTGGTTCCCAACTCGATCGTCGTCACACGCGGGTGTCCGCAGCACTGCGACTTTTGCTACAAGGACGCGTTCTTCGCGGGAGGCCGTTCGTTCTACACACAGCGCGTCGACGATGCGTTAGCCGAGATCGAGCGGCTGCCGGGGCGTCATCTCTATTTTCTCGACGATCACCTCTTCGGCGATCGCCGTTTCGCAGAAGCCTTGTTCGACGGCATGCGCGGGATGGGCCGCCTGTTTCAAGGCGCGGCAACCGTTGACTCCATCCTTCGCGGCGACGTCGCCGAACGAGCCGCGGAAGCCGGTCTGCGCAGCCTGTTCGTCGGCTTCGAGACACTGGCGCCGAGCAATCTTGTCGAGAGCAACAAGCGACAGAACCTCGGTCGCGACTACGCCGCGGTTGCAAAGCGGCTGCACGACCTCGGCATCATGATCAACGGCAGCTTCGTCTTCGGTATGGATGACGATGACGAGACGGTCTTCCAGCGGACGGTCGAATGGGGAATCGAGCACGGTCTGACGACGGCGACGTATCACATTCAAACGCCGTATCCCGGCACGCGACTCTTCGCGCGCATGGAAGCCGATGGCCGCATCACCACGCGTGACTGGGATCTCTATGACACGCGCCACGTCGTGTATCGGCCGGCACGTCTCACGCCGGAGGCGCTCAAGGCCGGATACGACCGCGCCTATCGGGACTTCTACCGATGGTCGTCGATCGCACGCGGCGCGCTCTCGCACGACTCAGTCAGGCACCAGGCCAAACACTTCTTCTATGCCGCAGGATGGAAGAAGTTCGAGCCGCTCTGGGACATGGTGATTCGCGCGAAGCGGCTCGCGATCATGACGCCCTTGCTTGAAGGCGTGCTCTCGAAGGTCACGGCGTTGAAAGAGAGGGAACCGCGACTGGATGAAGGCCGGTCCCCAAGGACCGGCCCAACGTTGCCGCTACTGTTGACGACTCGCGGGATCGACGCCGGCGAACGTCAGTAAGTCCACCATCTTGAAAACCCCCGGCGTTCGGCTGGGCAGCGTCGGCCGCCAGCGTGGATTCGTCGCGAGATACGAGTTGCTATCGAGCTCGAGCAGACCGATGAAGACTTCGGCGACGATGCGCGCGCCGACGCCGGCGAGATGCGTGCCGCCGGCGAGCTCCGCCTCCTTGAGAATGTAGTACCAGAGCGGCGTGCTGCGCTCGAAGCCGGCGCCGAATGCAGCGAGTTCACCGAGCTCACTCGGCGCCAGAGGGCGAACTCCTATCGCGCGGGCGATGTCCTGCCCTGAGGGCAACGACCAGGTGAGTTGACGCAGCAGATTGCGCTGTGCCAGCGAGGTCGGCGCATCACCGCTCGCAATTGCGCCGAGCGGGAGATCGAAGAGCGGCGTCGAGAGCTTGGTGTCGATCAATTTGTTCTGCCGCACGTTGGTTGTCTGGTCGCCGCCAAAATCGAAGAACGTCTGCCACCCGACGAAACGCCGCGCAGCGCGGCAGCCGCCACGGAGATCGACAGGATCCAGCTGACCCTCGCCGGCAGGATCGAAGATGAACGCGAAGAACGGCTGGCCGCCGTTGCCTTTCATATTCGCGCGATACGACGGGCGCACGATGCTGTGTCCGAAACGGTACGCGGCGGCCTGAAACTCGACGGGAATGCTTTGTTCTCCCGCGCGCGGCCGGTAGTAGCGCCGGCCCCTCTGCAGGATGTCATTCACGAGCTGTGAACCGACGATGTTCGGCAGGAACTCGTTCAGGATGATCCACTGGTAATGCCAGGTGACCAGACGGCGGGCCTCCGTGAAGACGTTCCGGAGGCGCGTGCTCTCTCGGAAGTCGGCGAATGCGTCCACGTTTGCCGCGATCGTGCTGTCTTCGGCGCCGTCCAGAGTGAGCTGGCTCAAGCGCTGGTCGTCGCCCTGTGCTCTGAGCATGTCCACGACCTTGTTGTGGAAACACAAGAACGCGGCCTGCATGCCTCCGATGATGACGTGCTCGTCGTTGCGAGGATCGGGAATGATTGCCGTGCCGCTCGATGTCCGCGGCAGATCTTCGAAGCCGCCTTCGGTGGTCTTCTCGAGTGTGAACTTCACGCGGTCAGCAGGATCGTAGAACTGCGTGTCGGCGATCGGTCCGCGACCGTAGACCGAATCGAGATCAAAGCTTGGCGTCCGTGAGTTGACTGACTGCTCCGGTCGTGTCGGCACGCCAAGACGAGACGAGGCGTCGAACGTCATGTCGTGATCGAAGAACTGTCCGAGAAACGTCACGCCCGCGGTCGCCAGGGGATTGTCGGGATTGTTGACGCGCAAGGCCGGATCCACGATGAGTGGAATCGGTCCGGCACTCAGTTGATCGTTGGCGTCGAGTAGTCCGCCCTTCTGTCCCATGTCACGCAACGCGCTCTGCACACGCAGACTCGCATCCGCGAACGGCGGCAGTCCCTCGAACATACGGCTGAATCGATCACTGCGTGCCGCAGGCGTGGTCTGTCGCGTCTGCTGCGCGATGGCAGGCTCGGCGGTGGCGATCGCTCCAGCGGCGCCGATCGCTCCGGCGCCGATCCCACCCAGAAATCCGCGCCGTGTGAAACGAGACGTGGTTTCACGCTGACTGTCGTTGGCCATGTGGATCTCCCCGCCAAGCCTCGCCGTACACACGTCCGTCGTGGTGCATGCGGCGCCCCGCAAGGCGTTTTCAGAAGCAGGTAGAAATGGAGAGCGCAGCGAAGTGTGCAACTGTCACGCCGTCGTGGAACTGCCGGATTCGCTGTGGAGGACAGCGACCCGGCTGCTCAGCTCGCCGTGTAAAGGCTGCCCGTCAGTGACGAGCGATTGACGTTAGTCCCACTCGATCTCCACGCCGTGACCGCGCGCCTTGTCGCCGTGCATTGGCGTCACGAACCCGAGCAGGCATCCCTTGCCACCGTCGCGCAGCAGATGACACCGCACTTTGATCGTGTCGCCGACCTGGACGTCTTCCTTCTTCACGCCTTTCAAGAAGATGCCCTGCGGATTCGTAGCCTCGAGCGCCCACATTTCGCCCTTCACATCGATGTAGACGATCGAGTGGGGGACGATGAAGACGACTTGTTTGACGGTGCCTTCCATCACCGTCCATGTGGTGAGGTCATAGTTGCCGTGGGAGTGATGCGCGGCCAGCGCAGCGCTGAGCCCCAACGCACCTAGGATGGCCGCGCCGAAATCTCTGAGTCGCATGTCACGCCTCCTCACCGCGGTGGCCGCACCACGGTTCCATCGATCGACGTGTTGAGATCGCGAACGGTGAAGGGGGGAGGCTCGTGTGGGAACTTCCACTCGCCGTACCCTTCGGTGTAAATCGTGCGATAACGGATCGCGAGCCCCTTCTCGTCGGCCCACGCCAGCGACTGCATGAACAGAATCGGTTCGGGCATGCCAGGCGGCACGGTCGCCTCGTGGATGTAGAGACGTCCGGCATGCTGATGAATGGCCGCGAAGGTCCGCGTCTTGTCCGCGTTCGTCATTTGCAGCGCGCGACCCGACACGAGCTCGACGAAGTAAAACATGTAGTTCGTGATCTTCACGCCGTCACGTCTCATGTAGTCCCAGACCGCATGGTCGGTTGCGCCGGCGACGTCCACGCGGAAGTCGTTCTGGCACGTATCGCCGTCCTGCTGATTGGCGCCTTTGGCCGCCTGGCATTTTGCGGCGCGGTCGGCGTGCATCTTCTCGATGCCGCGATAGTCCACCACGGTGGTGGAATAGCGCCCCAGTGCATCGGCCGCGCGGTACACCTTGGCCGGCAGCGTCTGGCGATATTCAGAGAGGTACGTCGTGGTCTCGACTTTGGGTTTACCGGGATAGTTGGCGCTGAAGCCGTCTTCAGGGCTGACGAATCGGGTCCACTCCTGAGCCAGAGCGGACTGCGACGCGCAGACGATCAACGCCGCGGGAATGAGGGGTCTGAAGCGCATGTGTCCTCCTTGGCTTCAACCGCAACTCGGCTCCTGGGGTGCGGAGATACTGCCGAAAACAGACGGCACGCGCAAGCGTATAATCCGCGCGTGATTGCCGGTTCCTGTCGTGTCCGGCTTCAGCCGGACCCGTCGCGCTCTTACCGTCGTGTTGCCGGAATCGCGTGTGCCGGGGCACTCATCGCCGCGCTGGCGCTGGCCGGCCATGGACAAGCGCGATCTGTCGCCGATCGCGTGTATTCAGATACTCAGGCCACGCGCGGTCAGCAGCTCTATCAGAAGATGTGCGTCACCTGTCACGGGACGACGCTGGAGGGCGTGGTTGGTCCTCCACTCGCCGGCGACGCGTTCCTCGCGGTGTGGAGCGCACGACCGGTCGGTGATCTCGTGAACAAGATCGAGCAGACGATGCCGCCAGGACAGCCTGACAGTCTGGGGCGGCCGCAGGCGATCGATCTGGCCGCATTCATCCTGCGCAGCGGCAAGTTTCCATCAGGGCCGTCGGATCTCGGCACGGCCGAATTGGGAGACATCGCGTTTCCCACGCGCGCTCCGGCGTCAGCACCCGGTGGCACCGCGACGTTCGCGCCGAGCGCCAACCTCGCGCAGTTGATGCGCGGGGTGACATTCCCGAACGCCAACATCCTCTTCAACGTGCAGGTGAAGGATCCGGCTAAAGACAAACCAGCGATGCCGGTACCGTTCGATTACGTGCTCTGGGGATCGACGGTCTACTACGGATGGCAGACGGTCGATCAGGCGGCACTGACGCTCGTCGAGACCACGCCGTTGTTCCTCGTGCCCGGGCGGCGGTGTGAGAACGGCAAGCCTGTTCCCGTCGATCGCGCGGATTGGAAGCAGTACACCGCAGCGCTCGTGGATATCGGTAAGGCCGCCTATAAGGCCGCCCAGTCACGGAACGTCGAGGCCGTGAACAAGATCGCCGAGCAGCTCAATGAGACGTGCGCCAACTGCCACAAGGTGTATCGCGACGGCACGCGCGAAGGCAGCACGGCCGGCGCCAGCCGCTGTCAGTAGGCTTCAACCCCACGTACACGCGACACCTGTTGTTTTCCCAAACGAAGCGTGTCACCATTCATTTGGGAAACCCACAAGAGATGAAGGATACCGACGTTCGGCAGGGAACACTGGCGCTGATGGTGCTCAAGACGTTGGATGTGCTCGGGCCACTGCATGGCTACGGGCTCGCCCGGCGAATTGAGCAGATCAGCGGTGATCTGCTGACGGTCAATCAGGGGACGCTCTATCCGGTGCTGCTCAAACTCGAGCAGGAAGGGTCGATCGCCTCCGAATGGGGCGCGTCCGAGAACAATCGCAAGGCGCGCTTCTATCGTCTGACTCGGCAGGGCCGCAAGCAGCTGCAGGCAGAAACCCGGAGCTGGGAACACACGACGGCGATCATCGAACGCTTCTTCGCGATGAAGGCGCAGGACCTGAAATGAAGGCTGTGAGGCGATTGTTCCGTCGGTTGACGTCGTGGGTCATGTCGGCGCGGAACGAAGAACGGCTACGGGTCGAATTCGAGGAACACATCGCCATGCAGACGGCGGAGAATCTTCGCGCCGGCCTGCCTCCAGTCGACGCGCGTCGAGAGGCGCTGCTCAAGTTCGGCAGCGTCGAAGCGATCAAAGAAGCGTATCGCGACCAGAGAGGGCTCCCGTTGACGGAAACGCTGGTGCGTGACACGCGCCATGCGCTGCGCCGCCTGCGAAAGGCGCCGGCGTTTACGGCGGCCGCTCTCCTGACCTTGGCGCTTGGCATCGGCGCGAACACGGCCATGTTTGCCGTGATCGACAGCATCCTGATCAGGCCGCTGTCATATCCGCATGCGGAAGACCTGGTCAGCATCCGACACACGGCGCGCGGTTTGCCCGGCCTCCCCGACACCCTCTCGTGTTCTCCTTCCATGTACTTCACGTACCGCGAGGAGAACCGGGTTTTTCAACAGTTCGGCGTGTGGAGCGCTGCCGGCGCAAGCGTCACCGGGATTGCGGAGCCGGAGCAGCCCCGAGCGCTCTTTGTGACTCACGGCGTGCTCGATGCCGTGGGCGTGACGCCTCTCCTGGGCCGATGGTTTTCGGAAGCCGACGACAGGCCGGGCTCTCCCGGGACGGTCATGCTCACCTACGGCTACTGGCAG
>Ga0065712_10000611_pt1 | contig 11397 bp, 6 predicted proteins | sample MisRhiReplicate1_FD_59099 | JGI IMG/M metagenome (GOLD analysis project Ga0065712, IMG submission 59099) | Miscanthus rhizosphere microbial communities from Kellogg Biological Station, MSU, sample Rhizosphere Soil Replicate 1: eDNA_1 v3... | ecosystem: Host-associated > Plants > Roots >...
TACCCCATTTTACAATTGAAATAAAATTGAATGATGAAAAGTAATTTTTACCAGATGACATAGCTTTCTTACTATAAGGAAATTTTAATTCATTGGNGTCACCGGCTAAATCCATTCTACTGCTTATAACNTTCGCAGGCGACCTTCTGAAAAATGAGCATCATTTAGCAGCATGTACAATTGTTCTTCTTATTGTCCANGACTTATTAAAGATGCGAACAGTCAATCACCGGTTGAGTGACGCTCAGCCCATTTCTGTGCACTAAGTCCTTTTTAAATGCCTAAACTATACTATCCTTTCTCTCATCGCTTTTGAAACAACCTCAGTTAGTGATGCCACGTGAAGTTTCTCATAAATTTTTTTGATATGGCTGCGAACAGTTTCATAACTGATAAGAAGTTTATCGGCTATCATTTTATGGCTTAATCCTTCGACTATACAGCTCAAAACTTCTTTTTCTCTTGGAGTCAAATTATAATCCGGTACTTGCTCGGGCTTAATGTGATGAGGTATTTGCTGCAGTTTATTCATTACCTTCCTGGCAATGGCCGGCGACATGGGAGATCCACCATACTGCAGTTCCCTAACGGCATCAATAAGTCTTGTATTCAGATGAATTTTTAAAATATAACCCGAGGCGCCTGCACAAATAGAATCAAACACCCTGTCATCATCTTCAAAAACAGTCTGCATTAAGATCTGTATATGCGGCATTTCTTTTCTAAGAAGCTTTACCGCTTCAATCCCCGTTATACCGGGCATTTCAATATCCATAAGCACCAAATCAGGTCTGCAATCTTTTATATCCTGTAAACAATCCAGTCCATGAGAAAATATACCCACGACTTCAAAATCCGTAACTGTATCCAGTAACAATTTTATACTGTCACGGATGTTTTTGTTATCATCAAATATGGCGATACGTAAACTCATAGCTATGTTTAACAACAAGATTCTTCTTTTTTATCCCTTAATATATCCCCGAATCAGGGCATAGGAAAATCCAATTCTACTGAAGTGCCTTTGCCTGGCTGGCTTTTCAGGCTTAATGTTCCTTTCATTTCTGCAGCCCTCAACTGCATATTTCTTAAACCATTTCCCGTATTTCCATCCACCAATTTGATTCCTTCTGAAGAATTTGTGATACAAAAACCTTTGCCGTTGTCGTTAATTGTCATACAGAAATGATTACCGGAATGCTCTATGCGGACACTCACATGCTTGCAATCCGCATATTTTACTGCATTATTGATCGCTTCTTTAAATATCAGGAAAAAATTTTTCCGTTTAGTCACTTCCAGGTGAAAATTCAAGATGCCAGCATAATACTGAAAATTGAAACTGATATTTTTCGACGCGAGCAATGGTTTGGCAAAAGATTCCATTCGCTGCAATATGGCATCCATATTATCATTGCGGGGATTGATGGCCCAAACAATATCATTCATCTCATTGATCATCTCGCTTGATGTTTCATTTATCTTATTTAAGGTTTGCTCTAAGTCTTCTTTTCGTTGTTGTTGATTATATAATTTGGCTATTTGACCGTACACAGAAATGCTGCTTAATGCGGAGCCCATATTATCGTGAAGGTCACGGGCGATTTTGCCCCGTAGCTTTTCTTCAGTCAAGTATTTGGAAATGCGTTCAGCGCAAATAACAGCAATTTTTTTCAGCAACCACAAATCGTAAACATTATAGAAATTCCTTTTAGAATTTTCAGAATCTATTACGCCAAAAACTTTTCCCTCTACAAAAATGGGAACGGCGATCTCCGATAATCTTGCTTCATCATCCACAATGTAACGGTGATCTTTTTTTGTATTCTTAACGATTTCGGCTTTTCCAGTTTGCGCAACAGTACCGACAATTCCTCTGCCTGATTCTATTTCAATGGAATTAAGAATGACACGGCCATTGGGATTTTTAGGGCCAAAAGCTGCTCTTTGAATCAACACATTTCTTTGATCATCTTTTTCGTATACAACACAATCAGCAAACCCTAATTTGTTCACGCAATTTTTTGCAATATCCCATAAAATATCTTCGATGGTATTGCGTCCGTATAGGGATGTAGCAAAGGCACTGACTAATTTTTCTCTTTTTAACTTTTGCTGTAATGAATAAATGAAGCTGTATACAAAAGCCGCCAACAAGGAAATAAGTGTAGCAATGAACCATTCGCGTTTCCATAGAGGCGGCACCATTTCTATATTGATCTTCGCACACTTCTCTCCCCAAATGCCAGGTTGCGAGGTGGCTCTTACTTTAAAAGTATAATTGCCTCCCTGGAGATTTGAGAACTGTGCAAAGTTGCGATGATCGGTTTCTACCCAATCTTTATCCCATCCTTCTAATTTATAAGAGTATTGAACATTTCGGGAAGCGCTAAAAACGGGTGCCGAAAATTCTATGGTAAAATATTTCTGGTCGTATCGAAGCTTGATATTTTTTTTTATTAAGCGGTCGCTATATGAAGTATCGAAAATTTTAAAATCAGTAAGAAAAATGTCGGGTTGCTTATCCCTTTCTTTTATTGTTGCAGGATCAAATTCGATAAAGTAATTGAGACCACCGGCATACATCTTACCGCTGTTGTCTTTATAGATATAGCCTGTAATCCCTCCGGATTTTTCCAGGTCAGGAACCATATAGGACGAATGAGATTTATGCCGTACATCATATTTATGGAGATTCCCGTTGCTGATCATCCATACGCTACCCTGGTTATCGATTTGCAAACCTTCCAACAGGTTATTAGCAGAAGTTACATGGGTAAATTTTTTTGTATCCACATTATAATAATGCAACCCACCGCCGAAAGTACTTACCCATAAATTTCCCTGCTGGTCTTCTGTAATATCATACACATTGTCATTGCTGATAGTGGAGGCGTCTACCGGGTTATTACACAAATGATTGACATGTGGCGAAAAGTGTTTTATCCATTCGCCAATGCCGAACCTGGCAGTGGCGAGCCATATGTTGCCGTTCCTGCTTTTATAAAAACGATGAATCAGGTTATCTTTCAGGTTAAACTGTGAAATGATTTTTTTAACAGTATCAGCTCTTGAAACCCAGCGCTGTTCTACCAGGTCATAATACACCATGTAATGGCCATAAGGAGAAACCAGCAACACCGGGTGATTATCAATCGTATCCCTCACCACAGACACTACCCTTGAATCAATGATACCATGCATGACAGGGTCTTTATTCGTGTTAGGTAAAAGGGAAGCATGATTTGTTTGTTCATTATAACGGAACAATGAATAGTTCGTGCCAATATAAAAGCTACCGTCACCATCTTTAAAGAATTTGGTCACGGATAGCCTGCTGCCGTTATATAAAACAGGTTTGAAAATAAAACTATTGCTATTAGCAGGTCGTATATAAATCCCTTCGCTTGTGCCGATCCAAAGATTATTTTGCCCATCTTTATAAAAATCATAAATGATTATGTCTTTTTTTTCTCCGTTCTGATTTTTTATTGGAGGCAAGAATTTTTGTTCAAGGTATTGTTGCGCCGGATGATAAATACTAATGCCCCTGTTAGTGCCCAGCCAAATCATTCCCCGGCGGTCAATATAAACCCGATTTATACAATTGTCAGCAATAGTGCCTTCCAGAGAACCATCGTATTGAAAATTTAAAAATCGCTGCTGTTTTTTATCATATATATGAAGCCCTTTATAACGACCACCCATCCAAATTCTCCCGCTCGTATCTTCTGTAAAACCCAGGATTTCGTCACTGTCAAAACTAAATGGTTTTTTTCCCTGTTGAAATTTTTCTTCTTTACCTGATGAGGAATTATAACGATACAGAACTTTATCCCATGAACCGTACCACAAGTTTTTTTCGTTGTCAGAAAAAATAGCCGTTACAGTGGCGTGGGGCAGTTTGGCATAAAGATCATCGTAACGACTATCCATTTCATAAGAAAGATTATCAGGATTTATTTTCAGAATGCTACCACCAGCCCGACCCACCCAGATAATACCATTTTTATCCATAGACAGAGCCTGAATAGTTTTGGTACCCTCTTTTACAGGGGTTTCAAATATTTCTGTTACAGGATTAAAACGCACTACATAATTACCTCCTGTACCCAGCCACAAATAACCTTTTGTATCCAGCAACAGGCATGTGATGATATTGTCAGGAATGGAATTGCTATCGGAAACCTGGTGCTTGTATTGCCTGAACTGGTGTGCAGGCGGTTGGCGGTAATCATATTTTGTTAGCCCACCATCAGCAGTAGCAATCCATAGAATGCCTTTTTTATCTTCCACCAGATCGGTAATGATGTTACCTGATAGTCCTGAACCATTATCCTGTTGTTTTCGAAAAAAAGTAAAGTATTGTCCGTCGTAACGGTTCAATCCATCGTTAGTACCAATCCACATAAAACCCCGTTGATCCTGAATAAAACAATTCACTTTATTATTTGATAAACCATTTTGTGTAGTAAGTCTTTCAAAATAGAGAGATGGTTTTTGTGTAAAAGCGCCGTAATTAAAAAGCAGGAAAATCATACCCATCTGTATGCGCAGAAACATGTTATTCACGGGTTATTTGGAGTAAAATTTACCAAAGCCTTCAAAAGTATCGGGATGAAAATTCGACAAATATTGTTTTTGGTCTTCTATTCATGAAGACCATTCAAAAGAAATCTCAATGTGGGGCTGTAAAATTAGGATATTTTTTTTAAGTAATCATTCATCTCCTGCAATGATTCTTTAAACCCGTTTTCAATTATCTCCTGACCATGATATGCTTCGTTACCCAGTACGGGTACAGCATGTTGTTTATTGTTTCTTTTGTAATGATTAATAGCAGTATGTACCATAATGGTTCGCAGCCAGCCCAAAAAAGATGTCATTTCATTTGTACAAGCCGGGGAATAATCTATGATCTGTTTAAAAATTTTCAGAAATCCTTCATTGAGTATTTCTTTAGATTCATCATAACTAGTGGCGTAAGAATCACAAATGACCATAGCATGCCGGTAAAAGGACTCGTATATTTTTTTCTGGCTCTTTCTTTTATTTAGGGCACACCCCTTTATAAGCCGGGCAAATTCTTTTGGAGATAAACAAGTCTCATGATTTTTCATCACCCGGCAGCTTTTCCTTTCATTGTTTTTTCGGTTCGCCGTAAATAAAATCATCGAAAATTACAAGATCATGTTGACCGCCAGCGGAAATATCTTTTTGTCCATCAGCAAGTATGCCATCATGGCTCACTTGTACTTTTGTGATCCGTTCATTGCCTGGAAAATATACTCCGAGAAAAGAGAAACTGGATGTCGTCGTATGTGGCGGTACAAAAAATTTACCCAAACTTTTTTCATTCTCAAAAAATTCCAATGAGGTAGAATTAGGCAGATCTACATCACTGAACACAATGCCAACTCCTTTTGAAAAAGCGGCTGTTGTTTCTCCCGCTACCTGAAAATTGACAGGCCATAAATTTGTCGCTATGTTGGCAAAGGTTTTAGCACCGCTAAACGCTGAAAACTCTCCGGTGGTAGCCGGATCTATATTGCTAAAATTTCTGTTGCTTACCTGGAACTCACCAACATTAGACGCGTAAAGCAATCCTCTTTGTTGGGCAACTGGCGCATCCACTCCTGTCGGATTAAAAAAATCATTGGGTAATGCCTGCCCTACCATGGTGTCCGGAACTCCATCCCAGTTAATCTCGCGCCGGCCACTGGTGGCACCTGGTGTTGTATTTAAATTACCAAGCAGGTTACGGAAATCGGTTAATGCGCCATTTATATCCCCGGTGGCTTTAAAAACCTGGGGCGGCTTTTCATTATTTTCTTTTTTACAGGAAACGAGTACAATGACCAGGAGGTTGGCACTCAAGGCGGCTACATAGAACGGAATAAGAAAATTTTTCATAAAAAGTTTTTGGAGTTCAAATTTCAGTTCATGATGAATGAAATCCTATCACCGAAAGTGGGGATAAAAGGAAATCCCGGAACTCGCCGGGATTTCTCAATTCACCAAAAACAAAACGACCGTCCTCAAATACCAATATCTTTTTATTAATAGAAGAACTTGTGATCGTTGATTTCGAGGTTAGCTGTAAATGAAATCATCCATTATCACAAGGTCTTCATGACCACCGTTGGAGAGATCATTTTGTGTAGAAGATAACGGGCGCTGCCGCCTGGCAAATGATGCAAAAACCACTGAGGCCAGAATAAGTATGTGATACTTTCATAATAAGATTGTAGTTTGAAATATTTTTTGTTATCAGCAAATGTGAAATAATAGCCGGGTTTTTAGAATAACCGAAACAGGTGAAAGAGGTAACTGAACCAGGGAGGTTAAAGATGGTCATAAATAAATATGACTCTAAAAATTTAAGAATAAACTTTTACCTGGCCTACGTTCTCTATAAACTATAATGGAGCCACTATGGGCTCCATTATAGTTTTCATGGACACGTTATTAATTCATTACCTGCACTTTTCCCTGAATCACTTTGTCTCCAACTGTCAGTTTGTATACTAACATAGTACTCGCAACAGTTCTTCCTTTGGTATATTGAACTGTTTTAGAAATACCTGCATCTACCATACCACTGAACAATAAAGCGATTCTTTGTCCGAAGATGTTATAAATTTCCAATGTCGCTTTTCCCTTGATTGGAGAAACAAATTGGAAGTTCACTTTATCGCTGAACGGATTTGGATAAGCTTTGATCTGAACTTCATTCACTGTTTCAATAGTCGGCTGACTGAGTGTTGTACTGCCGGTTTGCAAACCATTGTTTACGATTAAGGATGATGCATCATTAAAAGGTATAGAACCTGTTTGTATGCGACAACCATCAAAGGCATTGTTAAACACATCAACAGCGGTGGCTACATCCGCACAATTAACGGGCACACTTACTCCACCCAGTATATCGTTTGCCAGCTTAAACAAACCTGCAACGGTATTTGGATAATCAAAAGCATCATTGCTGTTATTAAGGAATACAACAACAGGATGAGGGAATCCAAATTTTTCTTCCGTTCCCGGTTGTACTATTCCACTACCACAGAATGTTTGTTTACTTGTGATAATAGTATCCTGTACAGTTTCATTACCAAGAGTTGGGTCCTCAGATAAATTGAAATACAGAGTGATGGTTTGAGCAAGAAGTGTATTGAGTATCTTACCCAATGTCTGAGGTTTTGTACTTAATGGAACATTGCCCCAGGTATTTACCTGTGCAAAGGTGGTAAAACCTTTCAAGGCACATGCATTACCTCCGCCCGGCAACAATTTATAAATGTTTGCCTCTTTTCCTCCAGCTACATCATTCAGTGTAAGCCTGAAGAATTTGTTATTCGCAACTACTCCAAAATCTCTGAAATCGTTTGGCTCAGCATCCAAAGCCTTCACCATTATATCTTGTGCTATTACAGATGAACCATCAGGTAAGCATGCCTGTCCATTAAATGTTCCATACTGACCCTGCGTGTAAGTACAATGTCCAATAGTAGGAAGTGGAGCACAAGCCGGGCCTTCGTTCACGGTTACTACCTGGTCTGCAACAGTACAATTGTTTGCATCTGTTACATGAACAGTGTATGCACCTGGAGCTAAACCGCAGAATTGATGAGAAGTCTCATTTGCTGATAATTGTACCAGCGCACCATTATTAAGCTGCACTTTATAAGGCGGTGTACCACCGCTGATCTCAACCAGGATACAACCATCATTGATATCAAGACAAGTTTGTGCTTTCGCAGTCAATCTGAAAATAATGGGAGCAGGTGCTGCACCGCCATTCACCGTTGCTTCACTTTCACATCCCTTCGTGTCAACCACTTTTAATGTGTGGTTGTTGTTATCTGCCGGAACGCTTATTTGTACAGGGAACGAAGCTATATCGTTTAATATTTGCACTCCATCAAGGAAAATATCGAATGGAGAAGCTTCACCGGTTACAGTTAAATTCAATTTTGCATTGTCACCCGCACAAGCCGCGGCAGAAACAACGCTTATTGATATAAGTGGATTCGGATGAATCGTAATTCTCATTGCATCAGTCGCCGCATTACAAGGACCTTCAGGATCATTAGTAGTTAACACGAGGTCTGCAAAACCGGCTGCTATTTCTGCTGCGCTTGGTGTATACACTGCATTTAATGTATTCGCATTGGGACTAAAAGTTCCAGTGCCACCACTCCAGGTACCTGATGTCGCTCCTCCTCCAACAATACCAGCAAGTGAAACGGCTGGATCACTTGCACATACTTGCTGATCAGGTCCCGCATTTACTGTAGCGTCGCTGGTCACTGTTATTCTCACTTTATCATTTACGGGAGGACATGGACCTTCAGGATCATTGGTCGTCAATGTTAATTCTACAAACCCTGCTGCAATCTCTGCTGTACTCAATGTATAAGTAGCATTCAACGTATTTGCATTTGGATTAAATACTCCTGTACCACCACTCCATGTACCAGTTGTGGCTGAGCCGCCAACAATACCTGCAAGTGTAACTGTCGGGCTTGCCGAACACGCCGTTTGATCAGCACCTGCATTTACTGTCGCTACAGGATTAATAAAGATTTTCACCTTATCAATTGCAGGCGGACATGGTCCTGCAGGGTCATTTGTTGTTAATGTCAATTCAACTGCTCCTGCTGCTATCTCTTCTGCGCTTGGTGTATATACCGCATTTAATGTATTTGCATTTGGAGTAAATGTTCCTGTACCACCAGACCAGGTTCCCGTATTGGCACTGCCGCCCACAATTCCTGCAAGTGTAACGTTGGGATCACTGGCACAAACTGTTTGATCAGCTCCTGCATTAACCGTCGCTACGGGATTAATAACAATTCGCACTTTGTCAATTGCAGGTGGACATGGTCCTGCAGGGTCATTTGTTGTTAATGTCAATTCAACTGATCCTGCTGCTATTTCTGTTGTGCTTGGTGTATATACCGCATTTAATGTATTTGCATTTGGAGTAAACGTTCCTGTACCACCAGACCATGTTCCTGTAGTGGCACTGCCGCCAACAATTCCCGCAAGCGTAACATTGGGATCACTGGCACAAACTGTTTGATCAGCTCCTGCGTTAACTGTCGCTACAGGATTAATAAAGATTTGCATCTTATCAATTGCAGGCGGACAGAGGCCTGCAGGATCATTTGTTGTTAATGTCAATTCAACTAATCCTGCTGCTATTTCTGGTGCGCTTGGTGTATATACCGCATTTAATGTATTTGCATTTGGAGTAAACGTTCCTGTACCACCAGACCATGTTCCTGTAGTGGCACTGCCGCCGACAATTCCTGCAAGTGTAACACTGGGATCACTGGCACACACTGTTTGATCAACTCCTGCATTAGAGGTAGCAGGCGGATTAACAGTACCTGTGACAGGCACCCTTGCACTTTCGCAATTTATTTGTGCATTAAAGCAGCTTACAAAGAATGTTTGAGTGGAATTGAAATTTCTTGTTAATGAATTTCCATCGGCAGAAACACCGTCTGCCTGTCCTAATGGATTACCACCTTGTGCATTCGTGAACCAATGAACACCCGAACCATTACANGATGCGGTTAGTGTTAACTCACCAACGCCACATCTTTCTGCGCCCGATAACGGTTGGAGGTTGCGGTTTTGCATTAAAACTAGCTGCAGCAAAATCATCCAGAGAAGCAGTTATAGACTGTGATGATCTTGTTTCTAATAGAAAGCTGGAAAAACATAAGCTGGGAAGGTTTAATCCTGCCAGATCAACGACTCCTTCATAAAATTCATTTGTTGCGAAAGTATTGCCTGTAAAAATCCATCCAGCAGGTACAGCGGCTGCACCAGCGTTGTTCTGTGCTACTATTCCCACGATATTGGTAGTATTTAATGTCCCATTAGTGTTGGGTACGTTGCCGCCAGTTTCCACCCATTTTAAAACAGTTACATTAGCACTTCGGCCACCACCAGTAAAGTCAGCCAGTATCAGCAGATCACCTATCGCATGTTCCGGTGCGAAGTCCTGGACACCATCAGTTCTTACATGCGGTGCAGTGCCATTGAGATAAAACCAAAAAGCTATTTGCGCATCCCCGTTATTAGACGTTCTGTCTCCGGCAAAAAACAATTTACCGTCAGTAATTAACGCGGCTGCATTAGCAATATCATTTTTGGCCTTGGTTTGACTTACTGTCCATCTTAGATCAGCCCCAAACAAAAAATCCTTAGAACCTTCTGTAAATTGGCTGTCCACTACGCCATTTCCAAATGCATCATGTATAAAAGAATGAATGGGAATTGTGTTAATATTCGCCTGCGTCCATTCCTGTGGGTTACCGTCAATTGTTGCAGCGGTAAATTGTGCATTCACTTTACTTGTAGTAAATGCAAATAAAAAAATACAAAGAAATAGTAGCCTTGTCCAGGTCCATTTCCTTTGTTTGTCATCATTCTCTCTGAAAAAAGCGTGTAGAAAATCCGTTCTCATTTTTTTTATTTTAGATTAATTAATTTGTGTTTCTTACAGGATATTATAGTGAATTATAAAAAGAAGTCTGCAAATATGAGATACAGCAAAAGATAATTCAACTACCATAAAGGGGGCTAACCATCACCAAAGTCGGGGAGAAAGATCATTTTGAATAACGGTTCGGAAAATTTCAGGTCGGCATATAAACTTCGAAGAACAAAAAATCACCATTCAGGATTTGGCACCTGTTATTGAGAGATGAAAAATATCTTTTGTTTCAGGTATAACTGTTTTCCGTACTTTACTGATCTGAATAATGGACCTGATCGATAAAATCTAACACATCATTCATGAGGAGGAGTGCATGTGAGAAGAAGAAAAATGAAAATCATGTTCTGAACGGGGAATATAAATGACTCATAAAAATGGACGTGATCCTTGAATCCGAAATTGTTCCGCCGAGTTTTAATCTACCCACTATTAAGATGTAACGCATCACGGCAATTTTTTGGAGAAGGGCCCCGACTTGAATTCCGGAGCCCATTGTAACCCGTTACAATATGAAGAAAGTTTGGCGTTTACATTCATTTTTATAAAAAACACGAAAACCTTAAAATCTAATTCATCAAAAGAGCATACGCCTCCTTGCCGATTATCGGTATCATGATTTCGGGATTTTCTTTTGAAATGCTTTTTAATTCCTGGAGCCGCTCCTGAAGTCCTTCTTCCTGCAGCAATATCTGTTGTATGCAAAATCCAATAAAGGAATTGTTATTTACGTTTTTTAAATGATTCAATAATTCATTACTCATGACGATTTTTTAAGATAAAACATTACAGTCTTGAAATAATTAGTTTCAGAAAGTATTATTGGCCTTTTGCCCCCATCATCTATAAAGAACTACTGCAGGAATTGAGGTATTAAATTGAAT
>Ga0065712_10068357_pt1 | contig 11393 bp, 8 predicted proteins | sample MisRhiReplicate1_FD_59099 | JGI IMG/M metagenome (GOLD analysis project Ga0065712, IMG submission 59099) | Miscanthus rhizosphere microbial communities from Kellogg Biological Station, MSU, sample Rhizosphere Soil Replicate 1: eDNA_1 v3... | ecosystem: Host-associated > Plants > Roots >...
ACTGGCGCTGGGGCCGGTTCAATCCAGCCATTGGCCAATGCCTCGCGCCATTGTTGCTGCGCGATATGCGCCCAGGTTGCGCGCACCAGCGCCAAGGCATCGGTCTCGGTTGAGTGCAGCAGCAATTCGAGGACCTGATGCAGGGTGCGCGTCGAATACATCGGTTCGATCAGCGGCTGGACGATGCACGCACTGCCGTCCGCCGCGCGGCCATCGCTCCAACCGTCCAGGGCGTGATTGAGCGGCAGGTGCCAATGACACTGCGCGGCGCTTTCGTCGTAGTAAAGCCCGACATGCAAGCGAAATGGCACCTGGGGCAGCACATCTTGCAGGTAGGCATTTAGCACCGGATTGCAGTCGAGTATCAGCAAATGAGTCACCGCTTCCTGACTCAGTTGCTCAAGCGAACCCCACGATTGATTGGGCTCGTAACCCAATAACCTCGGCACCTGCCAGTCCAACGCTTGGCCTGCGTGCCCCAAGCGCTGGTTAAGCTGCATGACCTGCGCCTGCAACGCCTCGGATGCCTGCTGGCTGATACCGATCAGGCCGCGCCCCGGGTGGGCCGTGAGCGCAGCTGCGGCGTCCTGCACCCACTGCCGTTGCGCCGGGTTCAGGCGCGGCGTTCCGGGCAGGTCCTGGCCCAGCGCCTGACTCAGCGCAAGCAGCAGGCTGGGCAACTGCGATGGGGCCGTGGGCAAGCGCGCGGTGGCGGCAGCGCCGGTGAGGCTCGGAACACTTTCAGCCACGAATACCAACGCGGCGCCCTCACCCTTCGCTGCCTGGCGGCGACGTTCAGCCCAGCCGCGCTGGAGCACCGTTTGATACGGACCGCTGCCCAACGGGTCATACTCCAGGCACACCAGTACCTCGGTCTGTTCCAGGTGAACCTGCGTGGCCAATGGCTGACCGAACGCGCGTTCGCTGGCTCGCAGGGCGGCCGTCTCGGCAAAGGCTTCGCCATGGTACAGGCGCACCTCAGGCCAGCGTTGTTGCAGCTGGTCGAGCTGGCGCTTGAGGGTCGGTGAACTGCTGGCCCCACAGACGATGTGCAAGCCCTTGCCGCGAGCGCTGTCCAACACCTGCTGCTCATGGGCCAGCGCCGCGCGCACGTCCGGCCAACTGGCTTCGCGGCCTTTGAAACGCGGCGCCTGGGAACGGTCCGGATCATAGAGTTGCAGGATCGCCGCTTGAGTAAAGGCGTCGCAGGCGCCGCCCGACACGGGATGGTCCGGATTGCCTTCAAGCTTGATCGGTCTGCCTGCAACGGTCTTGCCCAAAACGGGCTGGGCAACACCGCCAAACGGGATGGCGGTGGCGTACCAAGCCGGCACGCCTGGCGTCAGATTGACCGGCTGACGGACCGCCGTCACCGCCTGTTCCGGGGTTTTGCCACAGGCGGCCAGCCCCGCCATGGCGATGGACGCCGCCATCAACTGCAGGAAACGCCGTCGATCCATCAGAGGCGCCACACCTGCAAATTCCGCCTCTATCAGTGCTTGAGCGTCAGGGGACTCGGCAAGCGCCTCAAGCCCGCGCCAATAAGCCTGCCCCTCAAGTCCGGCCAGTTGTTCACGCACAACGGAGAAGTCCAGCGGCTTACTCATCGGTGGCACGTCCCGCAGTCGGTAAGGCCCCGGGTATCGATGTGCCGCGCGGTCATCAGGCGCTCACCCAATTGGCGACGGTCCTCGGAAGGCTTCCACTGCATATTGGTGACCTGCTCCAGGGGGCGCAGATGGGGCGCCGGATCACGGTGACAGGCCAGGCACTGGCCCATGTTCAGCGGTTGCGCCTTGAACATCAGTTGCATGCGGTCGACCTGACCATGGCATTCACTGCAGCCGACGCCGGCGTTCACATGGACGCCGTGATGGAAATACACGTAGTCGGGCAGCTTGGCGACGCGTTGCCAGTGCAAGGGCTCAAGTTCACGCAGGCTCTTGCGCAACGGCTCCAGTACATCGGCATGTGTCCATACCTGGGAATGACAACTCATGCAGGTTTCAGCGGGCGGCAGGCCGGCCATCGCGGAGGACTGCACCGCGCTGTGGCAATAACGGCAGTCGATCTTGAGTTCGCCCGCATGGTGGGCATGGCTGAAGGGCAACGGCTGCTCGACCACCCAGTTACGCCCGGTGCGGTAGTCGGTGCTGTCCAGAGTCAACGCCACAAGCAAACCTCCCGAGACCCCGGCGATCAGCAGCAACAGTCCTACGCGCAGCCAGGTATCGGCCGAGCGCCTGAAAATCTGCGTCATTGCCGGATTCTCATGTCCATGTCCTTAACGCTTTGGCTGCGCGGGTGCGCAGGCGTTCGTTATTTTTTTGCGCCTCCTGGCAGAACGCTGGTCAGCACTTGCTTGGCGGTTTGCACAATCACCCCGGCTTCATCCGGGTCGCCTTTGAGCAACGTGGTGGCGAACTTCCTGGCCTGTTCCAGTTTGATATGCGGGGGAAGTGGCGCCACGTCGGGGTCGGTCTTGAACTCGATCAGCACCGGTACATCCGAGGCCAACGCCTGTTCCCAGGCCGCAGCCACATCCTCCTCGCGCTCGACGAAAATCCCCTTCAGCCCCAGCGAAATCGCAAACAGGTGATACGGCACATCAGGAATGGTTTGTGAAGCCTCAAACTTGGGGTCGCCTTCCATCACGCGCTGCTCCCAAGTGACCTGGTTCAGGTCTTCATTGTTGAACACCGCACAGATCCATTTAGGGCTCTGCCACTGCCGCCAGTATTTGGCCACGGTGATCAGTTCGGCCATGTTGTTCATCTGCATCGCGCCGTCGCCCACCAGCGCGATCACGGTGTTCTGCGGGTGCGCAAACTTGGCGGCGATAGCATACGGCACGGCAGCCCCCATGGACGCCAAGCCACCGGACAGAGAACATTGCATGCCACGGCGGATCTTCAAGTCGCGGGCATACCAGTTGGCACAGGAGCCGGAATCGCTGGTGATGATGGCGTGGTCGGGCAAGCGTGGAGACAGCTCGTACACCACGCGTTGCGGGTTGATCGGTTTGGCTTTTGCCAGGGCGCGTTTCTCCAGGGTTTTCTCCCAGCCAGCACGCCACCCCTCGACCTTTTTGCGCCATTTACGCTGAGTCTTGTGGGTGAGCAACGGCAACAACGCAGCCAGGGTCTCGGCGGCATCGCCCACCAGATTCACCTCCATGGGATAACGCAGGCTTAACATGTCGGGTTGCAGGTCAATCTGCACCCCACGGGCCTGGCCTTCCTTGGGCAGGAACTCTGAGTAAGGAAAACCCGAGCCGATCATCAGCAAGGTGTCGCATTCGGTCATCAGCCTGTAGCTGGGCTCGGTGCCCAACAGGCCGATGCTGCCGGTAACCCAGGGTAAATCGTCAGGGACTGCAGCCTTGCCGAGTAACGCCTTGGCCACCCCGGCGCCAAGCGCTTCGGCGACGGCGATGACTTCATCGGTGGCCGCCAGCGCCCCTGCGCCGACGAGAATCGCAACTTTCTCACCGGCATTCAGCACGTCTGCGGCGCGCTGTAGATCCGCCTCATACGGCACCACTCGCGGTTTTGAATAACCCACCCCCGAGTGCACTGTGCCGTGGGCCCTGGCGGGCGGTTCGTAGGAAGCCTCCTGCAAATCGTTGGGCAGGATGATCGCCGTCACTCGGCGTTCACCGACTGCCGTACGTACGGCCCGATCCACCAAGTGACGCACCTGGGATGGCACCGTAGCCTGCTGCACGAATGCCCCTGCCACATCCTTGAACATCGACACCAGATCCAGCTCCTGCTGGTAATGCCCCCCAAGCGCCGCCCGTGCCTGCTGCCCGACAATCGCCAGCACCGGCATATGGTCCATTCGCGCGTCATAGAGCCCGGTGATCAGGTGCGAGGCTCCTGGCCCTGAAGTCGCGATACAAACGCCCAGCTCTCCCGTGAATTTGGAGTGGGCCGACGCCATGAACGCGGCCATTTCCTCATGACGGGCCTGAATGAATTCGATCTTGCCCTGCGCCCGGCTTAACGCGCCGAATACACCATTGATACCGTCACCCGGGTAACCAAAGATTCGGGTAACCCCCCATTGGCTGAGTCGCTCAACCAGAAAGTCGCCTACTGTCGTCGTCATCGAATGCCTCGCTTCATTCAAAGAATGGGTTTGCCACCTGTTACGCCGTAGCGTTCACCGGATATATAACTGCCCTCATCCGACGCCAACAGCACATAGATGGGCGAGACTTCGACTGGCTGGCCGGGGCGCCCCAGCGGTGTATTGCCACCAAAGTTCTTGACGGAGTCCTCGGTCATCGTCGACACGATCAATGGCGTCCAGATTGGCCCGGGCGCCACACTGTTAACGCGAATACCGCGTTTGCCGAGCATCTGCGCCAGGCCTGCAGTGAAGTTGGCGATCGCGCCTTTGCTCGCCGCATAGGGCAACAGCGTGGGGTTGGGCGCATCGGAATTGACCGAGCTGGTGTTGATGATCGAACTGCCCTCGGCCATGTGCGGCAGCGCGGCCTTGCAGATGCGAAACATCGCGGTGACGTTAACGTTAAAGGTCTTAAGCCAATCCTCGTCGGGAATGTCTTCCAGGCTTTCGTAGGTCATCTGGAACGCCGCGTTATTGACCAGTACATCAATGCGTCCGAACTTCTCCACGGTGTCACTGACCGTCGCCGTACACTGATCCGCGTTGCCCAGGTCACCGGGTAGCAACAGGCATTGACGACCCGCCGCCTCGACCCACCGCGCGGTTTCCTTGGCGTCTTCATGCTCATCCAGATAGGAGACCGCCACGTCCGCGCCTTCGCGTGCAAAGGCGATGGCCACCGCACGGCCAATGCCGCTGTCGGCCCCGGTGATCAAGGCTATTTTGTTGGCGAGGCGGCCCGAGCCTTTATAGGTCTGCTCACCGCAATCAGGCATCGGATCCATCTTGCGCTGTTGACCGGGTACGGGCTGCTGTTGCGCCTTGAATGGTGGTTTTGGATAACTGTTCATCGGTCTCCCTCCTGGCTGTGATTACTTTTGCGAGGGTTGGCCGGGAGGGTAAGTTCAGATGGATTTTAATAAAATCAGATAACCGTTCAGGCGCAGCCATGCCATTTGTCAGTCTGAATAAATCTTCTGAAGGTTGCGTACCTCAACCGTAAGGTAAAGGTTTGTAGGGTCAGCGACATTCGAGATTCGAGGCATTCTTCTGCACGCAGGTTTTCAGCTATATTTCACTTCCTGTTCAGCCCTCGCCCTCGCTTAAGATTTTCCCTCCACGCTCTTCGCGTGCGCAGTTAACCAAGGTTGGTATTTATGAAGTCTGCCCCCCCGCGGTCCCCTAACGTTCCGCAACGCAAGGATCTGATTCCCAGCAACCTGGACTTTCCGGTGGTGGGTATTGGCGCGTCTGCGGGCGGGCTGCAAGCAGTCAAGGCGTTTTTTGAGCACATGCCCAAAGACTGCGGCATGGCGTTCGTGGTGATTCTGCACCTGTCCCCCGATCATCAGAGTGTGGCGGACAAGATCATCCAGGAATCGACCCGTATGCCGGTGTCGCAGGTGAGTGGCACGACACCCATCGAAAAGAATCAGGTGTATGTCATCTCGCCAGCACACCTTTTGAACATGAACGATGGCTATCTAACAGTATCGCCAACGGTTCGCGAAGGTGGTTCGCATATCGCTATCGACCTGTTTTTTCGCGATCTGGCCGACACGCATAAAGAGCGGGCGTTTTGCCTGATCCTGTCGGGGACCGGATCAGACGGCGCGGTCGGCCTGTCTCGAATCAAGGAGCAGGGCGGGATCACTCTGGTACAAAGCCCGGAGGATGCAGAGTTCGATGGCATGCCGTTGGCTGCCATCGAAACGCAAATGGCCGATCTAGTGCTTCCGGTGGTGGAAATGCCGCAGAAATTGCTGGAGCTGTGGTGTAATGCTCAATCGATCATCCTGCCCACCGCTGGCGATCCCGAAATCAATACCACCCCGCCCGCAACCGAACGCGATGCCGCCGTTGCGGAGCAGTTATTGCTGGACATCCTGATTCAGCTACGAGCCAGTACTGGGCACGACTTCAAACACTACAAGCGCGCCACAGTGTTGCGCCGTATCGAGCGCCGCTTGCAAGTGACCGCCCAGCCGGACCTGGCGGCCTATTACAACTTCCTCCAGGGACACCCAGACGAAACCAAGGCGTTGCTCGGCGACATGCTGATCGGCGTGACCAACTTCTTCCGCGACCGCGAAGCCTTTGAAGCGATTGAACGTGACGTGATACCCAACCTGGTGAAGTCACTGGAAGACAGCGTGCCGCACCGTGAGGAGGTGCGCATCTGGTCGGCCGGCTGCTCCACCGGCGAAGAAGCCTACAGCCTCGCGATGCTGGTGGCCGAGCAACTGGCGCTGGATGCCAGCGGTGCCAAGATGCAGGTGTTTGCCACTGATATTGACGAGCGTGCAATCACCCACGGCCGCAACGGCGTATACCCCGAGGCGATCATCACCGACGTACCGCCACCGCGGCTGCGCCAGTACTTCGCCAAAGAGAAAAACCAGCACTACCGGGTACGCAAGGAAATTCGCGAGAAGGTCTTGTTCGCCAAACACAGCCTGCTGGCTGATCCGCCGTTCTCCCAGATCGACCTGATCGTGTGCCGCAACCTGTTGATCTACCTGGACCGCGAAGTGCAACGCGACATCCTGCAGATGTTCCACTTTGCGCTGCGCCCCGGTGGCTATCTGTTCCTCGGTTCCTCGGAATCGGCCGACGGTTGCCTGGACCTGTTTGTACCGGTGGACAAACGAAACCGCATTTTTCGGGTGCGTGCCGGCTCCTCCGCTATGCGCCGCGCCCCAACCATGCCGCGAGGCGGCTACCTGCGCCCAAGCACCGCGTCGATTGCGACTGAAATCAAGGCGCCCAGCAAAGTTTCTTTCGCGGATATCCACCTGCGAGCCTTGGAAAAAGCCGCGCCACCCAGCGTAATCGTCGATATCCACGCCGACATCCTGCACATGAGCGAAGGTGCCGGGCGGTTCTTGCGCTATGTCGCCGGGGAAGTTACCCACAATCTGTTGGCCCTGGTTCATCCCGACCTGCGCCTCGACATCCGCACCACACTCTTCCAGGTCCAGCAATCGAATATGCCTGTGACCTCCCGCAAAGTCCGCGTCCAGCGCGAGCAGGGCTCCTTCATGGTGGACATTACCGCCTGCCCTTATCGCGATGACGCGACCGAAAGCGACTATGTGCTGGTGATCTTCCAAGAAAGCGAAATCGATCCACAACAGGCAGATACCACGATTGTCAGCCACGCAGAGAACGCCATCCTGCGCAACCTTGAGCGGGAGCTGCAACGCACCAAGCTGCACTTACAGGACACCATCGAACAGTCGGAAGTCTCAAGCGAGGAGCTAAAGGCCTCGAACGAAGAAATGCAGGCGGTCAATGAAGAGTTGCGTTCGGCCACCGAAGAACTGGAAACCAGCAAGGAAGAACTGCAGTCGATCAATGAAGAGCTGTTGACCGTCAACTATGAACTCAAAACCAAGGTAGAAGAGACCGACAAGGTCAATGACTACCTGACCAACCTGATCGCCTCCACCGATATCGCCACCGTATTCGTCGACCGCAATATGCGCATCCGGTGGTTCACGCCACGTGCCACCGATATCTTCAGCATGCTCCCGGTGGACACCGGACGCTCGTTGATGGACATCACGCACCGCCTGGATTACCCGGAAATCACTGAAGACGCTGCGACTGTGTTTGAGTCGCTGAGCATCATCGAGCGGGAAATCAGCAGTAAGGACGATCGCTGGTACATCGCACGATTGTTGCCCTACCGTTCCAGCGAGGATCATATCGACGGCACGGTGCTGACCTTCATCGATATCACCAAACGACGCCAGGCAGAGGAGGAACTGCGCCTAGGGGAAGAGCGCATGCGCCTGGTGGCCGAGAGTACCCACGATTTTGCAATTATCATCCTTGATGACCACGGTGCCATCACCGATTGGAACACCGGTGCAGAGCTGATCTTCGGCTACAGTAAGGGCGAAGTGCTGGGCGCCTATTACGACTTGATTTTTTCACCGGAGGATCGCACCGCCGGCGTACCTGAGAGCGAGCTACGCGCGGCGCGCGAACATGGTCGGGGTGAAGACGAGCGCTGGCATGTGCGCAAGGATGGCAGCCGGTTCTACTGCAGCGGTGAGGTCACACAGCTCAAGAGCGACAGCTTGCAGGGCTACGTCAAAATCGCCCGCGACCTCACCGGCCACAAACGCACCCAGGATGAGCAAAGCCAGCGCCTGATGGAAACTCAGACAAAGAGCCATCTCAAGGACGAGTTCTTTGCGGTTATGTCGCACGAACTCAAGCATCCACTGAACCTGATCCAACTGAACGCGGAGTTGCTGCGTCGCTTGCCCGCCACCAAGGCCGCAGGCCCGGCGATCAAAGCCGTGAATACCATCTGCGAGGCGGTGTCCAGCCAGGCGCGGATCATTGATGACCTGCTGGATGTCGCCCGGGTTCGCACGGGCAAGCTCAAGCTGAAGAAGCAACAAATTGATCTGATTCGCACGCTGCAGGACATTTATGGCGTGGTGCTCGCCGATGGGCATCGACGCCAGGTGACACTGCAGACGCCTTCGGATTATGGACCACTGATCGTCGACGTCGACCCGACGCGCATTGAGCAAGTGATCTGGAATCTGGTCAATAACGCCCTGAAATTCACCCCGGAGGGTGGCCGGGTGCAGTTGGTGCTCAGCCGCGCGGACGGGCGCGCCCAGTTGGACGTGATCGACAGTGGCATCGGCCTGGCCGACGACAGCATGGAGAAGATCTTCGACCTGTTCGGGCAGGCGGAAAACCAGCACCAGACGCATCAACGCGAGGGCCTCGGAATAGGCTTGTCCCTGGTACGTCAGTTAGTTGAGGCTCACGAAGGCTCGGTCAGTGTCCATTCCAGAGGGCTGGGATTTGGCTGCACCTTCTCGATATGGCTGCCATTGTGCGAACAACAGAATCATCTGCCACCTGCTGACGGTGCGCGGGGCGACGATGAACGCCTTCATGGCGTCAAGGTATTGCTGGTGGATGACTCTGCCGAAGTGCTCGAAGTGCTGAATTTGTTGTTGGAGATGGAAGGCGCTCAGGTTAGCGCCTTCAATGACCCACAGACTGCGCTGGAAACAGCCCGCGATGCACAGTACGACTTGATCATATCTGATATTGGCATGCCGAAAATGAACGGCCATGAGCTGATGCAGAAGTTGCGCACGATAGGCCACCTGCACCAAGTGCCCGCCATTGCCCTCACAGGTTACGGTGCCGGCAGTGACCAGAAAAAGGCGGCTGAGTCGGGCTTCAGCACCCATGTGAACAAGCCGGTCGCGCACGACTCCTTGATTGATCTCATCGAAAAACTCTGTCGCTTACGGCGTTAGGTTGGGTCTATTCAGAAGGAATGACGGAAATTTTTCCGTTGCGTTCAAGGATCGCGAATTTGATCTGATTGATCTCCACGATGCCTTGAGCGGATCGGGCGGCTTCAAGAATATCGCTTTCATCCAATCGCGCACGCTTGAGGCGCTCATGGAGCACATTGCCATGCTCGACGACTATCGTCGGGCCGCCATCAAGCAGGCGGGAAAACCAGCGTGAACGCTGTTTGACCAGGGAGAAGCCAATGTCTATTGCAATCAGCGTTGCGATCACCAGCACCGCATTGGTCAGCGAAAAGTCGTCGCCCAGCAACGCCTGCTGGGTCGCCTCGCCAATGACCATCAACAGCACCAAATCGAAAGTGGTCAGCTCCGCAAGCGAACGCCGGCCAGCGATCTTGAACAGGATCATCAACACCAAGTAGATAGCCGCTGCCCGTAACACCGAATCCATGATGCCCCCTAGGGATAGATGAATTGTGAGAATCCCAATGAGGCGCCGGTTGGCAGCGAAACGCGCGTCGTAAAACTGCCCACACCGTCGCTGCGCACCGTCAGGTGCACGATCGCCTGCCCTGCGTCGTCGCTGAGCACCCACAGCCTTACGCCCTCGCCTGCGGCACTTGCCTTGAGCGGCTGCGGTTGCAGCATTTCAACTTCAAAGCCGCGCAGCAATTCGCCGCTGATTTCCACTTCCAAGGGCTCGCGGGGTTTGCCCTCTAGATGGACGATCAACTTATCGGAAGAACCATTGCGCAGGAACCGCTGGTACTCGACCCGCAGCTGCCCATCGGCACTGCGTGCCTCTGCGCTGCTCAGCGGCCCTTTGGAGAATACCCCTGCCAAGGTGAGCCCGATCAGCGCTACCAAGCCGTACCAGCCCAATCGCTCGAAGCACCAGACCTTGCGTTGCAAGACCATGTCCTCATCGACCGGGTAATTGCGGCTGTGCAGATCCCGATGAACACGCTCCTTCATACGGTCCCTTGATCAACCCTTACTGTGTTCTGGAGAGGACGGACCTTTGGTGATGCCGCGCGGACCCGCAATCGCCCAAATAGCCAACCCCACAAACGGTAATACTGCGACCAACGCCGTCCAACCCGCCTTGCTGCCCGTGCTGTTATCGCTACGCCAGACGCTATTGAGGACCCATAAGTCCAGCAACAGCAGAATGACCATCAGGCCAATCCAGAAATAGGTAACTTGCATGACGTACCTCCCGGTTACTGGTTATAAGTCGTTAGGTTTGAGGCGCGGCGATGAGGTTCAGTTTTTTTGAGATGGCGAAGCGTCGATCTAAAAAGGCGATAATTTAGGCGCAGCTGAATCGCTGAATTAATCGATATTTCAGAGAAAACCAATTTGATACAAGGGCCTCGCAAGCGTGTCACACCACCATAGAGAGACCTGCTGATGAAGGATTGAAGCCATGCAACACAATAACAGCCACACAAAAATGATGGCCTGCCGGCAGTTGGCCATGGAGCAAAATCAAAAGCTTTTCAACCAGGCCAATGCCCTTAGCAACAGCGCGTTCGACTTGCTGGAGCACCCTGATTTCGATAGCAAAATGTTTGATGAATATCTGCGCCTTCGCGGCAAAGCCGAAGCGCTTTTCCATGAAGCGATTGATCATCTCGGCGTGCTCAATAAATATTTCCCAGCGCCCACAATAAGCGCGGCGGCAAAGGACGGAAAAGTTGCCAAGCGCGAGAAGGAGGTGGCGTGATGAAAGACTCTCAGCGCGCGTGGGACCTGGCAATGGTGCTAATCGCAAATGGTAAGATCCCTTTCGATCCCGCCAATTTGGACGGTTCGGTGAAAATACTCTCGCGACATTTGGAAGCGCTGGAAACGGCACTTCATGAGAAGGCGATTCTGGCAGATAAACCGCTTGCCCGAACGATGCACCACGAACACTTGCCCATGCTCGGTGGTCGCAAACCTGCGTTG